>Ga0209367_1006640_pt1 | contig 15993 bp, 8 predicted proteins | sample WorMetLIZISLAND2_FD_187412 | JGI IMG/M metagenome (GOLD analysis project Ga0209367, IMG submission 187412) | Marine gutless worms symbiont microbial communities from Max Planck institute for Marine Microbiology, Germany - Olavius geniculatus... ... | reverse complement strand
CCCCCTACCCTTCCGCCCCCCTTATTACAAATTTCTGGATCCACCACTGTTTCGACTGACTGCCCAGCCTGGCCATCTCGCGGTGGATATGCATGCGCTAAGCATTTCGCAACGTGATGGACCTAGGTCAATTTGAAATTTTTTGTAACATGTGTAAACATTTTAATTGGCAAAATATGGTGGCAGACAAAAAAATTAAAATGTAACTAACTTAGCCAAAGATTAAAGATGCCGTTGTTGCGTAAACGTTTTTTTCAATGGGAATTTATTTTAGAGCTATCACCCACCATTTGGGATCACGCAGCGTTATCGTTACCTGATATTTGACGACGACAAAGGTTAGAGGGTGCTTATGTGTCCCAAAAACTTGCTTAGCGTCGGGTTTGGCAGCGCCATCGCGCTATCGCCATTGCAACGCCTCTGTATTTCAGGACGTTATGGCGCTACAGACAATATTATTGTTATCGCACGACACGTAGCTCTCGTGCGATGGCACTGCTAAACAGGAATTAATTGACAGCTGCACTGCACGTAGTCCTGCTCTTTTTTCGTCGCATGCGAGATTTTGTCGCACACTTAGGCACCCTGAAAACACCTGCCGTTTTAACCCCATGCACGTCAAGAAGTTGTTGCGATAGCCTATGTTGTTCATCGTTTACAGACGTTTTTGTTTATATTTTGCTACAAACGTGTCTAACGTTTTTACAGAACGATGTTCTTGTGCTGGCGTGGGCAGGTCTGGTTCAAAAATCGTCGCGCCAAATGGCGCAAGAAAGAGCGCAATTTGGAGACGCTCAAGAACGGTTTCGGCGCGCAGTTCAACGGATTCATGCAACCGTTTGACAGTGCCCTCTACCCGGGCTACAACTACACGTACGGTGCGGCGTGCAACGCCTGGGACTCCAAACTCACCAGTCCGCTCGCGTCCAAGACGTTTCCGTGGAGTCTAAGTCCAGCCGCCGCAGCATCGGTCGGTCATCTGCCCGCATCCATGGTCCCGTCTCCCCAGCAGATGTGCTTTGCACCGCCGACCAATATGTCTGGTATGTGTTCTGGGTGAAATCAGAATCAAGCTGGCAACTACTGCTTTTTTGTGTTCTAACCACCCATTCGGGTCGTCCACCACATCCTAACTGCGTCTGAATTTTTGAAAATCGGTTAATATGAACAAAAAGTTTGACGGCATTGTTATTTTGACGGGGGCGCCGAAATCGCGAGACCTGAAAACGCGGCACCATATCAGGCGGAGGTGTTTGAGCAGATAAGTTTGCGGGTTGAAAATCCGTCGGCCGAAAAAAAGAGTCAAACATGTCGAATGACAAACGGATCAACTCCTGTTTGTCCAGATTCGACAGTGGCGTTTACAGTTTCTGCGTGCTGTCAGCCATTCTGTCGGCGCTCATACGGAGTCCTTCCCTATAGCCGCGTGTCGACAGCAGCAGCAGCGAGGACGAGAAGGAGGCGAGTTGGGCGCCAGCAGTGACGACGTCAGCGGCGTCGGAATCAGCAACGGCTGCAGCTGCATCAGCCGCTGACGACTGATGTGATGTGCTTGTAACAAAATGAGCAGATAGTCGCATATTTAAACAAGTGTCGCGAGGTCCGTTCCTGCTGTCTGGTGCCGCTATGCCAGGTTTGACCGTTTGACATTACGGTGTATACTGCATTGTTCTGCGTGTGTACAGGATTGGGAGGTCCAGGTGCATCTACTGGTAACGGACACCTGGGCAGTCCGGCCAGTCCGGGATGTCCGTACGCCGCTACACCATCCAGCTATCTGTACACAGGCAGCAGCACAGGACGTGACTCCACGCAGTGCCCCACTGGAAGCAGCAGCATAGCGTCACTGCGACTGAAAGCCAAACAGCACTGTCCGTCACCGCCCGCACCGTCACAGCATCTCTTCCCATCATACCCCGCGGCGTCACCGGCACTAACTCAACCTGGCCATCCCGCCGTGGACGTAGATTTCAGACCCCCGCCATCACAAGTGTATTAGTTCAGCGTCAGAGCAGCATCTGCTCCCATCATACCCCGCGTCACCGGGAGCAATGAGCTCAGCTGCAGCAGCCAGACAACAGAGCAACGCCTCTACATCCGCCTCCACGTCCTCTGCTGCGTTAGCCGCCTGCCAGTACGCCCTCGTCTAATGACCATAGCAGTCGTAATAATAACGAGTCCGGAAGTAATTTTGTAAAATGCGAAATCGCTCTCGCTAGTCCACGCAGTTCCTCGTTTTCAGTGACGTCGTTGCCCGGGGGCAGAAGAGGGGGGCTCGCAATTGCCCACCCAAAATTTTTAAGTGTCAGAAAATTGCCGAAAAATTTTCTTAAATTTTCGTTTAAAATGCAAAATTTGGGGCTAAAACGCCAAATTTGGAAAAATTAAGGAGCAAAATTGAAATTTTGAGCCCCACGTGTAGAGCACATAATTTCCTCGGTCAGAAATTTGTAATGTCTGTCAGAAAATTGCAACTTTCTACCTCGGCTATACTATTTTGACCCACGACGCCGCTGCTCATTTTTATTCGAGGTGACAGCAGCAATTTTGCAATTGCGTGTACAATAATTGCGTGTTTTAGCTTCGGAGTTTGACTTCAAAATCTCCCCCCTGGGGGGTCGCAGACGCCGATCTAACACAACGTGTCATTTGACCGTATCTGGTTAATGGCATGTATAAGTCAGTAAAACATTCTAAGCATGGGTCATAAATATGCCCAGACGACAGACAGACCACGCTGCAGAGAAATGTGTCGCTATAGGCGGAATTATCTTTCGCTGCAAGAAGCGATTCCGTTTAATAATAATAACTAGCAGCGATCAGAGCTCAAACCTCTGCCTCCATCAGCGCTATAGCCACTGTGGCCATGACCTGCTCTGGTCACTGTGTGGCTATGGGGCTTTTCAAAACCTACCGCCGTTCCTGCCACTACAGTGTAATAGCGAATACAAAAGACTTAATACAGCTGCTACAGCCTGCATCCTAATGGTAAAGAATCCTAGATAGTGATACCACATGCGCAAAATAATTCGAATCGCCAGTAAACTTCGAGCATTTCTTTCACGACCCACGCCGGACTGCTGCTCAAAATTCCGTAAAAAAATTAGCGACGCGCTAGGTCTGCGGCGCCGATAAATAGGCTTATCTGATAAACACTGAGTCTAGGCCTAGTTAGGCCTACTGAGAATAGGCCTGATGATGAACACCGTGTTTATTGTACAAATTGTAGATATGTCATATAGCGACGGTAAAACCAGAACCTTGCGTATTTACTAGCTGCAAACATTTCTGCATTTAATTTATTTCTACAGTTATTATTGCTGAGTGCTGATGCGCGTTTGTGTAGATGTTGATGTTTCGTACGCACATGGTGTTCGTACGAGTTAAGCATGTTGTTTTCGTGTTGTTTTGTTTTCCGTATAATTTATGAACTAAGTTTATACACCGTGTCTCAAAAACAGTCAAATTTGTTTTTGGCATAACTTTGTCAAATTTCCACCGACTTTGATAATTTTTGGCATAAAGATGGCCACGACGACATTATTATGTACGGTGCACTCATTTACCTTTTCACCTAATTTATGTCAACGCACTACCGTGTGAAACACAGATGCTCCAAATTGTTACATTATTTACGATTATTTGTATCAGATGGCTCATCTTCGCATCATCAATTCGACAGAGGGTGCGACGTGGTTAAATAATTTTGAGGTAATTAATATTTTATGCTGAAAACAGCAGACAACAAAATAGCTGGCTGATGAGCTTAAAACATGTCTAATCGATGAGTGAATGCATTTGATCAGTCGATCGTTGATTCTGCTATCAGCCGATGGCGTTGCATCTAAGCCATTGCGTCTTTGTATGCGGAGCACACTTTGGCATAAATTTTGATTTCCAAGCGAATTGTTATACAAACTTATAATTTTGTTAAATAATTAACATTTTGGTGTATTTTTGTGCCTAATTAACTCGTTACAGCGTTTACTTGGGACAAAAACTCACCATTATGGAACAATTTGAAGCATCTATGTTTCACATGGTAGTGCATTGATATAAAATAAGTGAGGTAAAAAATGAGTGCATTTTACATAATTTCGTTGTCTTATCCATCAACTTGCCGAAAATTATTAAAGTTAGTAAAAATTTGACAAAGTTATGACAAAAATTTTGACTGTTCCTTGAGACACAGTGTAGATAAAATGCGAGAAATTATTCTGGAATACGAAGCGAATTGTCACCTTTTAGTTTAGGTCGAACTGGTAGCTATAGACAGAATGGTGTTTATTTCCATAGCTTGACATTTCTTATTTATTTTTTCACAATTTCATATTTCTGTTTATGTCTGGTTGATGATCGGTAATTAGTTGCTGTAGGCCTATTACTAATTATAATTTTATTACTACTAATTACTAATAATTTATTATCACAGCGTTATAAACGTAATTTTTTGTCGTGTAGGCTTTATTGTGACTTATTGCTAACGTCGATTGCAAGCGCTGAAGGACCCTAAAAAGCGGTTGAAGACCTGATGGTAGGTCTATGTTATTTTCGCATATTTTTCATTTTATGTTTTTAATTATTTACACTTTGAGCTAGCCTGCATTGTTGTATTTTGCGAATAATTTACGTTAATTTATAATTTATAAATTATGTTATATGTAGTAACGTATTGTGCTAGCTATATCGATTAGCCGCTCGTCACAAATTACGGTATTTGTGCGTGTGCATTTGTGTTTCCAGTCATAATAAAATGTGCTAAGGTTTTCATAAGTATATCGACAAACTAATAAATTATATCTCTCGTTCGTTCGTTTGTTTTTTTTTGTAAATTATTATTGTGGAAAAATTGATAAATTAAATTTCAAATCAAAACTTTCATATCCTAAGTTTTTTTACACAATAATGCAATAAAACTGGGTGAGACAAAAACTTCTTCTCCCATCTTATATTTTTTGCTATATTCTTAGTAGTTGATTAAAATTTTGATGTGGAATTTTACACGCAATTTTATTTAGGCCTAAACGTATTTATTATACTTCTCTTTGCATACGCCACTATTCTGATAATACACATTGACTCAATAAAAAACGTGCTACTTTTATTTTTTGAATAACTCTGTGAAACAATATGGCCCATTTTATTAATTTTTGGCTGGCAACATTATGAAAAAAACTTGACTTAAAAATGACTGTCATTTTTAAGTCAAGTTTTTTTCATAATGTTGCCAGCCAAAAATCTTACCTCACCTTTATACTGTAGCTACACTACCCTGTGAAATTAAAAAGTCGTAATTTGGCCGTTTACAACAATGAATTCATACTGGGCAGGGCATGCGCCGGCTGAGAAATGATTAATTAAATAGCGACAAACATGAGTAACAGCTATTATTACCCAGAAAGTCTTACATGTTACACCACATCATTTTTATCACAACTAGTGCTCAAAATGTTCTCATCAAGCACGAACGCAAGCGGTGGGCGTTGAGCGCCGTTGACGCGACTCGCCAACAACTGTTCCATAGCCACTGACCCAGAGCGGCTCATTCACTGTTGATGAGCGATTTCAGTTTGTCGTACGATCTTAAAACAAGTATGATTGCTGTAGAATATGTAACAGATTTTCAATGATCTTGTGGTCTCAGTGATTTTTTTTGAGCCGACGCATGCACGCTCCAGTACTAATTCATTGTTGTAAACGGCCCAACTACGACTTCTGCATTTCATAAGGTACTGTAGCGACAGTATTAAGATGACGTTAGCTAAACTATAGTTATTTGCGTCGAGTTTTTTTTCCTAATGTTGCACGCCAAAAATAGTCAAAATCAGCCAATGCTGCACGGAGTTATTAAAAAAATAAAAGTGACACATTTTATTGAGACACAGTGTAGTCTTCGCAGTACGTGTTGTGAACGCAGCTTAACAATGCAGCAGTGGCGTAGCCAAGAAGAGTCCAGCCCCCCTATGGGCCCCTCACTCAAAATCTCAGACAAGATATAACCACACGCTTAAAATGCGCCAAATGTGCCAATTTGGTCAGCTGAAAAATATTTTAAATCGTTGCCACCAGATATCATAATTTATAGCTACAATGCACCTGCACCAAATTCGATTTCGGTTGAGTATCCACCTCAAACCCCACTGGGGGAGCTTACAGCGTTCCCCAGACTCTTTAGCTAGATTTCAGGGGTTTTAATTTTAAACAATTTTTGACCTATCTTTGGAAAAAAATTGTAAGGGACACCGCTGTTCCCGATGGGGTGTGAGCTATAGTAAGCCAAACATTCCCTAGCGCGTATAAAAATTTGGGGGTGCAGCACTCCCTAGGGGCTGAGATATGGTCTTCCGAAAAAGTCGGTGGTATGATTACACATCTAAATCTGAGTTGTTAGTGGACCAAAGTTCACCGGACTGTTTTCGCCGAACGAGGGAAGAGCCACGATAAAATGTACTCATTCGATTTTGAATATCTTCATCCTGTCCGTAGATATTCGCCGTCGAAGTTTAAAGTCGTCCAAAATCCTGCCAAATGTTGCATGTTTTTGGCCCCTAATTTTTTTTTGGGGGGGAAGGCCCCCAAAATTTTACGGACTATCGTCAAAGATTATAGAGCGAGCAAAAGCTTTGCTCGCTCTATAATCTTTGTAAATAGTGACGCAGTTGCACTACGTTACGTTATCGCGACTTATCTGTTGAGTCGTTGCTATTGGCAACCAAATAATAGTGTTGAAATTAGAACGATAATTTCGAATACCGCAAATATGGCAGGAAATATGTATGCAAGTGCTGGTACGAGCAAAACCGATACTTTCTTTCAAACCACTGAGCGCGAAGAATGTAGCAGGCGGGCGCCGAAGCCCGTGATTAACATCGAACATACGCTGGCGATAGTGAAACCCGACGCAATGCACAAGGCAGAGGAAATCGAAGACATCTTACTCAAGTCCGGATTCACTATTATCAATGTGCGTTATAATATTGATGTTTGATTGTCTTTAATATGTCGTAAATTGGCCGGCGAGCTGCAAGTTATATAGCGACCCTTAAATTCAGGCAGCATGTCTGTGACTGTGTTTCTGCGTCTATTTGCTGTCTGTCCTCATTATCAATAGCAGAGCGTGCGCAGCACAACTGTCGTTAAAGCTGACCATAGGTCGCTTTGCATTGCAGCTCGCGGTGCCGGTCCGAAGTAGGATACCTCAATAATTTAAGCAACATGACGTACCTCAGCAGACACATGTTTCTTACTTGTTTTTCACATTTTCTGCGTGAATGTTTTGGGTTAGGGTTAGAGTTAGGGCTAGAGATAGGGTTGACATGAGGCCTGTGGTATTGCAGGGCTAGCCTTACTATTTGAATGAAGAAAAATGAATAAATAGCCATTTATTTATTTTCCCCGTAATCTCATTATTCATCATAAAATCGATCTTAAATTGATCGGCACCGTTGATACTGTTTTTTTCGCATGACTGTTAACAAAAATGTAAACAAAAGATGGCCACTTTGTGGTACATTAGCGTTGCGTTGCAAGCTTTATGAGTACTGAAGGTTTATGAAGTTGATAAATTTTTAAATAACTGCATGGTTCACCATTAAAACGTCAAAACTGAATGTAAAGATTCATTATGAGTCTGCCGAGGTACGTCATGTTGTTTAATTTTAGCTATCCTACTTTGACCGGCGCCGACTCAGTGAGCTTGCCGTAAAAGGAGACATGCTATGAACCTGCCCTCAAATTTTTGGGCAGGGGACACCAGAGTATTGGTGACTTGAAGTTACTTAGAGCTGTTTTAGTTATGGAATCATCGAATGCTTTCTATTTTTTGCTACTGGCATTGGTCGGATATAAAGTCATCAGGGAGGCAGTTACATCAGCTTGTCATGTTATCATTATCATCAGCACTGAAGATTGTTGGATCAAGTGTGTAGCCTATTGATAGTGAGAGTGACTGAGTGAAAACAATACCGCCTGACGTATTAATGTGCAGTAACCAAAGTAGAATTATAAAACTGGGGAACTATGTTTCCATTTCTCTTGCTCTTTCCAATTACTTCTCTTTTTCTTTCTTTTTCTTCCTCTCTTTTTCTCTCCCTCTTTCTTTCTTCGCCTTTTTCTTTCTTTTAAAAAGACTCCCTTGAACACAGCTACGGAGCTGGGGAACGCTGTAAGTTTCCCCAGTGTTTTAGCTTTAAAATATTTGATCTGGTGTCACCAATTGTACCAATTTTCCTGAAATATCCTCAACAACAGGTGGGGAACTATACAGAATGAGACTAAAAATAGGAAGTGGGGAAACGCAGTGCCCTCGAGTTCTTCCTTAGGCCCTACTTAAACCACTGTTAATAATGTGTTCTATAGCGACGTCGTGTCGTCTTGTCTCCGGAGCTGGCGAGTGAAGTGTATGCCCAACACATGACGAAGCTGTTCTTTCCACTCCTGGTCACCTACATGAGCAGTGGACAGATACTGGTCCTGCAGCTGGCGCGCGAGCGAGCCGTGTCCTACCTGAAGGAGCTCACTGGCCCGACGAACCCAGCCAGGGCTCGCATCACTCATCCTAGCAGGTCAGCAACAATTAAGGCCGGCACAAAGCGACGCAGCTGAACTGAACCGGCACGGTTGTTTTTGACGAATTGACCAGTGGTCAAGCAGGTCAAGCTTGTTGGTCGTCATTGGCTGACGCGTAATTTATGTAGACTTCAATTAGACATTTCACCTTGCCTATATAATGATGATTTAAGCTTTATAAATGTATGAAATTAATGCCTGAATATAACGAAAAAATGGCGTTATGTTAAGTTATAAAAATCCTAATCTTGGAAGTGGCCGGAAGTGACGTCACCGCATGTAACCAGTCAGTTTTTACCAATTAATTTTAATATTTTTAATGGCAAAAAATACTGTGTCACATGACAACTGCAGCAGTACGTAAATAGACAATGTGATTTTATAATGCTTATGTTTCTGTGCTTATTTTACGTTGACTACGGGTACACGCAGTGACGTCATCAGCCTGTCAACATGGCATCTCGTTTTCTGCGTCATTTTCGTAAATCGTCGATTTCAAATGTAAGTTTCTTCGTGTTGACAAAACGCTGGGTGCCGATATTACTGTCCAAATTTTCCTAAAATTGTGCTTTTTTAGGAAAATGGTAAGTTAATTTTGGTGTCCATAGACCTTTAAGCAAGATGCACGAATGTGACAGAAGACAGACAGACAAACAGACAGACCGCGCTACAGAAAAATGACCATGGCGAGCGCGAGCCTATAATATGGGCAATGGGGCATGGGGCATGGGGCAGAGTTCGGGGGCCGAGAGGCAGAGCACCTGCTAGAGGCCAGAGGTGGAGCTGAAAGCTTTTTGTCCATTTTCATACAAAAAAGGAGCCAGTAGTTAATAAGTCAAATGACACAATTTGCACCCAGCAGTATTTTCAAAAGTTTTTTTAAAACTTTGTATCTGTGACCACCAGTTTCTACTTTTTGTCAAAAGGAGTCAGCGCCTTATCTGCCCATTTCTCGATCCGTAAATGCGATTGCAGCAGGGCAGGTTAGAAATTCGTCTACTAGTAAAATGTTTTCCTCCAAGTAGGCCTAATGGCTGGGAAGAACAACCTCTCGCCCTGGCAGTTTGTTTTGGACACTGTCGTAAAATTCCGTTTTAGTTTGTGCATCGCCTACTTTTCTGAATGTATAACATTTGTTTGACTTTCGCGCTCTGGCGCTATGACGGCACTCTTAGTTGCTCAGACGCTGCAGAGTCTGTCTGTCTGTCTGTTCGTCCGAATTGGACGGACGGAGCGCATGCTTGCAGTTAAAGTGCTGTGTGTGGTTCCGCAATGCATTGGATGGAGCTAGTGCGCTGATGTCACCATCTCTTTCTTCTCACTCTCCTCTTTTTTTGGCCGAGCATTCCAGGTTGGATGGTTGTTGCTGCTGCTGCTGCTGGTGCCATCCTCGTCGCTAACTTAGAGTTTTAGACTAAACGGTATTCAGCGTACACGCTGCATGCTGAATCGACTGTTTCACTGCTCTGTTGATTTCGTCCGCGAGCTGCGATCGCATTTGGCTGTTTTATTTATTTGGTCTATTTATACGGCCGTCCTAACAGGCCGCATTACGGATCTTGTCCGTCCGTCCGCCTGTCTGTCTGTCTCAGATATTATCATATTATTGACACGCTACAGCAATGCTGTAGGCGTCTTACATGGTTGTCGTTCGTCGTCGTCTGTCGTCCTCTGTAACGAGTGCATTGTGGCTAAACGATGCTAGATGGGGCCTAGGTTGCTGTTGTTGATCACTAAGAGGAAGTCGAATATTGGCTTTCAAATGACATTAAAATCATTGACATTGGATGACCTTGAAGGGTCGTAACTTGTGCCAATCGTGCGGTATTGTGGCTACACCGTAAGTCGTAATAACCATCACGACATGCGTAGAAGGCGACAGTCTCCTAAGCTAAGAGCTTGTTTTTTAGTTAGCATAAAACGACGTCTATCATATTCTGCCACACTTACGTAACAGCGCTCACCGTTTGTGTGAAATTCTCTATCATATTGCTGCTGGATTTGTGAAGTAATATAATTTGTAAGAACAAAATTTTTGACCATAGCCGTGACGTGTTATATGTAGCTTGCGAGCGCTGTACGGCACGGACGTGCGTCATAACGGCTTCCACTGCAGCAGCTCATGTCAAGAAGCTCAGCAAGAAATCCGCTTCTTCTTTCACGACAGTAAGAATTACCGGGTGGTCCAAAACAAACGTCCCGAACATTCATATGCATTATGCAGAGGAAGCTGCAAATTGCCCACTTTTCTACAATTTGAAAACACGAAGAAATCATATATTTGTGTTATTTTTGCAAAAAAATCATGGGTGGCCATGAAACTGGGGGGGAGGCTAGACAAAGCTGGGGGCACAGGCCCTGGTCTAAAACCGCCACTGGTTCTTACTGAAACTTAAACTTTGACTGTGAACATGTACATTTCTTCACACCGAATTGCTAGATGACTAAATAAAAAGAGTATGAATGTAGAAACTTAATGCGGCTCCATTTACTGAGATATACCAAATAGTAATAAGTGTAACACATGTATAGCGTAGTTAGTCATACTCAGGGAATTAAGCTCAGGGCCCACCAATTTTTCAGTAATTTTTGTTGCTCGTTTTTGATTTGTACAATAAGCGCAATAAAGTCAGCATAATAATTTAACCGTCATTCTTGGACAATATTGCGAAATTTAACAAATAAAAGGGTTGGGTTAATAATAAAGAAATTATCTATATAGCACATCGAGCTATAATTAATTATATTTATAGCTAGAACGTATTAACAACGGTGTCAGCATATCAGGCTCTGTCATCTCTAACCTACGATTTGTCGATGACATCAGTCTTCTAGCCAACAACCCTTCTGATCTTCAGGCACTAGTTGACAACATAAATGACAGCAGCAGCAGGTTTGGACTACAAATAAGTGAAGCCAAGACTGAGGTGCAGGTGATTGGCAGAGGCCCTCCGCAGACAACAGTAGACATCCAACTGGGAGGTATCACGCTGAAGCAGGTATCAGACTTTGTATATCTTGGTGGTGTCATCTCCAGTGACGCTAGCTGTGACCAAGACATAGCTCGCAGAATTGGGATAGCAACTGGCATAGTCCAAAAGCTAGAGAAAGTATGGAAAGCCAGTGACATCAGCAATGAGACAAAGGTCTATGTATACCACACGCTTGTCCAGTCAATACTTTTGTATAATGCTGAAACCTGGACCCTGAGGGAAGACAACAAAAGAACACTCCGTGTATTCGAAATGTCTGTCTTGCGGAGAATACTCGGGATTACTAGAAGAGCACGTTTAAGGAACATTGATATCCGTAAGGAGCTGCATTTGGAACGAGATATTGTTGACGTCATCCAGACTCGCCGTTTAACATACTTCGGGCACGTTGTCAGGATGAACCCATCCAGATACCCGAACGTAATGTTATACGGCCACACCCACGGCACCAGACCAGTTGGAAGGCCAAGGAAACATTGGCTGGATAACGTCAGAGAGGATTGTTCCCAGATGGGGCTATCACTACCAGACGCGGACAAACTTGCCAGAGACAGATGTTCTTGGAGGTCTCTACTCAGCCGCAGAAACTACAGAGTTGGAGCTGCCGGCGCGCGATGATTCGTCTTCGTCGCCAAGGCATTAAGTCAAGTAAGTCAAGTATAGCTGGAACGATCATTTTTGTATTTCTTCATAAGTGTAGTGGTATACATTAATGTACGTGAAAAATACTGTTCAAAAAATACAAAAAAACAAACTTAACGATTTAGTGATGATTTATGTTAATAATTCAGTAAGTTTAAGTGATTCAGTTACATAGACATCGTCTGTATGCATACGTAGCGGCACTGGAGCCGATCCTTGAAGGCGACAAAGTCAAAGATTATCTGGCTATGTACGTTAATCCGACTCTGCTGCGAGGACTTGGCGCGCTTTGTCAGCGTAAGCCCGCCGAACCAATCGTAAGCTGATACTTATCTTTACCACAACTTTCCAAATATTTACGTTCATTAAATAATTTACATTACAATATTGTTTATTACCGCCGCCGACAGGAAAAGCTAATGTAATCACATTTGTTTTAAGTATTTCTTTTCTTCAGATTATTAACAAAATTATAAGCAGATTTCGGTAAAATTCTGCTTAGTCGTTTAAGAGACAAAACTAAGATCAAGTCTTATTAAGGGTAAAAAACTGCTGATGAATTTTCCCCAGATTTTGTCTTAGGTGTTTTACCTGTGATGCATTTTAGTGTGATAGCAATACTTTAGTATTATTCGCTAGATGGCAGCAATATCATGCCGACAATGCAATAAAGCATAATCCTTCGACGGAAGTTTGTGCTCTTCGATAGTTTCTAGGTATTAGTGACGTCTTAATAGGCCACATTATAGATCTTGCCCAAGTTTGCATTCGTTTGTCCGTCCATCTGTTTGTTTGTCCTGTGTTGGCTCTTAACTCATAAGTGAAAATCGGTATACCAGGTAGTGTTTGCCTTGGAAAGGAGTAACCGGTGTGAAAATTTTCAGCTTGAAGAGCTAATGGCACTGGGCCGACACAACTTTCTAGTTTTTAGTTACTACAGGTCATGTGCATATGGTGAAGCAGCTTAGTGGTTACAGCGACTAGCTGTTAGAATATAATGGCGAATTTCACCGATTAATTTATCACTAACATGATTGCTGTCAGTCACGAACAATAATAACAACATGTGGCCAAATTGCTGCAATTAACCCCATGAACGTGTCTGTTGTCAAATTTCATTTCCTGACACACAGCCAGTAAAAATTATTTTTTTTGTTTTATTTGTTGTTTTTTTCTATTCCGATACAATCGTGTCAGTTTGCAGATAACTGTAGGATTTGCCATCACGAGGTCGTTAGTTTGACTGCGGGTCGGGACTCTACCAAATGGTTAGTACTTGGATGAGTGACTTTCAGCATACAGGTAAACCACCTCAGTATATAACAAACAAACACTATGCAGGGTCAACTCAGCCTTCCATCCTTGTTCCCTCCTGGGTAGGTAAATCGATTACCATCCTGTCTGGCTGGGGTTATGTGTTATGTGGCAGGTAACACTGTGTGATCTCATATAGCAGGTGACGCTCCGTAGCTTGTTGGTAGGTTACACATGAAAAGCTCGACCATTTTTACGCGTGAAAGGAGGTACTGCTCCAGCGCGTCTTAGCCATCGCAGTTCTGTCTGTCTGTCAGTCTGTCTGTCCGTCACACGGATGAATCAGTCAAAAACGGTGCAAACTAAGATCACCAAATTTTCATTATCGGCTGCCCGGAAGACTTTAGTTTCAAGATCCGTAAAGCTATTTCATAAATTCGAAAGGGGTCACCCCGAGCGAGGGCGCTAAATGAAAGGGGTTATGAAAAATTTGCGATTTTTAGCCAATGCGTCGCCATATCTCAGAAACGGTGCGAGATAGGGCCAAGGTTACTATTAAGCACTAACAGGAAGTCGTACACAGACTGGCTTTCGATTGGCCTTGAAATTAATGATCTTGGATGACCTTGAATCTCAAAATAGAGGGTTCAAGTCAATTTTTTCGCGATTTTGGTCTTCGACGCACATTTCAAGATTAAATTGCGCCGAAATGGCTGGGGATGGACAAGACAACCTGCATATGAAATTTTAGGCAGATTTTAGCAGTTTAAGCCCCAACATTCTGCGTTCAACAAGGCTTGCACACGAGGGTGTGAAAGAGGGGTACCCCCTAAAAAGTGGCTATTTTCCGCTATTAGTTTGCTTAGCGTGGAAATGGTTGCAGATAGGCAGACACAGCTGCTTAACACAATAAGCACTGGTCACTTGTTTTTAGTGGTATCAACATCGATGACCTTGATTGACTTTGAACTCCAAAAATAGGTGTTTTAGTGATTTTTTTGTGATTGTCGGTTACAAAAGAGTGAATTGCGACGCAATGGATGGAGATAGACCCAGACATCTTGCGGACAGAAACTGCTATAGGCTTTCGCGTGTCTCATGAGCAGTGGTTGTGACGTTTCATTGTTTGCAACTGACTTGTGAAACTGTTTGCATATTCATGATGCAGAAGTGGCTTGCTGATTGGTTGATCAAGAACAACCCAAACAAGGCCAAGCTGCACGACCACATGGGATACAGCATCATCTCACCGCCATGATGACTCTGCCACATTTCGCGCTTTTCACAACCTAATGACGCTAGCAGACTAGCGTGTTCTGTCTGTTTTTAGTCGAAATGTACGTTCTGTCCACGTATGTCTTGTTGTTCGTTATTCATGCCTACTTGCCTAAACATCTAGTGACATCTTACAATTGAGTTCGTCTCCAGTTCTGTTATATTACCAGCATCGTGGTTGTGGTCGGAAGGGGAGACAGCGAGATCAATTACACCCCCTAAATTTTGGGCTGTCAGAAAGTTGCAAAAAAAAGTTTTCCTCTTAAACTAAAAAATTTTTGACTGAACCCCCTATTTTTGGAAATTGTGCACGAATATGAAGTTTTTTTAGCTTCTGGGAAATTTGCAGTGTCTGTCGGAAAATGGCAATTTCTTGCCCCACCGACTTTTTCAACCCACGACTCCGATGTTGTTATCTCTTCATATTCACTACAGACCTACGTGTAAACAATCGGCGTGCTGTAGTTTGCCACTAATTTGGTTAACAGCTGACAGAAATCGGTTGGCGCATGAAAGTTAGCTATGGGCTTACTTTATATGAAGGACACGTTCGGCATAACTGGTGAAAAGCAAAATTATTATTTTCGCCAACGGAACGAAGTGAATTGGAGGAGATTATGAGATTGCTTTTGTCCATGTGTCCGTGTGTCTGTATGTCTGTCTGTGTACACTTCGCTTGGCAGAGATATGCACTTTTACGAGCGCCTTCTAGTTAATTCTGTGCACGATCAGTGTGATGAGCATGCACACATGCAGAGTGACCCATGTGGTTTTCACAAATCCACCGAAAAAACGTGTAGGTCAGTAGAGTAGTCGTCACCCTCCCCTTTTCTCTAATTTCCCTGCACTCCTATGCCGACGTCGGCTATCACGCGGTTTCTGCATCATGTTTAATAATATTATAAAGTTTGGACCCATTTATTTTGGGCATATAAGAACCAAACCCTTTTAGCTTCATTATTCTAATTCCGCTGGGGGCTTTGCCCCCAAGATTTCTTTGTAACCTCGCGCTCCCCGCGCTCGTTAGAGGTTAACCCCCGTAGCGAAAGATGATCGCCAACGCCTCGAAAATAATCTCGGTATATGATAAGCATAAATCATGCATTATACTTAGAGCGAGGTGGCCAAAACTAAAGACACATGCGTCAAGTTTCTTTCTAATATTGCCTGCCAAAATTTATTAAAATCGGCCAATGTTTCACGGAGCTATTCAAAAAATAAAACTGGCATGTTTTATGGACTGCAGTGTTGAGGGTAATAC
>Ga0209367_1006639_pt1 | contig 15995 bp, 11 predicted proteins | sample WorMetLIZISLAND2_FD_187412 | JGI IMG/M metagenome (GOLD analysis project Ga0209367, IMG submission 187412) | Marine gutless worms symbiont microbial communities from Max Planck institute for Marine Microbiology, Germany - Olavius geniculatus... ... | reverse complement strand
TTCGCTGTATTTCAATAACGGTGCGAGATAAAGCTTAGGTTAAGCCTACTATAATCACTAATAGGAAGTTGTATAACACTGGCTCTCGATTGGCACGGAATTCAATGACTTGGATGACCTTGAACGCGAAAATAGGGGTTTTTGTGGATTTTTTTTGGCGATTTCGGGCTGCGAGACACATTTCAAGAGCGAATTGTAAAGGTAAAGGTAAAGGTGTCATACACCAACTGGGGCGTAGTCGGGGTGCTCATCTCCCTTTCTGTAGTTTTTGAGCCCGTAGATGGATAACCCACTTAAGTCCGTGACGCATTGCCAGTGTGACGCCAGACCTGTACAGTTGGCTTACCTTTCCAGCCGCGGGGCATCACCGCATTTTAACTGGTGCCAAATTATATTGCTTAGTGACAGAGGCACATGTGTGTGAACAACTTGCCTAAGGTCGTTACCCGGCAGTATCCCTGTGCGGAGTCGAACCTGCGCCCCTGAGTGACCTCAGGATTACAAATCCGGCACGTTACCGTTAGTCTACCGAGCCACACAAGAGCAAATTGCGCTGAAACCAATTAAGATAGATAAGAAAAACCTGCGTATGAAATTTTCAGCATTAAACGTAGATTTCGACGGACCAAGTCTCAATTTTTTTATGTTCAAGGAAACCTGCGCACGAGGGCATTAAAGAGCGGTAGGCCTACCCCCGTAAAGTCGTTATTTTTTCCGTTGTTGGCCACTCTTTCTAGAAAACGGCTGCAGATAGGCATGTGCATGCTGCTTATCACAACAAGCACTAGTAACGAGCTTTTCAGTCGTATTAATATCGATGACTTTGAAACAGTGTTTTAATTGTAAAAATTAGCTGGGGGTTGAACTTTTCGACGGCTGGAACCCGACCAAAATTGCGATATAAATAGTATAGTATATAAATATATAGTATATAGCTGACCCCCAGCACATAATTTGACAGTATGTTAGAAGGGTTCATAAAACACTTGGAGGTTCAACCCTCAACCTCCCGGCAATTCAAACACTGCTTTGAAAGACGCTAAACTTCCAAAATAAGGAGGTTTTATTGATTTGTGCAATCTTCGGCTGCAGCGCACACCCCAAGAACGAACTGCGACGAAATGGCTGGAGATAAACTGACAGCTTTCGAACAGAAACTGCTATAGGCTTTTGCGCGTCTCGTGAGCATTAGCTCAAATTTCTTGTTTGTTATAGAGCTAGGAGCACATGTAAAACAGACAAAGAGAACGACGATGGGACGGACAGGAAACCGCAATGGTAACCTCTCTATAACGGTTTGGTCGCAATCTGTACAACGTGTATGAGCGCTAGTAACAGAAACTGTCGTAACACAAAAACTAAATCACAGAGTTAAAAGCTTGAGATGCAACTATATAATTCGATATCAAGCCTATATAATTCGGTTCCTGTAGTTACCATACTGGAGTTGCATCTTTTTCTTTTTTTAAAAACAAAACTAAGTTTTTCCCCTATTCGTGCAAGCGTTTCCAGGGTAGCTATATGCCAGTTACCCTATGCAGCTTATTAGGCGACTTTTAGGCCTACTGGTACAAGAGTCGTGTCTGGAATCTGGATGAATCATGTGATATGTCTGACAGCTATAATCCAGGTCATGGAATTTTAAAATGAAAACGCCGCCTAGTGCGTCGTAACGATCGCGTCACAATGGAGACTAGCCGGCGTACATTGAAGCGCAATCTTTTGCCGATTCGGTTGTTGCAATAAGTAACCGATCATCGTTATTTTCTGTCGTCAGCCGACATGCGTCAGAACGAGCGTCGAGTAATAACGGCGATTAAATTCGATTTATTTCCATCATCACTCAGCGCGGGTACCTGTTTTCTGTGTCACGTGACTGCTGTTGCGATGCCACAGAATAATCCGAAAAGGAAAGAAAATAGAGAAACGGTTTTAGTGGCCGGTACTTCGCCGGTAGACGTATACTGAGCGTGTCAAAGAGTTTACGGCTGCTTGAAATATATCCTTTCGTGACCTAATTTTTCTTGAGTTTTTCCTGAACAGTGAGTAACCTAATAAACCAGCGGTACTAGGACAACTGCATGTGTATAGTGCTGCGCACGTGAAAAGACAAAACCATGTTTGACAGAAATCCTGTTTTTATTTTTACTACACATTTTCCAAGTACACCGATTTCTAAAAAATCCGTCTGCTTTCAACTGACTTACGAAGCGCATGAGAAGTTAACACTTCGCTTTAAATCAGTTAGTGAAATCTTACTGGTGTTCGACCGCATAACTCTGTAGCGACGTTTTTCCCATTATTAGTCGATTGTACTAACGGTAACGGTCGAGCTTATAGTACGATGCATCGTCCGTTTTCGTCTGCCTGTCATCTGTGCCCTATACACTGTGGCTAAAGTTGTAGAAGTTGGCGATGATACCGTTTGATACGGTGCTAGTGAGTTCTATAGGCTATCAATAGTAACCGTGTCACCATTTAGCCGCAATTTGCAACGCAAGTATTTGGAAAGCATTGCCAGAAGTTGACGCTATATTGAAAGTTATGCCAATAAGTAAGAGACTAGGTTCACATTTGTTAGCCTTCTGGTGCAGGCAGTACGGTCGGCTTTTCTTAGCGACAGCTGAGTTTTGCCCTCGTTTAGATTTGTACACAAATTAATTATTAACTATTTTAAGCAGTCTACAGCAGGCATTTAATATGTTTGCTTCCAGCTCGCCGTGGTTACGTGTAAGATAAAACATTTGCGAAACAGTTGCATGAAGTCTTTAGCATCTTGAACACAATGTTCAAAGTAAGACGTAGCTATTTTTAGGGGCCTATAGAAAAATGTGTTTTATTTTACGCGTAACCACTTCCCATCTTAACTTTAGCATGCGTTCTTGAGGCCAACATGGTTTGTCAGATTTGCAAAAACGTTGTGCAATATTTTACATGTCACATTCGTATGTATTCAACGACAAACATTACGAGTTGAGGGCGTTTTTCCATCGCAACAAGTGACATACTAGACTCGGTTACAGACAAACGCGAGTCTCATAAGGCCTCTCCACGCTCTACAGCAAATTTCTCTCTGCTCCACACGTCAGCGGTAATTTGAGCCGCCGACACCGATGACGTCACGTACGCCATGACAGCTAGGCGCCGACCGACCGGAAGTCGTAACTATTCACCGGCATCGACCCAGCCGGTCAGTCTAGTGCAAGTGCCACTTCGTCGTCAATTGCGCGAGAGTGCAGATAATTTCGGCTGCCGTGTTTCGGTCCATGAATTTAGCTGACATTCAACCTAATCTAGGACGCCTTGCTGCTGAAACTTAGTGTGGAAATTGATCACGCACTCGAGGCATTTAAGTTGTGCGTATACGCAAAAATACAGCATCACGATTATATCCTACTGCGAAAACACAGTCACGAGCGCTCTAAGCTTTTATTAGCTTTAATTGACTGTACTTGCCAACTGATTTCTTCTGCGTCACCGAGACGGCAAGTTACTTTTTGTGAATTACTTCTATGGAGCAGATCAACGGCTAAAAACACTGATTCCGGTATCTTTCGTCCACGACTTCTAAACGTTGCATGTTTTTTTTAAAAAAACCCAACATTAATTGAACGGCGCATCGAAAGCAGCATTGGTGTACAGTGTACAGAAGATTTGCGTAAGGCCGTATAAAAATGCCAGTGCCAGATTCAGGTTTTTGGGGCCCTAGGCGCCCAGGGCTCTATCTTCTTTCTTTTTATCGTACTCTACCATACTGGAGGTGTGAGGATGTGCAGTTTTTGTGCGCAAATAAGTAAGCAAACCTCTCACAGGGATTGATAATTACAAAATCGCAACTAACTTTACTGACAATCGCTGTGTGAATGGGGATCCTAAAATCCGAGCTTTATGCTGGGAATTCGTTAATTATTTTATGCTTAATTAAGCTTTAAAAGGGGCTTAACAGCCCAACTTTGGTGAAAAATGGGCTTTTGGAAGAAGCGGGCAGCAAGCCCAGTTCACGGGCTAAATTTCTTTGGCAGGGTTCAAAGCGGAGCTCTGCATTCGTCAAATATAAATTAAACGTAGTCCTATTTTGAGCATCACAGAACACGTTTGGTAAAACGATAAATCATTTTTGTATGTAATATAAATCGTTATTCACCAAAATTTATTGTAACCTTTCGCAAATGTCGTTATGGACAGTCAGCCAACCCTTGGTATATTATTTCATCGCAAGACATAGCACACGGTGTGATAAACGCAAAAAGATCGAGCAATTACACAATGTAACATTATACGCAAACCAACATAATAAAGACCATTAAGCTCTTCGGCACAGGTAATTATTAACGTATTGACTCGGTCGCATACGATCGTTTTTTGGTGAAGCAGCCCTGCTTCCAAAAATGCCTCATAAAACAGTTTAGTGTGATTATACGGGTAGGTTACTGAATATAGCATTATAAACTTTTGTTTATATTCATTTTAGCGCGCAGCGTCAAGCGGCTGGATTCAGAAAATGAAGTTGGCGTTTATATTCGTCCTGCTTGCATTCGTTTTGCGAGGTATTCTTTATATACATATTCGGCATTCAATTAAACTATAGTCATTTCCTGCGTAATTAGTTTACTCCATTTATTTCACAAACTAAATCGCAGTTCAGACTTTGTGTTAACAGTGACATCTTGAACAAAAGCCTAGCTGTCGTAGAAGAATCTGACCGTATAATTAGTAAATGGTAGATGTCTAGTACAGGGTGGTCCAAAAAACGGCACAAAGTTTATGGCACCATAATTTTGCAACCGTACGTCACAGAGTCATGCGGTTTTCAGCAAAATGTTCCGAAAAAACTTTTTTACATGGCTTATATCAGTGTTTAAATACAGCAGTTAAATATTTTTTTGTTTTTGCTGCTGGCAAATGAACTATTGAAAAAAAGTATTACCTTCAATGTACCTTGGTCCATGAAAACATGCCACTATTATTTTTTAATAGCTCCGTGAAACATTGGCCGATGTTAATAATTTTTGGCATGCGACATTAAGAAAAAACTTGACGCAAAGGTCTTTAGTTTTGGCCACCTCACCTTAAGGCTGTCGCTGCACTACCGTGCGAAATGCAGAAGTCGCTGTTTGGCCATTGACAACAATGAATTCCTATCGGGTAGCATTTGCGTCGGCTCAGAAATTATAAACCGAATAGCGAAAAACGCAATTAGCAATTATTATCACTCAAAAAATCACACGTATCACATCACATCATCTTTATTTCAGCACGTGCTCAAAATGTCGTTCTGCAGCACAAACGCATGCGGTAGACGTTGACACCATTTGCCAACAGCACGTTTGCTGTTCAGTAACTGCGTGACTCAAGCAGCTCACTCGCTGTTGATGTATCATTTTAGTTCGTCGAATTAGAATTTTAAAATAAAAATGATGCAACAAATTTTCAATGATTTTGCGGTCTTAGTAATTTTCTGAGCTGACGCATGCACTGCCCAGTATGAATTCATTGTTGTCAAAGGTCAAAATACGACTTCTGCATTTCACAAGGTAGTGTAGCAACAACCTTAGGGCGAGGTGGCCAAAACTGCTCACAATTACGTCAAGTTTTTTTTCGATGTCGCACGCCAAAAATTATTAAAATCGGCCAATGTTTCACGAAGCTATTGAAAAAAATATAAGTGGCACGTTTTTATGGATCGCGGTGTCCAGGGTAATAGTGTTTTTGCATAGTTCAACTGCCAACGGCAATAACAAAAAATATTTAACTGCTGTATTTAAATACTGACTTTAGTTATGTAAAAGATTTCTTTCGGAACATTTTGCTGAAAACCGCATGACTCTACGACGTACGGTTGCAAAATTATGGTGTCATTAACTTTGTGCCGTTTTTGGACCACCCTGTACTTGTACTTTGCTTGTCGTCATGCGTGTTAATACATGTATTATATTATATTTACTTATTTAATATTTTAAATCATATTACATAGCACTACTTTTGGCATCAGTAATTTAAAGTAAATAAGCAGGAAAACTGTTACCGTGAACAAGTGCTGGCGGAAACTTTGCGTTGCAAATTGCGGCCAAACCGCTGCAGATAGCGAAATGGTTATTATTGAAAGCTTGATAACTTGTTAACGCCTCATCCAACGATACCATCGCAGACCCACTACAGTGTACCGTTTTATCATAATACATAACTTAATAGTCAGACAGACGAAAACAGGCGACAGACAGTCAGATAGCATATAGTAATAAGCGCAACCGTTAGTACGGCCGGCTGAAAAGCAAATTTTGACCCTCTGGGCTTAAACTGTAAATATTGTGCGTACTAAGAAATAGAAAAACCGTAACTTGCCTAAATGTATAATTTTCTGCTGTTGGAAGCAAGAATTTAAGTTGTATCTTTTACACAAAATAACTCTGTGTTTGAATACGCACATTTTCGTGATGCATGGCAATAAGGTATTGTTGAGTCGAGTTTAAATAACATTTTAATGTTTAAAATAGCTAAGAACACAACGAACAACAATTCTGATAAACAAAGCACTAAAACGCTGATGTGTCAGCTGTGTACACTGTGTCTCAAAAAACATCCCCAACATTTTCGACTGTAACGTAAAAACCAATTATCAGATTTTGATAATTTTTGGTAGAACATTTCTGACACAACTTGCCATCAAACGACCGTTCAGTTTCTCACTTTACCCAACGTTTGCTTTTGCATTACCTGGGGAAATCACAACCAGCGAAATATTACTTTTTATCCAATGCGATATCATTGCTTAATTAACATAGCGCGTAAAACACATTTTGATCACATTTCTGACACCTTGGCTAACAATTCATCCAGCTGCCTATTTTTCATCTGACTGTAGTAAAATTGCTTGAAGTGGTAGCCCACTATGTGAACACAGGCAAGGAGACGCATTCTCCATTCATTGTCAGCAGTATCGATAAAGTTCTGCTCCAGACCAATCCAGGCTGTACCAGTCGCTTCTTGACACATATTTCGCTTGATCTGCTTTCCCTAGGTAGTGTAGAAGCATACATTAAATGAGGTAAAAACCAAACCGTTATTTGATGTCAAATTGCGTCGCAAATATTCGTATCAAAAATTATCAAAATCTAATAATTATTGGTTTTTAAGTTACAGTCAAAAATATTGGGGATGTTTTTTGAGACACAATGTAGTTATATGGTATGCACAGTTTCAAGCAAAAATGCGACTAATATTACTACTACTACTACTACGACGACGACGACGACGACTACCACAACTACTACTACACCTTTACCAACAACAACGAATACGACAACGCCTGGTAAGTATAACACCCTTTTGGTACACATGTTTTTTCTTAACTGATACAAAGCAAAAGTAAAATAAAACATAGGCCTATCATCTGTCATCTCTTTTGTCTTACCGTATACGATAAAAACAACAGATAGGCTAACGATTATAACAAAATGAAAATGGTAAAATAGTTTTTTGAAACACAGTGTATTGTAGTAATGACTATTGCGTTTCAGAGACAACTACACCAGTAACGAAAACAAAGGCAATTTTTACAACAGGTACGAAAATAATACTCTGTTTTCAGCTAATTTTCGTTAACTAAAACAATATAAAAACACAGTGTAACATTTTACAACCAGCTTACTTTCTGCCGAATACAAAATGGTGTTTGTGTTACAGAGTACCGACTACTGACGTAAAGTAGCTTTTAGTGTGACAGTTATAAAAAAATATGCATTTTAATTGAAAAATGATGAAAATTTGCCAATTATTAGCACGCGACTTGTATTCTTTGACTATACAAAAAATAACACACACTTACAGTTGCACACATCGCTCTGTTGACTTCTCTGCCGTAGCCTAGTGCTTACTTGAGATTACAGCGCTTATGGAATAAAAACACGATAACCAGTCTCAAATTTATGCAGGTTTCATGAATTATAATGAAATCGCATTGCCGTTGGCTATACGAAGACACCCACAACGTCGACAACAACCACGACCGTGTTGAATAGCTTGACAACTACGCTGTTATGGAACTTATAGCACCACGACTGTTCGTTAACAAAAAAAATGATACAAAGCGTACTGTCGACTCGACTACGTAAAAATAGGCTGAAAATAAGTGTTAAATCGATGTGATAGTGGTGTAATGTAAGATTTTTGTATCAATTTTTAATGTTTTCGGTGTGCTAGCCAATGTGCATTGCTGTTATCGTGTGCATAGTCTATCGTTTCGTCTATTTATAGCCTTCTTTAAAACAACGACAAAGTGACAATGTTTTTTTGAAACACAGTGTATTGTAGTATTGGCTATTGCATTTCAGAGACAACTACACCAGTAACGAAAACAAAGGCAACTGCTACAACAGGTACAAAAATAATACTCTATTTTTCGGCTAATTTTTCTTAGCAAAAACAACATAAAGATACAGTGTAACATTTTACGGTCAGCTTTTTTGCCAAATACAAAAACAGATAGAAACATTGAAACAAACGTCCAAGCATTGTGGTAGATAACAGAAAGCGGTTATCAACTTTTCTGTTTTTATTCAAAATTTTATATTGTTTTGGACGAACTGTCCATAGACCTGAATGTAAATATGTTGTAGATGCGACGTCTTACTTCTGGGCGCCCTTCGTGATCATGTCTATCGTTTTCCTCGTGATGTACGTTCTCAGCGGCTTTGTTTGGTACGCTCTCTACACCAGCAAGACAACAGCTGTTGTTAAAAACGTCGTCACACCACCGCAGCATCTGTATCTGTTCCACCGCAGATGGGCGCTGCCCGGCCACAGAAGACTATGGTTCAATGCGTACCACGTGTGATGCCGAAAAAAAACGTGGAATAGAAGCCGGGTTCGGCATCTGGAACTGGTGCCAAATTTACGAAACATCTTAAGACAAATTTATGGCAATGCTGTTACATCGTAACTTGTTGATTTACGACAAATATTCGACGAAGTTGGGAAGATTTTACGATAATTTGACGATTATTTTACGACGTTTTGCAAATTTGGCCCCTGATCGCAACTTGTACGCTTACTGGTAAAAGTTAGGGGCTTCTGTTGGAAGTTTTATGCGGTAACTATTAACGTATCGTAGCATAAGTCGTCGTTGTCGTTGACGCACTCGCTTCCATATAGGTTTTTAGTAGTTAGACGTTTTAAATCGCGTTGAGAGCAGCGTGCGTTTTTCGGCTGTGTAAATTCTCTGTCCGGAGAGTAGGTAAACGTGTGTGCTGTCGTCAAATTCATAGATGTAAAAACGTTTAAAAATTTTGTAAAAAACGTTTAAAAATGTCGAATAAAAACGTGAGACCTAACTTGTTTAACCTTTTGTCTATTATGTCTAATGCCAAATGCTGTAGTGTAGGTGCGGTATAGCTGGAACTGAACTTGCTAGAAAGGAAAAAAAAACTTTATTCAATTTCAATTTAACCGTGTGGTCAAAGAACCAAGTATCACTATAGACTAATCGAGTAAACTACCACTTGTGGTTTTAAAATGCTTCTCAAAGTTTTTATAGCGTTTTAATGAACGTTTTTTAACTAACAAAACTTGAGAAACAAAAAAACTGTTAAAACGTAAAACGTGGCAAAAAATTTTTAAAAAACGTTAAAAAAACATCTACTACATCTATGGTCAAATCTGTGCTATCTCGAGATCGTGTTGCGCGCTCTTGTTAGAGTTTGGGTTAACCCTATTCATTACCCTAAACCAGAACAGAACCCGCCGATTGCGCAGCGAACATACGATCGACCGTTCGAGCAACGCGATCTCAAGATCGCGCAGATTCGATGATCGCGCGCAACAGACAAATCGTCATCATGTCATATTCACATAGGCCTAGCGGATACTAGGTCTAAAACTTGTGTCGGGCTTGTAATGTGCTATTTACTGTGTATTACCGTTGCCTGTTTTATGCAGTTTTTGCCTCCAATCAATGATCTGCGTATCTGTTTCATATTTATTACTTACCCCCTCCGTTTACTGTCTCATTGCTTTAAAATTGCGACTAGTTTAGTACGGTAGCATACCGGTACGTCTGCAAGACTGCAAGTGTAAGCTACTGATTTCAGCCATTATTATTTTAATTTTCAAAAATACGGGAAAAGGCAAAAACAAACTGACATGGTCGCCTTAACCTTAAATAATATTTGCAACATTGATCTGTATTTGTCGTGCTTAATGGTTTTCACCGCACTCTTAGGCGAAAAGCCCAGGAGCTGCAACGTCTCGGTCTCAGTCTCGTCGCGGACAAAATACCCATGTCGCGATCTCGTCTCGATCTCGACATGAAAAGTCCTGTAGAACTTTTGCCGTAACTGCAGGCGTATAGATACAATAGGTCTAGGATTAGGGTTAGATTTGTAATAAAAATTATCAATTAAATTAAATATTTCAGAAAAATAACATAAAAGACTTTTGTGTTTTATTTTATGCGGTAGAATTGTAATATTAACACATTAGGCTGCTGTCAAATTATTATTAGCTTGCTCACTGCACACCGAATCCGTCATTGCTTTGACACTGCTGGTTGGGCGTATTTCACAGCAGATAAATATAAAGTCACAGTAAACAATTTTTCACCGCACCGACGTACAATCACGCGCATTATGTCACGACAGGCACGCGCCCCTTTCAGATGACAGCACACTGTCAGTCAGTAAGGTCTAACAATAAGAAACCTGGCGCACACTGTACATACCTAAGAACTAAGCAAGCCAAGCGTAGCAACGGAGTAGCCTTATGTAGAAGCCTACAGTGCACAGTATGTGACATAGAACTACAGTCAGATCGCGTGGATTTAGCGATAGCCTAAAACTAATAAGCGCGGTTTATTTTCATATCGTTTGAACGGAAATGTCGATTTTACAAAATGTGATTGAACCGATCTTACGTTTTATTTTGCTTGCAACCTTCTTACAAGGTTAATGACAATTATCACTTATTATCAATGTGTATAACTTGGCCATAATTTAAGCCTCAAACAGAAAAAATTCAATAATAAATACGATGTGAATAAAATATCGTAGTGTGATGGCCAGATGATGAATTGAATTACAAATAAATAGACCGTATACAGTTGTTCCATGTGCTCATGGGCAGGCAAAATAAAAATTTGTTGATTTAATATGGAAAATTTTCTCAGATGTCAAATTAGTTGAAGTACGTTGAAAAGGTCGTCATTCAACGTCATCACGTGTACACAGTACAGTACAATATTACCGAATCAGCCATTGTCCGATATTCGCAGGTAAACTTAATATTTTATATGAATTATATGAGCTTTAGATATCATAGTTTACAATCATACAACGAGCTGTTCAGACCTTGACTGGATAAACAAATGTTTTTGTTTGTCCAATGCAATGCATAGCATTGTGTCCGTGCGTCCAACATTACTTAAGCTATCTTCCTTCCACCTTCCGTTTTCCTTTTCCTTTCCCTTCCCTTTTTCTTTCCCCTTTCCCTTTTTTCTTCTCCTTTTCCTTTGTCTATTCCCTTGTCCTTTCCCCTTCCCTCTTCTTCATTTTCCTATCCCTTTTTCCTTTCCCTTCTTCTTTCCCTTGCCCTTTTCTCTTCCCTTTTTTTCTTTTCCTTCCGCTTTCTCTTCTCTTTACTTTCCGCTTCCCCTTTCCTTTACCTACTCTTCCCCCTTCCTTTCCCTTTTTTCCTTTTCTTTTTTTTCTTCCCCTATCTCTTCCCTTTTTCCTTTTTCCTCCTTTTCCCTTCTCTCTTACCCTTCCCGCTTTCCGTTTTTCCTTTCCTTCCCTTTTCCATTTCCATTCCTTTTTCCTTTAACTTTTTGTCCTCTTTTTTCCTTCCTTTTTTCCTTTCACTTTTTCTTTCCTTTTCTCTTCCCTCCCCTCTCCTTTCCTCTTTCTCTTTTCTTTCTTAGATCTTTCTTTTGTGACCGATAACGTCACGTGACCCCAAAAGGTCAAACTCGTGACTCCATTGTATTTGAGGCGCCATTATCTCCGTAACGGTGCTAAATGGACGCATGGTCACTATGGAACACCCATAGAAACTCGACCCCCGGGAGTCGAATGGTCCATTATGTTAATTACATATGCACGCATATAATGGAGTTCTTACAATTTTAGGTTCTCGTGTTTGGTGTTTCTGTACAGGTTAAACTTTCTGTTTCTTTATTGTAACGGTCAAAGTTACTGTTCCGTTACTGTCACGTGACCTCAAAAGGTCAAACTCGTGACACCATTATCTTTGAGGCGCCATATCTCCGTAACGGTGTCAGATAGACGCATGGTGACGATGGACCATTCATATTGAATCGAATGTTCTCGTGACTGACAATGTCTGTTGTTTAGTTAAAATAATACGGAAGGATAAAAGGATGTACAATTTGAAATTAAACTGTTTGATTTTTTCTACCGGTCTAAACGGCTCACTGATATATTCATACAGACATGTACTGCCAAACTACCAAAATGCATTGGACAGACTCCGTGTTCATATAAACATTATCTTGTTTTATTCATAAATCAGTGTTCGTTTAACTTTTACTTATACCCCTCCAGACAGAAGTCAGCGTGAGCTTACACTAAATTTACAGTATTTGCATTTTTGATAAAGGGCTCTTCGTATTTGTACCAAATAGTTTATAAAAATAGAGCTTCAAGTTTTCATACATTCATAACTTAAGCAGATAGCCTATTAAGCGATTTTTATTTTCTACTAGCCACATTGGTGTAAATTTTAAATACATTAACCATTATATCCTCAACACGCGTCGTGAAATATAGCCAACTTTAGAATATTCGAATAGCACAACCTTGTTAATCGTTTACGCCAACTAGATTTCACAAAGTAGTGTAGAGACATATTATAAAATGTTTTGGAACTTTTTGTCGTCAGTTGAATGCAAATTCACTGTAAAATATACCGATAAAAGAATTCTGAAAATAACGGGTCAGTAGTTGATGCAGTTATGAAAAAATGTAAGGGACTTGCTGATTATTTGGCGACTGTGTAGATTGTCTCGGCAGGAGATATCACGAGTGTCGTAAGGGCAATCCGACTGGAGCACAGTTTACCATTGACGAATGTTCGCCCGGTTACACGATCACCGTGCAATCAGCCATTATCGGATACTCGCAGGTATACATGAATATGATACGAGTATATCTGCTTTAAATGTCATCGTGCACGTTATTTATCTGCACAAAATAGAACAATGTAAGTACATACAAGTGAGTGATATAGCTATTAATATTTTCCATGGATTCAATTTAAGGTGGTCCAGGCATTTGTTGTTCATCGGTAGAAATAACCTACCGTCTCAAACGAAAGTCCAGAACAATTCCATACTGAAAACTACCAACTCGTGACCCCTCGATCGCGAGATTAACACGCTGACCATTAAAGAGTCCACAATGATATAAAATACCGCCCAGTATTTTTGAACACGTTTTATTCTGTGCGTGTCTGCACACAGGCGTATCAGCCGAATGCGATGATACCGCAATGTCCGCTGGACACGCAGGAATGTACGAAGCCGACAGACGTGCCAGAGGCAGCGTGTAATGGTCGACGTACTTGTAGCTTCAGTCAAACGATCGTGCTTTTCAGGCCAGGAACTGCTCTGTGTGCTCTGCAGAGAGACGGAAACTTCGTCCGAGTGGAGTTTCGCTGCGTTGCGGGTGCGTGAAATCGAACACTTTGTTCTCCGAGAAGAGTGGGCACGTAAGTAAATAGTTTTAACCGTAGGCCTACATAAGCATTCTTGATGCATGTCAGCTGCATAACGTTTTTTTAAATTTTAGGATTGCTGTTACTGCATGACCGAAGTTGTGGAACAGCTGACAAGTTCGCCTGAAACAAACTGGTATTAGTTTCGAATAGCATAAACGATTACTCTGAAACTTTTTAGGCCTGAGGCAGAAATTGCGTAAAACTCATTTATATAACTTAGGCCAATTTTTTACTTTACTCATTTACTTACATATTTACGAAATTATGTGATGTGAACAGTTCCAGTGACTACGACGACCGCCACAACAGCAACACCACCACCGCCAACAACAACAACGATGACGAAAACAACAGCAACGTCGGATTCGTCTGCTATCGCAAGCGGTAATTATATTTTATTACTGTTAATCGTTTTTGCTTTTCACTTCTAGAAAGCAGTTCGTGTAGTGTGTATATGCAGTTAAAATAAGGTGCATACGATGCGAAAAACGTCAGGAAATCACGAGTAGATAGTCAGTCAAATCTAGCACATGGAATCTAACTCAAATTGACGATAAAATAGGGCAGCAAAAATCAACGATTAATTACTCAACTAATCGTTAAACACTAATCGATAAAACTTTTTTATATATTACAATTCGATTAAAATTTCGGACTTTTCAACTGATGGTAAACGTCTGTAGTTTAATTTTATTTCCATGGAACATGTCGTCAAGATTTGTACTAGTATTAGTGAGTGTGAGTGAGTAGGGTTTAACGTCCCGCCCGACACAGTGTAGACCATTTCGGGTACGGCCTGTTCAGGCAAAATGCACGCGTGCATATGTAATTAATGGTAGTTCTAATAATCTTCCCTGTTATCTTCCAGACAGTCATCAGTCTTATAATGCTGTCTATTAGACGAAAGAGACAGGTGCTAGCTATACTAGTGCTAGTATAACATAATAATAATAATATAATACATGTATAAGTGTGAGTATAACAATCTGTACTTTGTAATCTTCCCGTACTACACAGTTTGGGTACTGCATCATCATTAGACCTATCTTGTTTTGGATTTTGTTTTAAATTGCAAAGAAAACGACAATTAATATTTGAATACTGCAGTTTTCGTGGTCTTTGTGATTGGTTGTGTGACGGCTAGTTTTGGTTTCACGGAACGCTACGACGGTGTCAACGAGCGGAAGTAAAACAGAAACAACTGCGACGACGAATACTTCTAGCACATCATTGATGACAACACAGACGACCACCAGCGAGACAACAGAACTCCACTTGCAATCAAGTACACTGTCACGCATTCACTTTTCATTATGTCTAAACTTCATATCGGTGTGTTGTAAAATTGTCGTACAACACGCTGTACAAAAAGCCTGTATACTACATCATTATCATCACTTTAATTTGCGTAAAAAATCGACTAATAGTTAGATTCTACAGTTTTTTTTCTGACTGGCTGTATTGCGGCTAGTTGCAGTTTCACAAAACGCTACGACGGCGACGCCGCGTCATTTGTCAACGACCGCGACTAAAACTGAATCAACTGCGACGACGAATGTTCCACGCACATCATTGACGACAAAACAGAGGACTACCACCAACACAACAGAACTCGACTTGCAAACAAGTACACACAGTCACGTTTTCACATTCTTTTAGGTCGATACTTTATTTCAATTTGTTAGAAATTTGTCGTACCCTACAACACGCTGTGCAAAAAACTCCATAGACAATCGGAAGTCTACAAAAATGCACAACATCTCGGCATTTTAAAACGTTGTACAAAATGTTGCATATGACTTGCTGTCCAACAAATCCACAACATATCGAAGTAGTGGAGTTCAAGCAATACTAAGGAAACGGACAACGTACTGATCAATGGCAAACTATTTAGTTGTACGTATAATAAATGTGATTACAATCAAACGAACTACACTGTGTTCAGAAAAAAAACGCCCACACGTTTTTTAACATCTCTCTGAAAAAAAAGTTTAGATTTATACAAAATTTCTAGAAAATGTTTACAAAGAATTAAATGCTCTATCGGCGCAGTAGTTAAATACAGTGACCCCATCTAGCCTACTGTAGCAAACTTGTGGCAAACTTAGTAGTGGTAGTGGTAGTATACTAGCAGTACGATCTAATCACACTCACACGGTAGTGTGAGTGTTGTAAGGACGACCTTCAAAGTATATGGGAAAATGCAAACTTTGACCCTCAGCCAACCAAAAACCCCTGAACCGATCCTCACCAAATTTTAATGGCGTGAT
>Ga0209367_1006638_pt1 | contig 15998 bp, 8 predicted proteins | sample WorMetLIZISLAND2_FD_187412 | JGI IMG/M metagenome (GOLD analysis project Ga0209367, IMG submission 187412) | Marine gutless worms symbiont microbial communities from Max Planck institute for Marine Microbiology, Germany - Olavius geniculatus... ... | reverse complement strand
GAAATCTACTTAACGATACAAAGGTGGTAGCAAAAGTTATGCAAGCCAGGATTGGTTATCGAATTACGGAGTTTTAAAAATTGAGGGGTTTGGTGGGAGGCCCCCTGTTGGTGGGAGGCCTAGGGCCCGGGCCCCCCGGTCCCTCCCTAAATCCGGCCCTGGGTGGGATGTTAAACCCTACTCTCACTTTCGCGTCGCGAACTGGTTTGGTGGCAGAAACATTTTGCTTTTTTCAACATAAAAATTAATCGTTACATTAACTATAAAACTCATTGAAAATATAGTTGTGATTTATATTTTTTCTGCAATAATTAGTGTGTTTTTATACACATTTTACTGCTGTGTGCTGCAGCAGTAGAGTCTAATCAAATAATTAAAAGGCAGACACGTTTTAATGAATTTCATGAGAAAGCCGTTCTGATGCAAGAAAATCGCGCGATTTGGTAGTCGTTTCCACTGTGTCACTGTTCCAGTTAAATTGAAATGCAAATAATACAAATTTGGTAAAATAATTTAACGTCAGTATCAGTATTAACTAATTATTAATTATGTAAATAAAACAAAATAAAATAAGAAAACTAACAGGCCAAGACAACCTCTCAGAATCTGATTTTTTCAAATTTACTTACTACATGAGGAAGATTCAAGTTTTGACTCATTTTACATACAGTCTAGCGGAAGTATAATATCGCTCGCGTAAACTTTTCACATTTTTTGGTGTACTAAGTGACATTAGTCGTAATGCGGATCAAGATTAATTTAGCTGATCTCCAGCGTTATTTACGATCGTCCACATGGAAGAGTTGGTTTTTGTTGGATCCTGATTGTGTTAAAACTGTTGAGGATTTGGCGAAAGACCTGACACTGAAATTTCGACTGCAGTGTAATAGCGAGAGTCTACAGTTGATGTTGGATGACTACCTGTTGCCAGATTGGGAGAGCACTCATATACTCAGAGATGGTGACACTGTTCGGTTTGTATTTTCTTTGCACGATGATTGCAATAAGAACGTAGGTTTTCTCTTAGAGTTGGACTCAGAAGTAATTGATGACAGGAAAGAAGCTTATGGGTGAGTTTATATGTGTACAGACCACAGAGAAATCAATGCAGTTTTTTACTGTAAATTAATATAATAACATTGCTTTAATTTGCAATGATATTATAATGGCTTTGTTTTGGTAAAACTAAGTGTTAATAGCTTTGAGTGGTTAACATATCTGTATTTCAATTTTTTATGTAGTCGATATTTGTATAGTGAATACTACTTGTATAAAATAAGGCAAAAGTTTGTTGGTGAATGTTTTTGTAATGCTGTCTTTTTTCTATACTCTGTTTGTCATAATTTCGTTGTTGTAGATTGATGATTGTTTCGCAGTTATTTTTATGCAGCTATGGCACCATAGCTAGTGACGGATCGCTGGTTAATATCGTTCATTTAAATTATTGTATTTTCTTTTTGGTCATTTTTCTTCTAAATCTACTAAATTGGACAACCATCCATATTAATTACGTCAGCGACCCAATACATTTCCGATCGTTCCAGTTTCTACTCTAAGTGCACCTATCGCTAGCAGTAATATTGTCTGTAGTCGGCTTCCTACAGTGGCTGATCTAGCTGGAGAACAGGTTCAGTTTCCTACACTAGTGCAGTTAATTTGTGGAAGAGTTAACAGAATCGTGAAAGAGTGAATGAATTCGCAACAACTAACCTGTTTTGTTTTGTTTGTGTAGAGTCTGTTTGATACAGGACGACTGTGAGAAGAAGCACAAGAGAAGGAAAAGGCATGTGGGGAATGATGAATCTGAATGTGCAAGCTGGAACTCTGCTGCAGAGCCAGCAACATGTGATGGGGATTTATCAACCACACTTGTTGGCACTGATCATGCACAAGACTGTCATGTCAGAGTCAAAAAGAAAAAGAAGCATGAACATCGCAGCCACATTGGTAGCCACAGTATGGAAGATGGACTTAGCAGTGATGTCAGCTTAAGGCAGGAATCTGAAAGAAATGTAACAAAATGCCGCGAGAAACCAACCACCGACCATCAGCTTAGTTTGTCGCCAAATATTGAAACGGATCATCAGGTAGCTACAGCTTCCAATCAAGCTGATAATACTGAGCATCTTACTCAGCCAGAAGTGTTGCTGGATAATGTTGCGTTGGTTAGTGATAGCAGTATGACTGCATCGTCATCACCTGTAACAAGTCAGGTGAATAAGAGCTACTTAGCAACTGATGAACAGCAGATAGTAAAACTCAGTCACTCAGCCAAGCGACGAAGACGAAGGCACAGGGTCAGAAAAAGTGGCCTCACAAACATTGAGGGAGATGTGTTGAATGATGAACAAAGGAAAAATATTGTTACAGCCACTAGTAGTTCGTCGCAGAATGTTTCTAACAGTATTTTGCCAACACAGACTGGCAGTTTACTAGTAGCTGGACTTGGTCGTACGCACATTGTTTTTGACAACGCGAATAGGGATGATGACAGTGACAATATAAAAGCAAGTGTCACAACTTATCTGACTTGTGATAATCAAGACAAACAGACATTGAAAGATCAAGATCAAGACCGTTCTACTGTTGTTTCTGGTGGTGTAATAAACTTCACTCCACAAGTTGAAACTGTTCCACATTTGCCACATGGAAACAGCGTTTCTACTGCCGTTGTTTGCTCTGATGTTGATAAAGTATCTTCTGCAGATTGCACCTTAGTTGCAACAAAAGCACGCTATCCGGTGAAAAAGCCACAGTTTGCAAATGCCCCGGTTTTCTGTCGACAAAGAAATAAGAAATCAGCTTCTGCCACACATATTCCAAATGCTGAAGCTGCTGATGCACTCACTGCTGCATTATCTGAACAGGCAAGCAGTATCAGTAGTCAGTACTTTGTAGGATATAAATATATATTTACTGTATCAACCAAAATGTGTGTATGTGTGCGTTAAACTGTTTCAGATGTATTTGAATTGACGCATAGATTGAAACATAACTTCATAAGATTATGAAAAATTCCTCAAAATACAACCTTTGTAATTGTTTTTGTTGACGTTTCGGCAACCGCTGCTGCCTTCATTGGAACGACTGTCCACCAGGTGTCGCTGCAGCGGACAGTAAGTAATCATAGATGTGTGGAATTTGGTAGGACCCCTTGTCTCGGTTCATCAGCTTGTCTTGTTCTTTCCTGATGTGTATCGCTTCCTTGATCCACCGGTCCATCCTGCTGTTTTCTCTGTCGATCACCTTGGCACGGTCCCAGTCTATGACATGATTTAAAGAGATGGCATGGCTTGCAACTGCTGACTTGTTTTGCTCTGTTGCTGCGGATGTTGGACCGATGTGCACGAGTACAAAGTTTTACTTATTTTATTTGCAGTGTGGTGCATTTCACGACTTTCTGCCATAATTGTCACATTATGACACACTTTTGGCCATGCACTGTACCATAATCATTCTGGTCCTGTGTCTTGTTTATTGTTGTGTTGTTTTGTGCATTTTGTACAGTACACAATGTACAGTTATTTGTCGTAGCAAGTGAATTATTAATGTCTTCTGTAGGAGAACATCCATGAACAAGTGCCTGTTAAAGACTACTCTCAGTATTGCTGTCTACAAGGCACACCTCGTGCTGGAGATCTAATTGCGTACAAGGTTTTAAAACTTTTTTGCGTCTTTTAAGTGGACAAAGCCATCTTTCAAGCAGTCTTGTGCCTATTGTATCATCACACATTTACTAGCCAGAATCAGGATGGCAAAACTCAGTTTTTGATTTTGAGGTGAAGCTGTTAAATGGCAGTAAAGTTTATGTTGTCTAATTCATCTGTGCCATTGTTTGCACGTTTGATTCTTATTGGTGCAAATACTTGCTTTCTTTAGTGTGTAAATTAGTTAAATCTGCTACTGAGCATTCTGTACAGTTTTGCACAGATGCTGTGTTTGACATAATCTGGGTTTAGTAGTTTTTCAGTGTGACTTGAAAGTCATGAGTATTTTCTGCACTGATTCATGTGGCCAGTAAGCCACTTCATTACTGCAGAAGTTGTGTCGTGTTAGCACATTCGAAACAGAAGATTACCATCTTTACAGTGTCCCCAAAAAATGTGCCAGTGTTATTTTTTAATAACTTTATGCGACATTGGCCAGTATTAATAATTTTTGGCATGCAACATCAAAAAGAAACTTGAGGTGAATGACTAGTTTTGCCCACCTCACCTTAATACTGTTGCTACACTACCTTGTGAAATGCAGACGGTAGCTGAACGTGAAATGCACTGCAGCTTTAGTGGAGCTTATGTTTACTGTGAGAAAGTTGCGACAGTGTTTGAAATATTTTTGTTGTTATTTGACACATTTTCAGGTGCTTGAGATGACTGATGATTATACACCGGCTCTGTCTGATTATAAGGTAGATTTGCAATGGTTTATGTCATTGGCTATCTGTTTTATCTAGTGTGCAGTGTTTTTTTAATTATTTTAATTGTTGTATGATGATCACTATGCACTAAGGCCAGCACACCAGGGTTGATAAAAATTACAATTTTTTTAATAAAAATCGAAAGCATCGATTTTTTTTATTGAAATTGGATTTTCTAAAATTTAAATTGATTGTTTTGATTTTTATTAGATTTTTGCATCATTCTATGCTATCTTTGATAACCACTGTGTTACTTTTATCTGTTAGTTTGTGGATGTCAGTAATTAGTCTTGATTAGAGTTGTTTTTCTAAAAAAAATTTTACGTGTTATTTGTTTTTATAGCAGCCAGGTAAAGAACTAATTACAGTTTTAACCTGGTGCATGCATTCTAATGTTTTTAAATAATTATGTGGCTGCGACTTGTTAACCTTTTTAAGGCAAATAGTGAACGATGATGAAGGCCACAACATCTCTAATACCTGTAAGCATGCTAATTGCTGAAAGAGAAGTACCAAAACAACATGAGCAATTAACAAGAGTCAAGGCCAAGTAATTGGTGATGTTAACTTTGGTAACGTGTATCAGGTTAAGCTAACTTATCAGCTCAGATATTACCAAATATTAATGTAGGCAACAAAATAAATTGAGTTAGCAAGCACTACAGTGCACTGAATACCAATAATAGATTGCAAACTGAAAACAGCCATCACATTTACACAAAAATTTGTAGTTTTATATTTGGTGATTTAAATCGTGATTTTTATTGTTGATTTAAATTGTGATTTAAATTGATTTAGATCAGTGATTTAAGTCGATTGATCTTTCAAAAATTAATGTTGATTAATCGATTAATTTTGAACAATTTTTGTAGTGAGTCAACCAAAATATCACAAAAACGGAACCTTAATTACAGAGTTTAAGTATAGTACTGGTGGTTGTTATCTTTCATAAACTAACCGATTAATGCAAAATTCGTAGAAGTGACAATAATGCAGTCCATATGTGTAGTCAAATTAGGAGCCTAGTACTGTTTTCACATGTTTATTGCAAACTGCACATTGTACATAAAGCAATAGAAAAGTTAAAATCTTGATGACATGTGCTGTGCACAGTTTTATTAAAATTTTAGTTAATCAGAAAAAAATTAATCAGTCAATTTACTAACAGTCTTGAATTTTCAAAGTTTACTATATGAACTTTATGATAATTGTTGTTTATTTTAGGTAGCGTGTTATTGTTGACTTTGTGATATCGTTTGAACAGGAAGCAAGAGTCGTTGAATTCAGTCCGCTGACAAACATGGTGGTACTTCAGGGCACCGTGGACAACAGTCGTGAATAATTTTAATTTTTTTATCAGTTTATTATGCTACTAGAACTCATACTGATGAACTATATAGAACATATTGTACTCTCCCAATACAGTTGTTGCATAATTATTAGATTTTAATATTCATGCATAAATACAGGGTGGGCCATAAAAAACGTGTCACTTTACTTTTGTCCATATCTTTGGTATTAATGACCAATTTTTAAAATTTATTCACTGACACCCTTTGCGGAGAATTTGCAATAATGTGATTATTATATATCCCACCACAACATAAATGTGTCTCTACACTACCTTGTGAAATATGAATGAAATATGCATGTATAAGGATAATAACAAACAAACATTTTGGTAAAATTGAAACAAACACTTCAGATCAACATTGAGGTGAATGATTCGTATGAAAATAGACTGTGTGGGTCTAACATGGTCTAGTGTCATACGGATCATTCACAGCAATGTTGGTCTGAAGTTTTTTTCATTTACTGAAATGTTTGTTATTATCGTTAGGTTTGCTTACATTTATGTTTCGCAAGGTAGATAGGCATGACGTGCTACTTATCATAACAAGCACTGGTAACGTGCTTTTTAGTGCTATTAACATCAGTGACCTTGAATGACCTTCAACCTCAAAATGGTCGGTTATTAGTGAATTTTTGCGATTTTCAGCTGCAGAATAGTGAATTGAGACAAAGTGGATGGACGTGGACCAAAATTACCTGCGAACAGGAACTGCTATGGGCTCTCATGCATCTCATGAGCATTAGCTCAGATTTCTTGTTATTATTTATTTCAGGAAAAAGAACTCCAGGAAGATTTGACATTAGTATCGAGTATGAAGATGAAATTCTGACCAATGTGTGCCAGAACTTTCAGGTATGATAGTGCTGTATATTTTTATAATGCTGGACATATTTTTAAGCATTTAAACAGCTATGTTTGTGCCGATAGTACAAATGCTGGCAGATCCTTGTGTAAGAGATTGGGTTACTAGTGTACATGGCTAGAAGAATAAACAAATTTATAAATTTATAACTCTGGATCTTCACTTAATTGTTGTTTGCACATTTTTTGTTGTTCTTACTGAAGAATGTACAGTAGATGCATTTTTTTCATTTTCAGTTGCATGATTAACATGAAGAAGTGTACCATCCGATTTTTACATGCGAAAGCAATTACTGCTTTCAGCGCATCTTAGCCATCGCAATTCTGTCCGTCCGTCTGTCTGTCTGTCCGTCTGTCCGTCCGTCACACGGGTGGATCAGTCAAAAATGGTGCAAGCTAGGATTACCAAATTTTCACTGTCGGCTGCCCGGAAGACTCTAGTTTCAGCAACCGTAAAGCTTTTCCATAAATTCGAAGGGGGTCATCCCGAACGAGGGCACTAAATGAGAGGGGGTGGGCAAAATTTGCGATTTTTGGCCAATAAGTTTCAGTAACAGTGCGAGATAGGGCCTAGGTTACTATTAATCACTAATGGGAAGTCGTACACTGGCTCTCGATTGGCGCCGAATTCAATGACCTTGAATGACCTAGAACACTAAAACGGGGGTTGTATGGATTTTTTGGTGATTTCAGGCTGCGACACAAGTCTATATCATTCACAAGGTGGCGCCACGGACGACGCCACTGAACTGTCGTTATGTGATCCAGATAGAGAATTTGGTATTTGTATATTAACTTAGCGTGAACACCCCAATTTTCAGCTAAACTACTGAACCGGAACTGCTCTAGGCTTTCACACGTCTCGTGAGCATTAGCTCAGATTTCTTGTTTACATTAATCATGCATTTGTGAAACTAATTGTCTGTCTAAAATCAGGTAAGTTATCTGCTCAATAACTGTTCTGCATCAGTAATGTAATCAGACTATTGTTAGCATAGGAATATGACCATATGCAGACTTTGGCCAGTTGCTACGATATGTCTACAAATGAATTGTTTATTTAACTGATTTACCGTATGATTCTAACTGACAATGGCTATGACAACAAACGCCCACTTGACGTTTTAGAGTAATATATTGTGACAAACACAGAATAATATGCAATAACTGTTAGTTCATACAACTACCAACACATTTATACGTAAAATGGCTGGCAATGTAATCATTTAATCATATGCAATATGCTTGAAGAGCTGTTGATGGCTGCTCGTCGATTCAAATTTCCAAACTTCCATTGGCCATCGTTTGACGTTCAAGTTATCTGGTGATGTCGTTTAGTTGGCTGAAAACGATCTTAACATCAGGTCGCACGGTTCACTTCACGTTGTCCCGGAATTACCCAGAAATTTTCAGTTGTCGACAACAGTCTTCTGCCAAGTCAAGATGAGCTTCGTGTTTGCACGCTAGAACAGTCACAGATTCAATCCAGTCAGCACTTTCAATGTTCAACGTAGCCTTTCTGCTAGACTACGACTACACTCGTGGTTTTCAGTTATCAATACTAATTCTCACGTGAGAAATATAGCTTTTCTCACTCAAAATTCAGCGTTTCATGTGCCTATCCTTGGCTCCTCACTTTATACCTCTAATCACTTGAAACCATAACTTGTAACTGACGGTTGGCTTAGTGATGCACGGATTTTGCAGTTCTGTAAACATTTAATTCTGGCAATGTTTCAGCGTTCTGGTTGATGCCCAGGAAGCAAGCAAGCGTTACAGATGCATAATATAATCTATTTACTACTATCCTATGCCAGCCTTGCTATAAAATATTGGTGTCATATTTCACAATCATACATTATACACCGTGGTCCATAAAAAAACGTGCTGCTCTATTTTTGAATAGCTTTATGAAACATTGGGTACTTTTAATTTTTGGCATGCGACATCAAGAAGAAATTTGACGCATGTGACTTTAGTTCTGACCACCTCACTTTATTACTGTCGCTGCACTACTTTTTGAAATGCAGAAGTCATTATTTGACCATTTACAACAATGAATTCATGCTGGATAGCGCACACATTGGCCCAGAAATGATTAGCTGAATAGTGACAAACACAGTTGACAATTATTGTCTATCAAAAAGTCATACGTGTCATATCACATCGTCTTTATTACAGAGTGTGCTCAAAATGTTCTCCTCCAGCACAGATTCAAGCGGTAGATGTTGACACTACTTGATAACAGCAGATTCAGTAACCTGCATTTCACAAAGTAGAGTAGCAACAGTATTAAGGTGAGGTGGTCAAAACTATAGTCATTTGCATCAAGTTTCTTCTTGATGTTGCACGGCAAAAATTATCAAAGTCAGCCAATGTTTCACAGAGGTATTCAAAAAATAGAAGTGGCACGTTTTTTTACGAACCATGGTGTACATTTTTCTGCAGCTGGACCTGTGCTGTGTCGATTGCTGTCTGAGGGTGAGTTGTGTCTTGCCTGTTTCTGCTTGCAGACTTCTCAGCTGTGGACAGCACTTCACGACGTTCGACTGCTGAATAAATGATGAGAAACATCAGGACTGGAAAAGCTTAAAATAAATCAATTTTAAACGTCTCTTCATTAACAAAAACACCGGAGACAAATTCTGCCAGTGCCTGCACAGTGTTGACATTTGATTCCGCGATTTTTAAACATTTCTGATGTCATTTTGGGTTGATGAAAGTGTATTCATTCTAGTATTTTAACGTTGGCATTCCTCCTATTCCTGCTGAAACCTTGATCAGCCAACAGATTTAGACCTACATTCAACAATAGGTATAGTGCGGTTAATCGTCATATTGTCTTCTTTTTAATGAGATTGATGCAGTTGAGTGTTCATAAGTGGCAGTTAGGACAACCTAGACTGGTGGGGTAAACCTAATGGACTGTTTATAAGTCAGTTAGGCCCACCCCACTAGTCTAGGTTGTCCTAACTGCCATCACTGACTTTATGTTGAGAATCCTAGATTTTTTGTGTTATGAGTTTGTATCTGCAGTTTTTCATTTGGGCTGAGGGCAGTAAGCTAATTTTTTTGTCGTTTGCTGGGCTGGAAAGAAAGTGTTATTTGTGAAAAGTTTAGCTGTTTAGTTTTTATGCGCAAAAGCAGTTAAACTGCTTTAGCACATCTTAGCCATCGCAATTCTGTCTGCCTGTACATCCATCTTTTACATGGGTGGATCAGACAAAAAGAGTGCAAGCTAGGATCACCAAATCTTCACCGTCGGCTGCCTGGAAGACTCTAGTTTCATGAACTGTAAAGCTTTTCCATAAATTTGGAGGGGTCACTCCAAACGCGGGCGCTAAATAGGGGGTAGGAAAAATTTGCGATTTTTAGCTAATAAGTCGCTGTATCTCAATAATGGTGCGAGATAGGGCCTAGGTTACTATTAATTACTAATATGAAGTCGTACACTGCCTTTCGATTGCCACAAAATTCAATGACCTTGGATGACCTTGAACGCCAAAATGGGTTTTATGGATTTTTAGCGATTTCGGGCTGCGAGACGCATTTCAACAGCAAATTGCGCCAAAATCAATTGAGATAGACAAATTAGACATGGAGAAACTGCGTCTGAAATTTTCAGCATTGAACGTAGATTTCGGTGGTCCAAGTCTCGATTTTTTAGGTTCAAGGAAACTTGCGCATGAGGGCATCAAAAAGCGGTACCCTCATAGATGTCGTTATTTTACCGGTGTTGGCCAGTCTTTCATGAAAACGGTTGCATATAGGCATGGGCATGCTGTCTATCACAACAAGCACTAGTGACGAGCTTTTCAGTCGCATCAATATCGACGACTTTAAAAGACCCTGAACTTCCAAAAAGGGTTTTTATTGATTTTTGCGATCTTCGGCTGCAGCGCACACTCTAAGAACGAAATGCGACGAAATGGCTGGAGAGAGACTGACAGTTTACGAACAGGAACTGCTATAAGCTTTCGCGCATCTTATGAAGATTAGCTCAGATTTCTTGTTAAGGTTTTAGTGTACGAAGAAGACGCAAAATTACGATTCATCATGCACCTTTTCCGTGTCACATATATGAAAATTACTGAAAATGTGAACTTTACATTCTACAGCAAAGACAAAAACTTCAAAATTTAAGATTTTGATTATTACGTTCTTAACATGAAGCCCAGCTGTCGCTAGGGAAGGCTGACCGTACGCCGGTGTCTGAAGGCCAGCAAATGTGAATGAGAGGTCAGTTCTGTGCCGTCGTTTGTAGGAAAGGGCAGGATCTGCAATGGAGGCAATACGCATTTTCAAAATCTGTTAATAGTACTCATTGTGCTGGTACATTTTGGCCGTAATTGTGACATGCAAATTTTGGGAGAACTGGTTTCCGTAGAAGGTCGGCGAAGGTATGGTTGGATATGACATTGATAAGTGCCTATAGGCAGCTGTCAATAGTAGGCTTAATCATGCTGCTAACTGAAGCAATTTGGCCACAATTTACAGTCAGTACCGATGAGTACCCCGGTTTGGTGCAATGATGGATTTTGTGGTCCGACTCTTTTTTTTTACCGCAGGACGTAGCTATGTCTGTTTAGGCCTACTTGTACAGACAGTTTTCCGGTAAGACGTACCGTTTAGACACAAGGTGCATTACAGACGACATAATAGTACCCAAAGACCAAGGCTCGACCTTACGGTCGGCCAAAACTCCAGCGTGAGTGCGTGACTGATCGCATTCATCCAGGGATAAATTTTAATTAGCCTATTTCCCTGGTCTTCACCCTTGCGGACGACGACAGTCACATGTACAAATACGTTACGTTATGTTGTCATGTGATGACGTCATTGTGTTTACATTCGTGAATTGGCGTAACGAAAGTGTTTTTGATAAATATTTGAGTGTTATAGTATATTATTCTACGTCCCGGACGCTTTCAGAGAGTTCGGTAATTACGTTTATGAATTTTTTTCTTTGAGTTGTCTACCGTAACAATGTGCATGATTGATTACTTCCTTCTACGCTTACCTGTTTACAATAGACTCTCTAGAACGACTGCCGAACATATGAACCATACCTATCTGACAGAAATCGGCCTGGCTTAGATTGCAAGTAGCAGTAGCTGTTAGTCATAGTGTACTGCACCGTTTGAGCTGTGATTGCAGTGTAGTGGATAAACAATGATGCGTCCCACTGGTTCCTGGGTTCAAGTCTCGCACACACCATTTTCTGAGCTGTAATGGTTATGTTATATTTTATTGTATTTTCTAAGTTGCTTTAAATAATGTTGCTGTGTGTGTGTTGTAGGTGCAGCAGTCTGATTTTGGGAACTTCAAAAATGCATGTAATCATCGGCTTCAGTGTTGTTGTTGCCATTTTAACTACATCTGTGCCTTCGCTGTTGGATGCACTAAAGCTGCAGGCCACTGACCATCATAATATTCATCGGTTTCGGCGAAGTGTGAAGGAGCTGGGAAGGTGGAAGCGTGATGCGGACATTTCATACCCAACCTCTTGCCCTGATGTACAGAAACGGGTCGACGAACATGTTAATAGCATGAACAATGCCAGCCGGAAATCATTTGCCGACGTCCACAAGTTTGCAGGTGACAGCAAGTTCAGTTTGCAGATGTCGTGGACTGGGAATGAAACCGAACGAGTAATTGTTATCACATCAGAAGATGGCATATCGTCTGTGTATCTGAGTGATGAAACAGGCAAAAAGTTTGAAAACATCAGTTCTCGTCTTCAGGGTGCTACTGTGGGCTGTCAGTTATCTCTGCAGAAGCACCCGCTTGTTCCACAGATAGTATATATTGTGGCTAACCGTTTGTTTCTGGGAACGTCATCGCTCTATATTTCACGTGATGCTGGACAGTCGTTCAGCAATGTAGTGTTGCCGTTCTCGGTGCTGGGCAGTCTTGTTTTTCATCCACATGATCCCAACTATATTCTGGTTGGCGAAAAACGATCACATAAGCTTTTCCTGAGCAAGGATCAGGGGTTTTCGTGGTCACAGAAAAAGACCTATGTCATCAGTTTCAAGTGGAGCACTGTCCCAAATTCACAGGACATATATGTCATGACTGGAGACAACTATATATTTACCGATTCTAAGTCGAATGTTCTGGAGAAATCCACAGACTTAGGTGAAAATTGGACCCGGTTGTATAATAGTGTTTACTCATTTGGAATCGGTGGAAAGTTTCTATATGCATCTGTTTTTGTGTCGTCGAGTTCCAGTGAACGCAGGCTGGTGGTTTCTACGGATGCTGGCCTGAACTGGAATCACGTTGTTCTACCGACAATTACTCCGGATCGCTTCTTCTCAATTCTCGATGCCAGCGAGGGACAGATCTTTCTGCATGTTGATGAGCCTGGTGATACCGGCAAAGGAACATTGTTCTTATCGGATGCAACTGGAGTTGAGTTCACAAAATCCTTAGAAAATCATCTTTATCCAAACTTTCAAGACCTGACTGACTTCTATACTGTACAGTCAATGCGTGGTGTTTATATAGCCAACAAGCTGGAGTCGGACAACAGCATTCGCACTGTAATCTCATACAATCGTGGAGGTGATTGGCAGCCAATTAAGCGACCAAAGAATGTCTCGTGTGCAGATGAAACTAAAGAGTGCTATCTTCATATTCACAATGCTTACAGCAGGGCACGAGGTATTGCAGCCAATCCACCATTGAGCATACCAAATGCTGTTGGCATCATTCTTGTGCATGGTCACATTGCTGCTTCCTTGCAGACGTCAGCTCCTGATGTATTTGTGTCCAGTGACGGTGGATACAACTGGAGACTTGCTCTAAAAGGACCACATCACTACGTGATTGGCGATCATGGCGGGCTTCTTGTTGCCATACCCGCCGACACCAATAAACCATCCATAGTCAAGTTTTCAACTGACGAAGGTCGCTGCTGGATTAGTTACAACTTCACCAAAGACACAGATCCAATTCAGGTCACCGGCCTACTTATTGAGCCCGGCAATAAGGCCATGATGGTAGCCATCTGGGGCTACACGGAGGAGCGCATATGGCACACAGTCTTCATCAACTTCAAGGCACTGATTGACAAGCGTTGTGGTGATGGTGATTATGAGGACTGGGTTGCACATAGTCACCAGGCAGGCGGATGCATGCTCGGTGTCAATGAAACATTTAGACGACTAAAGCCGGCTTCGTGGTGTTACAACGGCAGGGCGTACATGGTGTCCAAAACTGAAAAGCCATGTCCATGCACTGTCGACGATTTTGATTGCGACTTTGGCTACATGCGCCAAAAGAACGTTGACAGATGCATCGAAGATCCATCATTCAAAGATAAGCAGATTCATATCTGCCGGCGAAACCATGAGGAGAATATTGTTGCAGTTGGCTATCATAAAATACCAGGCGACAAATGTAAAGGTGGATATTTTCCAGAGAGCGCTCCAAGCATCAATCTATTGGAGCTTTGTCGCAATGGTGACTCGCGCTCCGACATATCAGCAGATACAAAACAGCTGGTGCCTGTGAAAAAGCCATACGCTGGTTCAGTAATTATTGCCATTGTTGTGATATGCTGCGTTATTGCAGCTGCCGTTGGTATAACCATCTATGCCAGAAAGCATCGTTTGTTCAGCCAGTCCTATCATTATATGAGCATCAGATCAGATGATACTCAGCCGCTGAAGACAAACACTAGTACTTCAGTGTACGACAACTCATCAGACGAAGAACCTGTGTTCTCGTGAAGTCATTGCCATAGCAGCAGCATCCTTGCAGCAATGTGCCACTACAGTGTAACAATGTTTATCATACATGATATTGGTTATAAATCACCACATATGCCTTACAATTGATTTTGCATGGTGAATGATTACTGTTTTCTGTATGCATGACTGCATGTCCCCTACCGGTGACAGAATGATGTTTTTGATTGCTTTTAATTTGTTGTTGCGCAGTTACGCAGCAACTTTTGCAACAAATAGTGTGAATTTGTCTCACATATGGTTGTGTGTTCAATTTACAATGTATTCTTCTTATAGTGGCTTTGCTATTCAGATTGATTATTTCTGTTAGTTGTAAAATATTCACATCTGTTGGGTGTCCATGGTTATGTATATTAACTTGTGTGTAAACGTGAACATTCCACTTGTAAACCAGTTTACTTCTGTTACAGTGTATGCTAGCAAATAATAAAAATGTATTTGTGTACTGAAAAACCGTATATTCAGTTGAATGAACCATAAACTCTTATACATGGTTATGGTATAATGATGTTTTGGATTGCTTTTAATTTGCTATTGCTCCATTACTTGGCAGCTTTTGTAACTAGCGTGAATTTTGTCTCATTAATGGTTTTGAGTTTAATTTGCAGCTAGTTGTAAATATTCACATCTTTTGGGTGCTTTTTGGTTTGTGTATATTAGCTTGCATGCGAAATTGAACTTTTCACTTGCTATGAAAGTCTACTCCGATGTTGTGTGCTGATTATGATGATATATGGTGCTGAGTAAGTGAAGCATCTAATCATTTTATCACAATATTAACAGTAAAAAATAAAATATAATTGTGTAATGAAAGGCTTTGTATTCAATGGGGTTAACTATAAACCCTAAAGCCCTTTCTTCCCCTATGCGTACACCATGCATTCTTTCATGCAGTAGTGTCTATATTTATGATCTATTTCTTTTCCGGTTGTTTGCTGTTTTCTTAGTTTCATAATTGCAGTTGTGTGGATTGTGAATTTTTGTCACGATATTCAGAAATAAAAAAAATATTTGTGTAACAAAAAATGTCATTGTCAGTCGGGTTTAAGTCTTATGGTTCTTTTATGTTACACAGTTCATGTGCTTTTTGTGTATAGTATGTTTGTTTTCTGTTGATTTACTGTTAGCTTAGTTTTTGAGTAATTGTAATTGTGTGGATTGTTAATCTGAACTGCCTTTTGCATAATTAAAGATTGATTGATTAAAGATTGTTAATGTACTTACTAATTCTCAGAATGAGTACCCAAACTAAATACCCATAGAATAATAACTGTTTGCATTTAACTTTATGTTGACATAGTTTCGACATTAATATGGTTTGGTTCTTTGTCAAGGATATGTTTGCAGTGTAGTACACGTGAATTTTTACAGTTAAATTTTTAGTGTATTTTTTTTAGAAAAGAAGATACGGCTGATTTTTAAAGTCATATTCAGCATTGTTTTGGTTGTGCCAAAATGTCTTTGTTGTTGTCAAAGTTAGATGGCACACTGAGCTCTCTTGTTAATTGGACACAACATGTACATTGTTGATATGCTGCACTCGCTTCATGATTTGTGTTTAACGTCCCATGGCATCGTGGCAAGGTGGCAGGGGAGTGGGGTAAAGGGG
>Ga0209367_1006633_pt1 | contig 16003 bp, 9 predicted proteins | sample WorMetLIZISLAND2_FD_187412 | JGI IMG/M metagenome (GOLD analysis project Ga0209367, IMG submission 187412) | Marine gutless worms symbiont microbial communities from Max Planck institute for Marine Microbiology, Germany - Olavius geniculatus... ... | reverse complement strand
AAAACACTGTGTGCATCAGTAATATCTGCTGGAAATTGTCAGCAGTATAATGCATTTCGATCAGTTTTTCGCGTTTTTCTCGAAAACAGAAAAAACGTAGTTACGACCATTTGGCTTAAACCCCTCGTCCTTAAATGTTGCCGTTAACAAGTGTATAAACTAATGTTTTGTACATTTATTACTGTAACGGCAATAATGTGTCGAGTGGCCGTTAACAACTTATATGACACGTGACGCTCCTTAACTCTGCGACGGGTTTCCCACAACGAGCTACGCACAACCTTTAACTTACACGCATCCGGGAACTCGCTGGTTGATAGTCTCGATGACGAAGCATACACCTTCATTGAGGCAGTTCATGTGTTCGGCCTCCTGGTCAGTACAGTTCAGTTTGGGTGATGACTGCGTAGTGACCTCTGGCGACTGGACAGTCGCTGCCACCGGCGACGACCTGCGCCTCCAACATGCGTCTAACCAAACATCAACAACAATTCGCTGATTGCTGCTGGCTGCCCCCTGGTAAATCACAAATGTACACAAAGCAGTTTTGGCTGAGGGTAGATTCAATTTGCTCCGCCAAATGTCCCCTTCCCTAATCTAACACAGTGTATCATTGGATTCCGCAAGTGTATCTGCCAAATGGCACGTACTTCCGTCGAACGGTTTAAGCAGACGTGCTCGAGTGGGACAGACGACATTTAGACAGACACACCTCGCTACGGAGAAATGTGTAGCTATAGGCCTATACGGGCGAAATCGCTTGCACTGGAGCGATTTCGACTAACAACACAACTAGTCTACAAGCTGTCTCAATGTCTATGTTAAGCCCTAACACCAAAACCTGACTGTGTGACCGTCTTAATAAGAACGCTTTATTCGCAACAAGTCCAGAACACAAACAAAATGCAAAAAGACCAAAAACAGACAAGGACAGAATGAAATAAGCCACACTGCGAGTCATGCTCGTCGGCTCGTCCGTCTGTCCGTCCCGTACGGGCTCCTAACTTAACAAAAAGCCCAGCTGTCACTGGGATAGCCGACCGTATTAGTTGTAAGTTACCTCCAAGGTCATCCGAAGTCGATGATTTTCATTTCATTTGAAAGCCAATATGCGACTTCCTATTAATAATCAACAGCAACCTAGGCCTTATCTCGCACCGTTCAGCCACAGTACATCTGTGATGGACAGATGGACGACAACCATGACAACAGATCGACCGTTACTAAAGTATGGTCGGCTAAAAACTAAAAATCGTAGAAAAAAACAAAATTGGTGTAAACGTTTCCCGCAGCAGGGGTAACAGTAACAGGTGCGCCAATTTTCAGCTCAAATAGTCAGCGGCCAGGTAGACGGCTGCATAATATGTCAGCACTTTATCAGTTTTTTTTAATAGAAGACGATTTATCCTATTTGTACAAATATTTCCGAAATACTGAAAACGTACAATCGCAGTTAAGAAACTTAGTCTATTATCTCAAGTTTATGCATGGCATTTGCATGCGCAAATGCCAATGACGACCCTCTGCTGCCTACAAAAACTAACACATTGGTACAGCACTCGCACCCGTCCATTGGTACATACACTGCGTCTCAAAAAAACATCTCAGACATTTTTGACTGTATAACTTGCAAAACAATTAACAGATTTTGATAATTTTTGGTACGAATATTTCTGACGCAACTTGCCATCAAATGACTATTCAGTTTTCCACCTCACCCAATGTATGTTTTTGCACTACCTGGGTAAAACACAACCAGCGAAATATCACTTTTATTCAATGCCATATGATTGCTTAATTAACATAACGCGTAAAAACACATTTTGTTCACATTTTTGACATTTTGGTTGACATTTCGTCCAGTTGTCCATTTTTCAACTGACTGCAGTAAAATTGCTTAAAGTATTTGCCCACTATGCGAACACAGGCAAGGAAACGCTTTCTCCATTCATTGACAGCAGTATCAATAAAGTTCTGCTCCAGACCAATGCAGGCTGTACCAGTCGGTTCTTGACTTTTCAAACATTCCTAAACTTCATCTGGTAGACACACTGCTGCATGACAGTCAAACCTTATAACAGACCGGCTGTTGGGGCCCACAGATTAGAATAGATGGAATTTATTGACGTTTTTTCAATTCATTTTAACACGTATTATGCTTATATACTTGGTCTGCTTTCCCCAGATAGTGCAAAAGCAGACGTTGGGTGAGGTAGAAGCTAAAACACATTTAATAGCCTGTTGTGTCAGAAATATTTCTGCCAAGAAGTATTGAAATCTGCTGATCTTTCTTCAAGTTACGATCGATAATGTCAGGGATGTTTTTTAGGTTTTCTGTTTATTCCAACACATATTTCGCTTGATCTGCTTTCCCTAGTGAGTGCAGAAGCATACATGGGGTGAAATGGGAAAATGAATAGTCGTTTGATGGCAAGTTGTGTCAGAAATATTCTTACCAAAAATTATCAAAATCTGATAATTGGTTTTCAAGTTACAGTCAAAAATGTCGGGGATGTTTTTTGAGACACAGTGTAGAGTCCTGCTGTTAGGAAAAATAAACATACCGACGTGGCAGCAGGCGCAGAGCAGAGTGAGAATGAGAAAGACGTGTTTTATAAGAACGAGCAATCCACTGCAGCTACGTGTGACGTCAGCTCGAGCGTCAAAGACTGTCATCGCCTCAGTGCGTCCTCGCCGGTCACTTGATGGAACCCATGGCTGTTGATCGCACGGAGTCGTCGTCGTTGATCCTCGTCGCTCTTCGGTCATTCGTACGTCGTCTACAGCAGTCCGCCCGGCAACATTCGCCATTACTATACACGGTGGGCCAAAAAGTAAGCCCTACACTTTTTCCACGTTTTGGCCAAATATTGGCCGATTTTCACATTTCCTTAAAATTGAATGCGGAGAATTTGCAGTAACATCGTTGTCCCTCCACAGTTTAATTGCGTCGATCGCTACTAGGCTACACTTGTAAAATATAAATAGTCAAAAATCACTATGACGAATATAAATACGAATATTTATTTATATTTCACAAGACAGCGTACTCAGTGTAGCGAAAACGTAGATAGAAGTTGGAGGCTTACTCTCTCGGCCCAGATGCCGGGCAGTCGTCGGACAGTGTACGGAGGACGGCCTGTGTCCTGGTACCAGCTAATGACTCCTGGCTTCACCAGGCTTGCTCCGCCACACGATCGTCGACCAAACGACCACAAATTGCTTGCCGGATAGCTAGCCCTATAGCTACATCCACAACCGCCAACTGCTCGTTAATCGACAGTATTATTATTAGGTCTATTATATCCCTCGCATAACGTACGATGCCCTTCGCGTAATAGCGTAACGTCGTTTTCCCACGCGAACGATTTGCGTTGTAGCGCTCGACGCACGCCTATCGGCTTTATCTGTGCGTGTTTTTATCAATCAAGAGTCAAAATCGCGACCCTGCAGCTCTGTATCAGCTGATGAGTTCTGAGACGATCGCTCCACAAACGCGGAAGCTATCCAGTAGCCTACTACGATTCACTACGGAACGATTCGAGCTCGGTACTTTTGTACACGCCACTACGGCCTATGCTGACGACGATGTTTTATAAGCGAGCAATGAGTGGCCTACTGTACTGCTGACGCCAGCAGCATTGCATCAGTTTGCCGCACAATGCGTTCGCTGCAGTGCCTTATCAGCAGAAGCCGCAGCAGACACTGGCTGGCTGTGAGTGTACAGAACAGACTGACTAACCGACCGACCGCCGCAAGACATAAGCTTAGACGTCTTCAGGAGGCGTGATACGTCGCCCAAAATGTTAGTGATGTGTCCATGTCACGTTTTGAAATTCGATACGATACAGTTTTTATAATTATGTATCAACGGTATTATTGTTGCTGACGCTTTTCATACATCTTTATTTAGTACGGTATTAGGCTATATCATAACGCTAATTTCAGTTAAACGAAATAGGCCTATGTAGCAACAAAGTTGTCACCAAATTCCCTCCAGTGTAGCTTAATTCCTGCAAAGTATTATCAAATATTGTTATATCAATGTGCTAATTTCAGAAAAGTTTAGGCATACATAAAATTACAATTTTACCTATAATTATCATGATCCGGAAGAGAAAGGCTATACATGCGAAGTCTAAAGCTACATTATAATGCTGCTACGCCAAGGATCGTGGCGACCGGATGGAGTGATCGAGACTAAGAAGTTAAGAACATGATACATGTAACAGTTCGCAGATCTTCTGCTTCTTCAAACATGAGCAGAAGCTCTGCATAGAATCCGCATTGTTTAGACCGGCGAAAGAAAGCATCAATTCGTTGCCGGCTAGAACTTTGGTAAATTCTCTCCGGTAGCACATGGCTGCATAAGTGAGTATGACCGACCTGAAAAATGTCTATTGCCGTTCCTTGGAGGAAGTTTGTGCTCTCCGAGCGCTTCCAGTTCTTAGCCCTTCACTAGCCTGCAGGAGATGATAAACACTGATCGAGCGATGTCAGCGTGTGACGGCGGTGGCCACGTGGCGAGCTAGAATTCTCGGCAGCGTGCGAAGCCTACAATGATATCAGAGGAGGACGGAGGAGGATGACGACATGGACTCGTCCGGGGGCGGGAGACGGGGGAATTCCGTTCCGTTCCGTCTCTCCTCGCTGCCGACTCAGTTCCTGGCAGCCGAGTCCATGTTGCAGCTGGCTGCAGTGGCTGCAGTCATCATTTTCATAATCCGAGCCTCAGGCAGGCGGACGGGCGGACTTACGTACAGTACGTCATCGTTGTTGCGTTGACGTCAGCATTGTCCTTAATTTCCATCCTCATCCCGGCGCGTCCGTGTCGGTCTATACATAGCCAGGAGCGACATGACTGTCGAGAATCGAGATGCTAAGAGCTTGTTGCAAGCGACGGCGGCGTCGTGGGAACCCCTCTGTTAGGCTGTCGGAAAATTGTCGCAAATTTTTTCCTCGTCGAAAAATGTTCGTCCAGAAAGAACATTTCGGACCAAAATACCATCTTCGGGAAATTAATGGCCAAAATTACATTTTTTGTCAAAAATTTGCAGTGTCTGCAGTAGGAAAATACAACAGTTTCATGTCGCGTATGTGTGAGAAAATCCTCTGCGTCTGCATACATGTAGCTGCAGAGAGGACGAGTTAGGTCTAAGTGAGGCAAGTACTGTAGGCCTACTCAGATGGTGTTGCCTGAGGCCTGAGTGCACACAAAACGGTTCATTCATCGAAATGATTGAAGCTAAAAGACAGCAGAAAGCCCTGAGAGAGTATTCAGATGCGGTTGTTTACGTTTCTGCTGTGCAGAGCCACAAACCCACAACTTACATTCGGCATTGGGTTGAGTCGCTTTTAGCAGCCGTCAGCCAGCGGATATCATTATGCGGCATTTGCACGGCCGCAACAGATTTCTGCCCGGTCCACACCTAGCGCAAATAGGCCTGTGTTGCACACTGAGCGATGTGTGCCTCGGTCTTTAAACAGCAAAGTGGTTTCTAAGATTTGATAGCCAGGGGTGGTCGCGCTCAGAAAAGGATCTGGCCTAGACTGCAAAAATTTCTGAGGGATGTTTACGAGCTAGTGTACCATATTAGGCATAGGCCCCTAGTCCACGTCATTAGTAGACAAAATCTCACTAGTTCGTGCAAAACTAGTTACGACGTGTATAGCTGCTAACGCCTAAACTACAGTAACATATATTATTGCAGTTGCACACCACGTACAGGCTACATCGTTTTTGAAAACGTAAAACCATAACAGTTTGCGTGTAATAGGCCTAACTATTTCTGTAGATATCACAATACAGTCCAAGTACTTCAACAGCATGTTTTCGGGCTGATAGCAGAGTAAAAACGCACGATATTACTTAACTCTGAGGACCTGTGCATTATCGGAAAACAAGAAAAAGAAAAACGTACATTGCCGTCAATCCAGCGAGCAATTTTGTGCAGATATCGAATCGATTGCATCGCAAAGCCGCATCGCCAACGACAGCGACATTCGATGTAGCCATGCAGTCCGACTGACTGCCGGGAAAGATAAGCCTAAGCCGTCGATATCATTTCGTACGGGCGTTGGACCGACAAATTGCACGACTTCACCTCTGTCAGTTACTCAGCGGAACCGTTGCACTCTGCCACAGCAGTCATTTCCTGCACCCATCCCCGGATATGCCCCCAGACGGTCAGTTCCTCCTCTCCCTAGTCACTGTAAGGCTAGTGATAAAATTGCTTTGCTTCCACGTCACGCTGCAGTGTTTCTGTCAATCTGTCACGTGACGCGTTCGACATTCGTGTTAGCACAGCAATGACAGCATACAGTGCGGTCACTATTTTTACAATGATAAAGTCGTGTCCCACAGGCCTATCTCTTTGAAGACGAGTGACGACGATTATCGATTGCCTCTTTACAGGCCATGGTGCAACGATGTTTAAGGGCGTCACCGGATTGCCTGCATACAAAGCGAGGTTTCCATTTAACGCAAGCAACACAAGCAACGTAAGCAACGAACGCAAGAAAATACATAACAAACGCAATGAACGGGAAAATGTGCTGGTTGACTGGTTGTTTGAGTGATATGGCAAATGAATTTTTTTCTCTCTCTCTCAACGCAAGAATAGAAGCGGTCGTTATGTCCGTTCCATCAGCTGCGTTCACTGTATTACGTTACGTCCGTTGTGTTGCGTATGTTGCGTGCGTTGCGCTGGATAAAAACCCCGCTTGACTCCTGAGTTCTAACGCCGAGACTTCAGTCACGCCGAAATGTCGATGCGACTTATCTGCGACACAGAATCAACGTCGAGCACAGACGGGGACTTAGAACTGAACTTAATGCTGGCACGACGCCCGTATGCCGATAACGCAGCAGAACACAGCGCCTCATGAACTGAACATCCGCTTAAACGATTTTCTCCCGCTTAAATTGTCATCAAAAACTAGTAAAAATGTCGTAAAATGTCCATGCACGTCTAATATCACGCAGAACATTCACGCGACCATCAATTACTAAATACTCGTACAATTCTCACCGGTAATCAAGTTAATAAATATTTACGCCACGATTGCATCTACAGTTTTTAAAATCACTGCCAAAGTCCATAGACCTTGAATGTCACCTTGCATGGCAAGCAATTGCAGCAGGCTTTGTATTGATTGAACCTTAGCTAGAAGCAACAACAGTGGTAAGAGGATCACGATGTGCTTCATCGATTTGGATTCCAGGATCGACTTATAATCACACTGACTTAGTTCAGTTTTAAAACGTTGTCCGCGCAGTGATGGCTAAACGACATTGTTAAGCGATTAAGCGTGTACATCCCCAGTTTGTTCTTTGCTTACCGTAGACGTTAGGCCTATGACGTTCTCCAAACTTCTCACGGTATAGCTAATTTAATGGTTAGATTAACTTACGATAAAAGGCTGAAAGCTGTTTGATCGTCAATCTGTGTGAGCAGAAACATGTGTTTCAAAGAAGTAAGCATATTTGAACTGCATTAAATTGAATTATAGCAATGTTAAAATTGTTTACGCAGTATACATATGTGGTGTTTTATAGTTTATCTGGTAGCCTAGCTGAAAGAGGCATCACTTACCCTACATAAAGTGATGAGCAAAATTTACCGTACATGAGTTTTACTTGGGGCTCGCCTGCCACGCGACGTCAGGGCAATAATTAAACTATTGCCCGATGACCCTGCTGACCCCGCGTCCTCACCGTGTGTCCTATATAGCTGTCGCTGTCATTCATTCAAATACAGTGTTCAATAACAACAGACAAGCAATAATACACTTTAAGAAAATTATTAATTAGTGGTAACAGAGACTGTCCTTATACATTGTGCGTGACAGACTTGCACTTGTCTCAGCAGTTGTAATACCTGGTAGGCAACGCTTCTAGGTTCACCAACTAACGACAACATGACAACCAACGTTTAGTTGCAGGATTTGCTTCTTAACTGAACCAAACCGCAGAGGAAAGAAATTTATTTGATTGTATAGCTCACGACATGCTATAGGCTTAGTAGCCTATTGACCAATTCGCATCTACAACGCAACTCAACTCAGCTTATGTTAATTGGCCATAGACCTATACTTCGAACAACCATCACAGGTCAATCTACGGCAGAGACGGTCAGTTGTTTGGTTTAAAGTTCCGAGAATTGTTGACTAGCTATTGTCCGCTGCAGTGTTCGACAGCTCGTGATCGTAAACCAAGGCAGCTACGGAATGATGAATTGGTGGTTATCATCGCAGCGTGAATCACTGCATGGACTGCAGAATGACATGAGATGGAAAATGAAACTCTTCCTGTGTTTTGAATGTTGAAAACGAGTAACATAATATGGACTCACATAATTTAACTATCTAAGTTATGTGGGTCGCACGAAATGAGATTGTGTGGTTTAGTGTCTACGTCTGTCGCACAAATGATAGGGGATTGTTTCTTTGGGAATATTTACTTCCACAAAAGCAAAATGACGTTAAGCATTGTTAATCAACCAATTCGGGATTTTTATAGTGACCTGATTAATACAAAATACTTCTAGGTCCAATAGATATATATATATATATATATATATATATATATATATATTAAATATGGAGTCCAGTCATGGAAATAAACAAAAAATGGCAATCAGATAAGCGTTTACGGGATTATTCATACTGCATGGTGCACAGATAAATTGTCATAAAATTGTGAGAATGTCAGGCATCTAGACAAACAGTAGGCCTAAATCCATTAGGTCTACATTTTAGGGTGACTTGGCTTGATACCTGGCCTACGAAACAGTTGATTTCTCAGAGCAGACGATGAATTTTGTCAGTTTTTGATCGTACATCACTTAATGCAATGTGCATCATTTTTATTTTTTATTTTTTAACCAAATTTAAGCCTGGTTTAATGTGCAGAAATCGTGCATTAGGCTGCTTTACGCTGACTTGAAATTTGTCCGTTGCCCGAGACTCGATTTCAACATGCTTTCACTACCTGGACTATAGGCTAAATTCGAGCGATAATTAGAAACTTGGACAAGATTTCGTACGAAATTGGCGATTATTTTCGACGGACAAAAACTACATTTTGTAAACATACTTCTTGTGTTTCCAGTTATTCGTCATAGACTTACTTTGAGTTTGAGAGAAGATTTCGTTTACTAGGCGTATTATGTATTATTTCTATTCACAAGGTGGCTGCACGTTCATATGACGTGATCAGATGAGCCGAGTACCCGGTATAGAAACCAACACCAAACTGGCCAATCAACGAGATGTTTGTTGTCAGTGGCGTCGTGGCAGGGAAAAGAGGGCAGAGGGGGTAATTCCCGCCCCCACTAAATTTTACTTTGTTGGTAAACTTTTTGACGGAATTTTTTCTTTAAAAAATGGGGATGAAAGCCAATTTTCGGGAAATTCAAAGGCAAAATAGAAATTTTGAGTACCCATAGGCCTAATCTCGTCAAAAATTTGCAGCCGTCTGTCCGAAAATTGCAAGTGCTTGCCGCTGCGCCCGATGTTGGGGTTGGAGGAGTCGGCCATTTCTTTAGCTAAGTTGGAACTTGCAATCGTTAGTGTTTGATGTTTTTTTGCGTAATGTAAAAGTACCTACATCTTTGTGTTATTATGTCTCGATGAACTGTGCTGCACGCAGTGCCTTGTCTGTTGTGATGTTATGTCACAGTTTTCTGTAAAATAATTAAAATGACGAATGAACAATGAATGTAATCTGCGTGGTGTGGGTACATGATAGCAACTTACCTAACCTCAGTTGTTTCATGGATGGGGCACAAACAGTTAAAAATCTGACCTGAACAGTCAGACGTGGACATGATTTAGGCTAATAACAATTCACCTGACTGTGTGACCACGAACCATTCTTTGCTGATGGCGCGTGATCGTCCACTTCAATCTGTAATTTTTCTGGAATGCATAATAAAGTAAAATAATAACATCGAACCCAACCCAACCCAACGCACTATAACGTGAAAATTTTTGGACCCAACCCAACCCAACCCATTGATCGACCCAACCCATGTCCATGTCTACCTGAACTAGCTTACGCTAACTTGCACACAATTAGGCCCTATTTTGTTTAGGCACTATGTCGCAATAGGCCTATGCATTAACAAATAATTATTATCTGTCCCATTGCTATAGCATAGCATGGGACAGATTATAAAATCGCTTCTGTCACACTGTCATACTGTCACAGTATCTGTAAACACTCATACGGCCGCAATTTTGATTCGATTTCGATGAAATTTTGCACAGTGATTCGAGCCAGAAAAGTTAGATTGAGTTTGTTTGGGATAAAAATCTGATAATTTCTTTCCCTATTTTACCCTAAATTTTTAAAAAGTTTGCATTACGGCCTATGGGGACTTCAAAGCGGTATAACTCGGTCTCCGTAAAAGATAATTCCGCGCTGTGTTTACATACCTTTTATTTTTGGGGTCGGGCAATCTTACGGTGTTATTTAAATTTACCTCCTATCAAACCTTGTTGCCATAGCAATCGATCATAAGTTGCAAAATTTTGCATTACAGCCAATGGAGATTTCAAAACGGTATAACTCGGTCCCCGTAAAAGATAATTGCGCGCTATCTGCACCTACCCCCTATTTTCGGGCCCGCGCTATCCGATAGTGTCATTCAACTTTCTCCCCTGACGACCCTTCTTGCCATGGCAACGAATTTTGGGACAAAAATTGACTATAACTCGCCCCCCGTGAAAAATAGTTGCGCGCTGTTTGCATTTACCCCTCCTCTTATTTTCGGGCCCAGGCTATCCGATGGTGTCATTTCAATTTCCTCCCTGATGACCCCTGTTGCCATGGCAACGAATTTTGGGACAAAATTGACTATAACTCGGCCCCCGTGAAGAATAATTGCGCATTGTTTTCATTTACACCCCTATTTTCGGGCCCGGACTATCCGATGACGTCATTTAAATTTTTCGCCTGCCGACCCCTGTTGCCATGGCAACGAATTTTGGGACAAAATTGACTACAACTCGGCCCCGTGAAAGATAATTGCGTCCTGTTTGCACCTACCCAGCTTAAACGCAGCTGCTAGGCTATATAGCGTGGCAATGGGACAGATACCTCGTTACACGAAACGTATTTCTAGCTGCTAAAGTAATTCTAAAGACTAAAACCGAAGTACGCTTGAGGAAAATGATAAATATTTTAAGTCAACTTCGCTGATGAGTTAAATTAAAACTGTCGATATTCGGTAGAGCGTAAGGGTTAGCTGTGTCACCATGTTCCTCTAGGATTTGCTTGCACCGTTTGCTAAGTAACATCCGTAAAATAGATTATATTACGCGAAGCAATACGTTGTTGTCATTATTCGAACGAAAACACGTTTAGTTTAGAGATTTAACTGCATTCGGAACAGTACGCCTATTTCTATGCACGCGGACTAATCATGTTGACGGAAAGTGAGATTTCGATTGAACTGTAACGTGCGAATCGAGGTGAAAATCGATAACGGGACAACCCGATGTTCGTCTCTATGCGTTCAGCAATCGAATGAGACCTCAGAACGAACATCCATCGTGCGTACACGACCGAAATAATGTTTAATTAAAGCAGCGACGGCACCGCGAGGACGCGCTATACGTGCTGAGAGTAAAGCGATCGGATGCAAATAGGCGTGTGCCATCGACGAGATGAGGGCGCACAAACGACACCGACGACAAATCTAATCGTCAATGGTAGGACTGCAGCGGCTGCAAGATGTCGGTTGTCCTGGTAACGGTTGCCACCCACAAACAACGATTCTCGCGCCGGTTCGTTTAGCAGCTGTACGACAACCTTGGAAAATGTCTCGTACATATAGGCCAAAAGTTTTTGACGCGCTACAGCTATGCCGTAGGCGTATATATCACGATTGTTGTCTGTCGTGTGTCACAGATGTATTGTGGCCAAACGGTAGGTCGTGTGAAATTTTTTACACGAATAATTATTCCTGTGTCTAGGTGTGTTAAATTCCAGCGATTTATAGTGCAAGAGGAACATTTTCAAATTTGCGGTTAAATGGAGGGGGTAGAAAAAATGTGCGTTTTTTGACGGAAAACTGGCCATATCTCAAAAACGGCGAGAGATAGAGCCACGGTTACTATTAAATTGGTGGCGTAGCATAGCGGTAACGCGTTTCATCTGATCAGCAAAGTTACTCTACGCCGGGACGGGTTAGTACTTAAATGGGTGGTAACACTGTGTGATCCCATACGGCGGGTGACGCTCCGTAGCTCTGGAAAGGGCTTCCATTAAGAGCTATAACACCACCTTTAACATTTAACCTTTGATCACTGACAGAAAATGGCATACACCTTTTCAAATGAGATGGAAATCATCGACTTTATATAACCTTGAAGGTCAGTACTGCTACAGGAACTGTATAGGCTGTAGCGCATCTTCCCTATAGCGACAGCTGGGCTTTCTTGTCTTCTAGAGTCCACATGCAGCCCAAACAGACAGACTGGGCTGAGGTCGTCAATTGGCCGGCTGCCGTCGGGGCGTGTCTCTGCGACGAAGGGTCCTCGTTATATAGTGCCGCAGAGACACGGCCTTAGCCGGTACGGTACTCGTATGTACCGGCTAAGGCCGTCCAAGGACGGCTGCCGGATAAATATCCTGTGCCTCAATAATAAGAAAAGAAACTAGCTGCTGCTGTTATTTCTAGTAACACAGCAGACGAATTGATAACGTCTAGACGTTAGAACTTACGCGTACGTTGTGTTCGGTCCAAGTTTGAAATTGCTGCGACTTTTTTCTCGTATATACAAGCGCGCAGGGCACTCTCGTTTACGTAGGCCTGTCTGTCCGGGTGGCAGGTCACAATGTGGACAGTAAAAATGTCGACAATGGAAGTGGCGAAAGTCAGAATGTCGAAAGTGTAACACACACGCGGTTCAGAACACCGGGCCCAATAGGTGTGATAAACATCTGTCATGCTTGCTATTGTACTTGAGTTTTAATTTCATTGCTTAAAATTTCGTAAAATCGCATGGAAGTAGTTATGAATCAGAAAGGCGGACGAACTTTACTGCTTGATGGATTTGCCTACACAACTCAACGATTAGTAGGCCTACTCGTACAGGCAACTGCCGGCAGCTCTCGGCCACGGAAACGCAAACGTTACGAAGCTCTAAATACACGAATCGGAAACCTCATTGACAACTATGCGCACATTGAGATTGGCCACTTTCTGCGCGGGATTGCTCACGATGTTGAAATACACATATAGGTATGACAACTTTTTTTCTTTTTTTTCTTTACAGGTGTTGCGACAGTCGCAACATATTGCGCATAATATATACGTTTATTCACCACTGTTCATAATGTTCGCCATTCTGACTTTCGCCATTTCCGTTGTCGACATTTTGACAGTGCACTCTGTCCTGACGGGCAGATGGACTGACAGGGAACACGGCAAACTGGCAAAGCTTAATACCTACTAGAATAGCCACTTTGGACTCATTTTCTTGAATGCGTAGAGCTCTGTGTTGCATTTTTGACCACGGTTTTCGATGCTGCTCTGACATCGTAAAAACCTTATTGGCTAGGGGACGGGTTTATAGCTTACTGTTGTCTGAGGTTCTGGGGTTCGTCAGTAACTTGCACGCAGACGTATGAAATGAGCGTTACGTCTAATTGTCGATAAAATGTCAAACACTACGACACAGTATAGTCATTAGTGTACCAATCGTATTTTCTTGCGATTTTACAGACGATTCACACACGATTGACTATACATGTCAGTTTTGTTACGATCGACGATATACGAACTACATAAGTTAACGGTCCCGGGGGACGCTAGGATACATCTGCGGCGCTGCGACTGCAGTAACTTAAAGCGGCATAAAATCATCACGTAACATCTGAGACCTAGCCGCGTGCGTGGCGTGGGTGAAACGCAATGTCATCTTCTGAACTTCAATGCGCGCATTGCCACCGGTCCATCGGTCGCGTGCGCTAGGCTATCAGCAGCTGGTAAATCGCTTCCTGGCATTGCGCTGGAATGGATGCGGCTGGCTTCGTACGTGTCTGTCTCCGCCCATAGTCATTAGCTTGACGTCACGCGCGTCTCCACGACGGCCCCTCGTCCAACCAACTTCAGGACAAAATTCCCCTGATCAGAATCCTCCCGCCTCGAAAATCAATCTTCACGGTGGAGAAACATAGAAAAACATGAAAAACATGAGCTGTTGGGGCTTTTGTCCCAGGTGCGGAGTTCATGAGGGAGCTGGATTCTACTGTTCTGGAGTGATTTGTCTGGGGGATTTTATCCAGGGGATTTTTTTCCGTTCCCGCGTTCCTCCAGATCTCTTCTCTGCCGACACGTTCGTCGTCGTCGTCGTCTTCTTCTGCTGGCCCCACGCAGAACGAACAGACAGACGGACGGACACTCGTGCGGCGAGAACTAATAATGAAAGGTTGTTTCCAGGCAATGAAGACGGGCGTTACCAGTCAGTATAGAGGCGACGGCGACAACTGTGTGGCGTGGCCGTAGTGCAGATCGGTCCAGTGGGAAGGAACTGCCCGTAATACATTATGACGTCAGCATTGCGTCAGGACTGGCACAGAATATTTAATCAACTGCCATATTTTGTTGCAATATTTTGTATCAGTATTTCTTCAGCTACAACTGGTACAAACTTTGTGTAAATTGATCATCATTTGAGTGAATTATGAAAAAAAACAAAAAGGGGTCCTTTTATGAAACACCGTGTATGTAGCCGCGCCTTGTTTTTGTCGCATGTGACGTTCTGTCGCACATGTAAGCACCCTCTAAGAGGATGAAGTATGCCATGAAATGAAGTCTATTTATGATATCTCAGATAGTTCTCTGTTTAAGACATCTCTGTCCGGTGGTAAGTAGGAAGTCGATCGGCGGAAGACTACTGAGACAGCATAGGGGCGTCGTTAGCTGTAGTACTAGCAGGATGTGTGATTATTCGGCCGGCATAGAACGACGACACAGCATAGCTTCAATGACGCTCGTCGCTGCTGCATGGCGTGGTTTAACGATGCACGCGATTATCGCCCGTCTCTGCCGGCATTCAGCGCTTAATCACTGCACGAATCTTAGCATCTTACCGTTTGTACTCAACTCAATGCACTTCCAACTCTGCTGTCGCTGTCTTCCGGTGAGCCTATGAGGTACGATTGGAAAGACAAATGTACTGGTCGTTTCCGTCAACGGATAACTTAGGTGTAGGTCTTATGCGATCAAGTGCAACTGGGATTCTTCGTGACATCGCTTGTCACGACGCTAGCATTTTTGACATTTTTCGTTCCAGTGCCATAAGTGCAAATACAAGTTGCTTAAAACTGACATCACACTCAAGTCGACGTCGGATTCAGTAGCTAACAGCCCTAGTAAAAAATGGTAAATTTATAGTAACTTAGCGTATAATCTTTCGACAGTCTTTTGACGGCGTCCTTTCGTTTGGCTTCAGGAAGCAAAGTTTCTATCTGAAAGGAGGACGACGATTGCTCGGCGCGACTGGGCAAGCGGGCAGCCTATAACTGCTTTATAGCGCAGCAGAACCATTGCCAGTCACTGTGGTGATGCAGACACGGTCAGCTATACTACGCAAGTGCGCGTGCATCGCTGACTACGTGACAGACATTCGATGAAAGTGAATGCGTGGATCGTGCTCTCTACATCTGCCCTGATGTGCTACGATTGCATGCATTGACTGAAGACAGTTTGTGTGTGATCTTCAGTCGCTCTGCTCAGCTCGGTCTAACATTGCGACACCGGATGCACGAACAGTCGGCCGCCTTGATTCGTCCGGCAACTTCTGCCAGCAGCTGGACGTTTGTTCTGCCCGTGCACGGCACTGATGTCTTGTCTTCAGATGTGGCACCGGGATACGGAGGGTGAGATTCAGCGGCTGCGGCGCACCAATTAGATCCCAACCGACGTATATAAGAACGCATCGCTGACGCCTGCTGCTGCTGCTGCTGCTGCTACTGATGCTGATGGTG
>Ga0209367_1006632_pt1 | contig 16005 bp, 9 predicted proteins | sample WorMetLIZISLAND2_FD_187412 | JGI IMG/M metagenome (GOLD analysis project Ga0209367, IMG submission 187412) | Marine gutless worms symbiont microbial communities from Max Planck institute for Marine Microbiology, Germany - Olavius geniculatus... ... | reverse complement strand
GTATAGCACCATGTAGTTAATCAAAAGATTTTTGCTGTTTTAGTGGACTGATATATCGTCACGTCGTCCTTACACTGAGTTTTAAACTGGTAAGTTTTTTACATTTTAATAAATAAATGCTGTCATGATATTTTCTCACAGCTCCTGCGCGTCTGGTAAACGGTTCGGCGTACGCCGAAGGACGCGTCAACGTCTACAACGATGTGACTATGACATGGACGCCAGCCTGTGCAAGCGGATGGACCCGGCGAAACGCTGACGTCGTCTGCAAACAGCTCGGCTTCATGTCCGGAGCAGCCGATGGTGAGCTGTTAGCAGTGACGTAGTTACAGGGGTCAGGGGCAATTGCCCTCCTCCCGGTAAATTTTTGGTTGTTGGAAAATCGTCGAAAATTTTTGGTTCGAAAATGAATTTTGGGCATCCATAATTCTCTGTGTCGGAAATTTGCAACTATGTGTCGGAAAATTCTGACTTTTTGCCTCGCATACTTTTTTAACCCACGATGCTGCTGTTTGTCTGAAAGATATCATACACGGTATTACAATAAAAAGCACCCTGTTCTGTTATTCCGTAACTCAGTTGAATAATAGTAAATTCCAACGTATTTTGTTTGTTTGTTTGTTTGTTTGTTTATTTGTTCAAAGAAACATTTAATAAAACAGTGACAATGTTCAGCAGAACTGGAGCACGCAAGGCATAAAAATGCACTCACTGCGGCCCAAAAACTGTCAAGGCACACACATGTCACCAACCATAATACATCAACATACAAACTATTCAGGGACAATAAAAACTACCATAAAACACGAACACATTATCTAAAAATCAAACCTACACAATCAAAGTTCACTTGCTCAATGCAGTCAATAGTAGTCGCAGCTATGCTATGCAAAGAATGCTAATTCAGAATAACTGAACAAAATTTGTCCGTTATAGGGTGTTTACACGATCCAGCAAACGTCTAGCAAACTTCCAGCAAACGTCCAGTATGACATTTGCTGGAAGTTTACTGGACGTTTGCTGGATCGTGTAAACACCCCATTAGTTGAGCATTCTTTGTTGGTTGTGATAAATTATAACGGTAACTTCATAAAATGCGTTGTGAGAGCAAGCTAGCTTGTTACGTTGTCAGTGCATCGAAGTTCTAGTTAGTTACCTCTGCCAAGGAGATTACATGCATGTGATACCAGGTGTTATCTGTCTGCTGGTTTGTTAGCAGGATTACACAACCAGTTGCCGGCAGATTTGGCTGAAATTTTCAGGAAAGGTTAGGTTAGACTCGGCCCAACTTCAAAAGTAATAACATTTTGATAGTGATGCGCATCAGCATCTGGATCCAGGATGATAATGATTGAAAGATTCTTTGCAACTGCCAGATAGGAAAAACGGATCTGCCCGTTTCTGCCGCCTGGGGAATACAAAAACGTTGTTGCATAAAGTTTTCTTTACATTCGTCGGGTGGCAGCGCCGTTTTGGCGAGTGACTGAACTCTGTGAATGATTTCTAGTTCTACTGTGTTGTTTTCGACGTGCAGATTATTCCGGCGACTACGGAGCGGAGCCAGGAGCGAGCGTTGCTATGGCGGGCGTCCGTTGTCAAGGCAACGAGGCGTCCCTAGCAACGTGTTCTCACGCCAGCTGGCAAGACACGGACTGCGCTGCGGGACCGCACGCCGGAGTCAAGTGCATCGGTTCGTATAGTGACGTCATTAATTATTAATCACTTGATGTCACTTGATGTGGCTTGGTTGTGTAACGGTAACGAGCGAGACTGGTGATCGAAAGGAACCAAAATCGACTCCGAGTCGGGGCACTGTCAAGTAACAATCTTGGGCAAGTTGTTCACACACATGTGCCTCTGTTCATCAAACAGTATAATTCGGTGATGCTCTGCAGCTGGGAAGGTAACCATACACTGTAGGTCTGGCGTCGCACTGGCCATGCGTCACAGACTTAAGTGGTCCATCCACCTACGGGATCAACGGCCAGCCTATGGGAGACGAGCACCCCGCCTATGCTCCTGATGGGGCACGGCCTAGTTTGCCTTTTTTGATGTCACAAAATTCATTTAATCAGGTAAGATATGACATGAACATAGCAGAACGCACTTTGGGGCATAGTCGTGATGAATGTTTAGAAAAGTTTTTCTGTCGTATAAAACACATTGTAATGTTTTTTCTTATTTTTCCTGTTGCTTGTTACAATGGTAGGCCCTTCGGCTAGAAAATTGGTAGGTCGTGATGTTCGTAACTGGAAAAATCAGCATTTTGATAGAAAGTCTGAATTACAACAGTTTCAGGCGTTATATACTGACTACTGAATTGCTCAAACAAATTTTTATCGAAATTGACACACTAGCCTACTGCAAATATCTGTATAACAGAAAACAAATTAGAGAACAGCAGAAACGGGAAAACGATAAAGAAAAAAATGTATAGCTAGCGAATAACTGAAGACCGGAAAAAAACTGGGTCTTTTTTAGTTCTTATCGGTAAACGTTCCTACAGATAGGCCTAATTTTCTCGCTGAACTTTCTGGCCAGCAGCCGACACGACTGACGTCATTTAGCATAATAAACTGACTAATTACATAGCGCAGCCTATGCGTGACACACGAAAGTTGGCAGACAACAGTTTGGCAATGAGTGACCTACAACACTGACGTCAATCGCTTACTAAATTATTCATCTGTTTATTATGCTGCTATCCTAGGTCGACTCAGCCTTCTACCCTCCGTGGGACGGTAAAATGAGTAGTAATTCATTTACATGGGTTACGGAAGGTGGGGACCTTGATACAGCTGACTGGGGTTGCCTAGCCGGCTGCTGCGCCAGCCTGTGTCTGCAGGCTGCACACGGTGGCCGTGCGGCAGGCGGCTCTGGTTAGTGACGAAAGCGCATTAGAGGCGTGCGCATGTTCGCGACGATGCGCTATACAAATTGACGACCTTTACCTTTACCTTTATCCTAATAGGCCGCATCACAGGTCTTGCCCGTCCGTCCGTCCGTCCGCCTGGGGATAAATAAAATGTTATTGCATTTTTTTCTAAGCAAAAATTTTGACAAATACTGAAACATACTTAGAGGTTTACAGTCGTATATAGTGGCTCTTAGTTTGAAAAAAAACGCGGGACAAATTGTCGTGATCGTTCTGCAAAGCGTCAATATACCAAGTGTGCCGATTTTCAGTTCACAAAAAGTTAAAGGTTAGAGTTGGGTTAGCTTTTCACAACTCTACGCAAACATAATCATCATAACAGGTTGCACTGGGTCGACATATTTCGATACTTTGTAACGCCAAAACGGCGTATAAAACATAAGTAACACTTAAACTTAAATTTGGGGATAAAAGTATTGCAATTTCTCATGCAAAAATCTCAACAAATACCGAGACATACTTAAAAGCCAAAGTCGTTAAGCGTCAACAATTTATGGAGTTTTAGCTCTCAACTCCTCAACTTGCCCATATACTACAGCACAAAGTAGGCCTATCGCATCCTGTCATTATCCACCACTGCTATTGACACAGTGCATAGTTTTGTGTTCTGCTCTTAAAATAAATAGAAAAAATAACTAAACTGTACTCCGCTGATTGTTCTGCAGCCGATGGCAGATGGGGACCTTGGGAAGACTGGGAACAATGCTCGGTCACCTGCGGAGACGGAACCAGCACAACAACGACAACAAAATACTACGACACGCACTACTACTACAACAACAACTACTACTATTAATAGATGCACTAATACTGCTGTTGTATTTGATGTTGATGCGATGCAGTCGCGTGGATTTATTCGTTTGCTGACCGCACTACTACTACGCATGTTACTACTACTACAACTACAACTACCATTTATTACATTGTACTTCAGAGATGGAACCAGCACGAGAACTCGCCCGTGTAATTGGCCGGCACCCCAGCGCGGCGGTGCCGGATGCAGTGGCGACCGAACTAAAACGAAACCGTGCAATTTGTCTCCATGCCCAGGTAAATGTCCGGCCTATTTATACGCGTCACCGATATGTACTTATGCTGCTCCTGGTTGCATTAAAATAAAACGTTTCTGCAAATGTTTTATTTTACATGCAACCCCGTCCTTACGCTCACCGTCTTTCGTTTCTGTTTATTCACGTCGGTCTTATTTATGCCAGTGATGTAGTTGAGTCAGCTTAGTGCGAGTTCGAGTCCAATGAGCTCGACGAGACAGAACGTTCGTAAAATTTCGTATTCACAATTTCAGCATGCGGCGAGAAGCAACAGCACATCAGACAGCTAGAAAGTAGTCTGCATTTTTGTCTGTTGATACCATACGTTAACAGTCAACGTGCTGCAGTTGCTTTCGAGCCTGAGTTTAGTGGTTCCGAGCCCGAGTACTAAAAATAGACTCTAGTCAGACTTGTGTTCATTGCCTCACTCGAGTATACATTACTACTTCATGCGCGCGAGAAACCGTACACTGTAGTTTCACTTCTAGAAAGTTATTGTCACGATGATTTTTCCTGTCAGGTGCAAACGATTACGCATAATTTTTCTGCAATACAAAACTTGCACAAACTTGCATTTCGTCGAACGGGTTTGCATACACTGCGCCGGAACTAAATTAGTTGCTTTGTATTTGTATCGGTTTGTCTTATTTTAGTTTATTTTTAACTTTCATCGCGCATTTGCGACAGCGCTAAAGACAATAGGCCTATTCGTTGTGCGTTGCCATGTTTCGACGCTTTTCTTCGTGAAAAAATTTTCCGCGCTGCTTTCTGCATTTTTTTCGCGCCGGAATTAGTGAAATAATGGCGTTACACTACAAATCTAGAAAAATATCGCGACGAATTAGGACGTTCCCGTAAATCGAGTAGATTGAAGGGGCGTAACAATGATTGCGGGTTTAAGCACAAATCAACGGTAATGTCACGAGATGTCTCGGCGAAGTCGACTTGTCACGCGTGGAAGTCGCAGACGTGGACCATGAAACGGGAATGTCTCGGGAAGTTTCGGAATTTAAAAACGAGCACTACACAACGCGACAAAGAAACTTCGGCATATCGCGGAATGATCACGGGAGAAACGACGTAATCGCCGACTTACCCGTATTTTGTCACGGGAAACGGAAAACTCCCCGACGTCGGCAACGAAACACGAAGAAAATCGGCGTGATGGAATTTAAGCTTTGCGCATTGCGCTGCATAAACCGGCCGTGCGAAAACGTGAAAGCTGAAAGTGAATTTAGCTGAACCACGAGTGCAGTCCACTGCACGTCCAGCGCAGCACAGCTGGCTATGTGTTAATATGTGATACTATGCTCATTTAAATGCCAGCTAATATACTAATAGGCCCACTAATAATGAGAACAATGCTAACATCCTATACTGGCTGTGCTGTGCTGTGCTGGTGTGTGCAGTGGATGCGACCTGGTCAGACTGGTCCGACTGGACAACGTGCCCTGTCACCTGCGGAAACGGCACTCATTCTAGGTCACGGACGTGTACGCCAGGTCGTCACGGTGGCAGTCACTGTGTGGGAGATGCCACCCAGTCACGGCCATGCAATGAACAACCCTGCCCAGGTTAGCCATCAAATGCCATCAGTCTCCATCAGTTAATCAGATTTTCCATACATCACTGCACTGCATCTCGTTCTTAATCGTTTATGTTAGTTTCGGCTGTTCCACGACAGATCTTCTTTGAATTTAATATTGAATAGGCTACTAGAAGCCATTACGAATCTAAACAAAAACGTATTTTGTATATAAAAATTGAAAGTTACAAATCCCTAAAAAACGAATACCTGCTGCACGCAGACCTAAATTGCACATTTGAGTCAACACGTGTCCCACAAACAAACATTCAAAAGTTATCTGATCGATGCACAGTAAACTGCGTGATATTTGGCAGTGCAGACTTGGAGCACCAAATAAGCATACACACATCTTAGTCCATATCAGTTGTGTAATGTTTTTGGAATAGTCTCGGTGCATTTTGGCGCACCAATACAATTTTTGCAGGGTCATGGCCCACAAGCTTCCATAACTCCGGTGTGGCTTAATGAATTTTATCCATAAGACTCTGGACATTTGAATGTCCCATTTTCCGCTCTAACTCTGCGAAATGACAAATGCACATATGCAATAATCTTGAAAATCATACGTGAAATAAAAAAAAATCTAAATATACGTTGCGCAAGGTATTGGTGTAATATGTCGTGTACAGAGAAAAATAAAAGCGACATTTTTTTCCGCCGAATGTTTAAAGTACCGCATAGTTAGTCTAAGTCTTAACTTTAAGTGATATAAGTTATAGGCAAAACAAACGCAATGTAAAAGATATTCAACCAAATTAAATAAGAGGCTTGGAGAAGATTTGCAGCCATGTAGGACCTTTAACCCACAACTTGCAGCTATTGACGAAATTTACGTTTGATGTCACAAATACAGCAAATTAGCCTATTAATATTTAACACATTTTGGTCAATCAAAAGCGGTAGGCCTAATGCGTTTTCGTGTAGCCTAATTATTGTGTTTAGAGTATAAAATCACGTAAAGGAAACAAAGCATTCAAAGATAAAAAGCTAAACGTAACCAAAGACAATATACATCAAAATCAATATGGCGTAACGTGTCTAGTGGACGGAAAGTTCAAAGATTGGACAAACTGGGGCACGTGCAGCGTCACGTGCGGCAATGGGACGCAAAGCCGCCAGCGTGAGTGTATTCTCATTACTGTTACTACTACTGCTAGTAGAAGTAGTTGTAGTACCGGATACTACAACTACTGGGAGGTAGTAGTAGTGGCGTGGGTGTATTCCTCCGCAGCATGGAGGTCGGGCGTGTGTCGGTGACACCGTTCAAACGAGGCCCTGTTTCGACAAATTCTGCCCAGGTATGAACGTCGACGCAGTAGTTCCAATTTTGTCCGCAATGAAAATTAACTGTTAAAATGTCGCCAAGAATCACACTCACAGCTTATGAACGCTTCCCGGTTAAATGATAACTTTCTGGTGCAGATTCGTACAACAAATTAGGAAACTGATGTAGCCAATATATTCTTTCGTTTTTTTTTTGTTTTTATTTCCTATAAAAACAATTTTACAACATGTGAACAAAATCTTAGAGTGCCAACCACGACATCCTCGAATTGCTGCCAACGTCAAAAATCACATTATTTTCACTCATGAGACATCCATCCACCCGTCAACGCAGTATTCCACACATATCATCCGCTGACAACTGTAACAGTAATGGGGTGTTTACACGATCCAGCAAACTTTCAGCAAATGTATTCAAAATACACGTGCTAATGCTGATTTATGGATGGAAGTTTGCTTGGGACACTGATAAAAATAATTATAGGTTTGCAAATATCACAAAATAAACTGATAAGTTTCTGCTGACAGTTATGCATGTTTGGCTTTAAATTTGGGGCATGGTCCTCAATTTCCTTTCGTTTACGGTAAAAGAAAAAAAGATAAATAGACGCGACAGTGTTTATGCTGTTGCAGCAAAACCGCTCGAGAGCTTATCCGGTTCATTCGATGAATGCAGAACAATCAGTGGAGCGCGCAGTGGCGGTTTAGGGGTAATAACCAGTATTGCAAAATTGCTGATAAAAATTAACAAAATTTAGAAGCGAAGTTTGAGCTCAGAGAACTAAACAAAAGGGCTCTATTTAAGCTTGTGTCTTTTTTTCATTTATTAGGTTATTTTTGGCGAATGTCATGGTTTTATGCAACAGAATGTGTTTGGCATCCGGGCTCATTACAGTCAGCTGGGAGAGCCATATGCGTTTTTCAGACCGTTTAGGCCTACAGATAGATTGAAGGGATAAACAAAAAGAAAAAATAGATTTTATTGAGATTTTGGTAACGTTAATCCCCCCAAAAATATTGTCTATTGGCGATGGCCCCATTGTCGTCAATAAAACACGTAACTCACAGTATTGATGAAATTTTTATCAAAAATAACTAGACACAAACAACGTCAAAATATTGTATTATTCGTGACATTGGTGCTAATAAAATAGGAAACAGTAATATAGTAAACAAATTAAACGAAACTAAAAGCAACAGGATAAACGAACCAAAGTAAGGTAAAAAATAAAATCGTGGATCATGATACTGAACGTCTGCAAAAACCAATGGAGCCACATTCGCCCAGCTACAGTTAATTACTCAGAAAAAAATTATCAAGTTTCTATTGAGACCTTTGTCTAGAATAAGGCTTACATTATTAGTTGGAAAATTAAAAAAATGTGTCGAATCTAACAATAAACGATATGAACACACAATGCTTGCAGTGCACCGCTTGTGTTGCATGACTGCACGCCGATCCGACGTCAAGCATTTCTCATTTTTTTTCATCGGGCATGCTTTGTTTTAAATTCCTGCGGTATGTTTTGTCAATAATTAGCAAAATTAGGTGCCATTTGACAAAAATATTATAAAAAGAACAATGGCGTTTTTTGAGACACAGAATAAAATAGCATAGGATGGCTGAAACGTCACACAATAGCAAATACACAAAGTCACTCTTTGCACTACCAAACCGACGAAACAAACACAAATAAGTTTTTATTCGAGACGTTTTAGCCACACTACGAGCATATGACGATGACGCCGATGTTGGCCGACGTAGTAGTAGTATTCGGAGTTCGAGGTGTTAAAAATCGGTTTAACCCCTTTAGTTATCAGTCGAAAAATTTATTCCCACCCATCAAACTAATATGGGTCTGAAGCCCCAAACTCGACCCCTCCACAATTCACGCGCAACCCATGGTTACTTACCCCAAATTCGCGAGTGGGTTATTAATCTTATCCTGATATTTTATCCATCTGGCATCCTAAAGCTTGCTAAAGTATGCGCGTCACCAATCCGTTGTTTACAGATGCACGGTATCGTTATTTGCACATGACTCTTAGCAGTTATGTCCTTATGGTTTGCTTTCTCGGTTTTCTGTTTTTTTTTGTTAGATTTATTTTTTCGCTGCTTAACTTTGACACCTTTACGTTACTGCGCCAAGCCAGTGAATTCTAGTTATCTGCAGTCTTGTTTGTGCAGTTGTCATTGTGTCACAGTTCACAAAATGCAAGTGCCAAAAACTACGTAACTGAGTAATTGGTCTGTGTTGTTGACCGCGTCATTCATTTGCATGAAAATGAAGTTGAGCGGCACTTTAAAAAGATCAGGTTATTGGTGTTATAACAAAATTAGTCGCGTTTGCTGTTTAAAATGTTTATCTTTTACCAGCTCGAGTTCCGACAGTTCGCGTTAATTTTCTGACATTTTTATATCACAAAGTAGTGCAGCGACGTACCTCACGTGAGGTGGGATCAATAGTGAATAGTTGATCAAAATTTATCGGCGAATATATCTCGCTGAAACGACCAATATTTTATATGTCAGTGTGTTGTAAATCTGTGGCATGCTTTCGATTTATGTGGACTTGTTGATTTGCTGTAGACTTTCGATTCGTTGCAGATTAAACGTGCAGTTCGTTGTACAACATAACGTGTTGTAGCTGATCGAAGTAAGCGGAGTTTGCGCTTGTGCAGACGGCGTTGTTCGTTGTGTGTTTAGTCGACGGAGTTTGGGGAAATTGGACTCTGTGGAGCAGCTGCAGTGCGACGTGTGGCGGCGGCACTATGGTTCGCACTCGCACCTGTGAAGGTCCGTTCCACGGTGGACTGCCTTGTAACGGCGCAGCACGCGAACAATCGTTCTGCAACGACGACCCTTGTCCCGGTACGACTTCGTTGCTGCCGCATTGCATCAGTGCTGATCATCATCGACAGGGTTTAACGTAGCTAAAAATAAGCTTTTTAAAACCGCGTCGAGTAAGCATAGGTCCGGGTCATTTGAAATTTAGCAATTTTGAGCAAGCTGCTAATCTTCGGTGTGCCCAGGTCAACTCAGCCTCCTACCTTCAGCGGGGTGGAAAACGAGTAGTAGCTAATGGACTATAAAGTGCGGTGATTGCGGTGGTGGTATTTCTCGCTGGCTGCACCGCCCGACTTTCATCACGCTAGGTCCAGTAGCAAAAGAGGGGTTTTGTTGTGCAGTGGACAGAGAGTGGTCGGACTGGACTCGCTGGTTCGAGTGTTCAGTCACCTGTGGATGAGTGGGTGATAATGATAACGATGATGATGACCCAAAATAAGTAGTTCAGTCAGCTGTGGGACTGGAACTCAGAGCAGACGTCGCACCTGCTACGGAGGGTCAGACGGCCGCAGCACCTGCACCGGCAACGTTTATGAGACACGGAACTGTAGCGCTGCTGCTTGTCCAGGTAAGCTATCAGTTGACCAATCAATTGTTCTGCTAAAATCAAAAATTCAAAGGTGAGGGTAAATAAAAAAGTCAATACTTGCTTTAATGCTGCAAGCCACACTCGTAACCAGCAGCACTTTCCAATCCCGTGAGTAAATTTGCTCGATGTGAATAGGAACCCCGCCGAAACTGTCTTTGTCATCGTGTGTGGGGGCAGACTTTAACACGCTCCGTCTTATGTGACTTCATTGTTCAGTCATGTTGTTGAATTGATGCTGCTTGTAAAAGCGTGCAGAAAGCGACAGAAATAAACTGAACGGAACTGCCTGTTAGTGTGGTTTATTTCAGTTCGTTTCGTTTGCTCTGTACGCGCCTTATCTTTTGCGTCGTTTGCAGTGGACTGCTCGTGGGGCAGTTGGAAAGACTGGTCAGCTTGCAATGCGACATGTGGCAGCGGAGTGCGTACTCGCAGCCGTGACAAAGTTCCCGTCCAGAATAACGAAGAACGTTTCTGAAGTCCCCATCAAGCTTCAAAAGTTCCTACCACGCCACATAAAGTTTTTACTAGACCTCTGTATGCACTGCATCGTGACAAAGTTCCCGCTCAGAACGGCGGCACAGACTGCCAAGGAGATTCAATCGAGACTGAAGTCTGCTCAAACCCTGCTTGTCTCTGTCAGTAACTTTGTAGTGCCATCTTGTGTTCTTTTTAATTACCACGCGCCACGTTTCTAACGTACCAGTAGGCCCTATGTGACAGCAGTAGGTAAACTAGAAAGCAGTCATAGCCCGCATGTACCTCCGCCAAGGCAAAGTTATTCGCCAGGTGGCGTTACCGTATTCGCTTTGACAGCGGTTCCCTTATGCCCCCTTTAACGCAATGGTAACAAAAAAATTCAAAGTGATCCAGAATCCAGGATTCTTGCCGGATCACTTCCAAAATTTAATCACTTGTAGTTGATGCCATGCTTGACATTCCCTCAAAATTTCAGAAAGATCCGTTTATAACTCTTTGAGTTATTTTGCTAACACACAGGCAAACAAACAAACAAACAAACTCTGGCAAAAACATAACCTCTTTGGCGGAGGTAAATATTGGTGACTGACCGACGACCGACGTCGCGACCAGGGAAGTTTCAAAAGGCCATATCTGAACAACCGGTCATCTGATTCCGTTCTAGGATACAATTTTCCGTATTAGCAGATAATGCGCTATGAGTACAGTGTGCATTAGATTGGTTACAACTTAGAATATTTTTGTTTACATATTACGTACTGTACTTTTTTGCTAATGGATATTTCATCTGTGCTTTGTCTATCTTTGTTGGTTTATGAAAATCGACACACCTGGAAAGTTGAACGTTCAGCGCTGAATTTTCGTTTTTTCTATACTCTGCCTCTTGTTTACAAACGCGGGTCAAACAAACAAGTGGACGGGCGGACAGACGGGCAAGACGCGTAATGCAGTTTGTGGAACAGACGCCGCACCTGAGACGATGTTATATTGACGAGTTTCTTGTTGTCGGCAGTTCCTGGCGTCTGGATGAAATGGTCCGAATGGTCGCAATGCAGCGTCACTTGTGGTACCGGTGGTCAACGCTCTCGTACCCGCTCGTGTAACATGACGGCGCAAGGCTCACTGACAACGGACTGCCTGCCTGAGAATGGTGTCGGAGCCACGGAGACTAGACCATGTCATGAGTTCGACTGCACGCCCATCGGTCTGCATTTTTTCTCTGTCTTATTCTTGCTAATGCTAAGTAAGCACGTGCACTATGTACACCGTGTTTTTTTAAAAAAAAACTGTCCACTTTTTATTGTCCAATATTTTCGTTAAATGTTAACCGATTTGGAGTGTGTTCGTTTCGGCTTGAGCTATGCCTACCGTAAAACTTTTAGTAACTTGGCGTATCGCTCGTGACGTACACGCTTTGTGCAGCCAGCAAATTGTTTTACGATTTAGTACGCCTAAAAGTGAAAACCACGGCCTCAACACTTGTTGCAAAGAATGATAGTTGCAAATCATTCGAGGAGCACGCTTACAGTTTAAGTCTTAATTTTTTTATAGCATTTACAATAATCTTCGGGAGTTTTAACAAATGTTTTTAGACGTGATTGCACGTAAATATTTTCGCGAAACAAGCCGTTAAAAGCCATGTACGGTCCGTGGTCGCTAAAACATTTTGCACGGTACAACATGAGAAATAAACGCAGCTATTTAATCGTGCGGTTGTATTGTTTAGCCACTTTACGTTTAGCCAGCAATTTTTATGAACTTAATTGTAATATAAACAAAGTTAATAAAGTTTACAGAAGCAAGTAATTAAAGGAATTCAAGTATAAATAAGCTGATTTATTTTTTGTTGTTAATATTGCTATTTTTATTTAGTGTTATTAAAAGTGCAGACGATAAAAATGAGTACAGCTGGCTATCGTGAAATACGCGAATAAAACTGAATAGGCTTATAACAAATGTCACATCTTTAGCCGGTCGGCGACTTATATGCGGTAATAACAATTTGGACTGAATGTAGATCCAAAAATTTTTCCAACTTTTTTGTAACTGAGAAGTATAATTTTTGTTTTTCAATCTTCACAACAGACTGCGATATTTGCCGGTGTCTTTAGCTGCAAGCTGCAAAGAGTTGTACAGCCGTGGTCTCGAGGATAACACGTTCGTGACAATCGACAGTGATGATCTTGACGTGACCTTCACTCTGACTTCAGTGATCTTGAGAACTTTCTACGTATGACATTGAACCTTGCGTTGGTATACGTGACAGTTAGAGGGTGTTTGCACGATCCAGCAAACGTCCAGCAAACTTCCAGGAAATGTATTCAAAATACACGTGCTAATGCTGGACGTTTGCTGGATCGTGTAAACACCCTATTATTGATTTAGTGATTTGTCTCTGGTTTACGTGACAATCGACAGTGACGGGGCGTCGGGACATCAACCTCCGTTTACTGCGTACTGCCAGCGCAATGGAACCACCGCTTACACCATCGTTCGAGTATAACAAATTATTTATCAGTACTATACCTTAGTGGGTGAGTGCGATTAGTCCAAATCATGTCACTCGTGTGGCTTATACTCTAACGGGAAATGTTTACGGCTTTAAGCAATATTACCTCCCGTGTCGCCGCTTACACCATCATTCGTACGTCACTCCTCGTTGACCGTCTGACGTTCTCTGTATTCAGTTCCCTGTATTATTGTTATTATCTTCGCCGAAAAAGGAGATTACGTTTTCAAGTCTGTCTTTTTGTTTATCTGTTTCTCGTTCGGCGTAAATATTTAGACGATGGTGGACCGATTTTCTTTCACATTTTTGTGCAGTGGAAGAAACGGTTTATATTCTGGCGACAGTTTTTTTTCTATATTGCAGTTTTTATTACAGTCGTGAAAATTCCCGCATACAGAAACGTGACCTAGAAATTGCTGCCGGGAGTATAGAGGGTCTGGGACACGGAAGTCCTGTAGCGGGATCCAGGGCAGCACCTTGGTGTGAGTCGGAGGTCGAAGCCCACAAAAGCTAGAAACAGATACCGAATATTTGATCAATTTGACAAAACAGGTGAAAGTACAGTCTTCAAACGTATGCAAATATTTTGCGTTTTGTTTATCATATAGATTACACACAGAAGACATCATTACGAACATGAAAGAGTAACATTATAAAGTTTTGAGCGAATTAGTGTAAAAATATTGTAACATAGGCTTACATTAAAAGCATAAAACGTGAACCAAATTAGAATATAGATGCAGAGTGCTATGCAGGAAAAACGGTGGTATGACAAGACACTGATATGCGGTGTTTGAAATGCAAGGTTTAATAATAGAAAGGTCTTGCCTGATTATCCGATATTCCGCACTATTCACTCCGATTAAACTTTGGAAAAATGGTCCATCTACAACGGCAGAGGTGCGCCAATATCTCATTTAGCTACTACGCTACTGACTGCATAGAGTAATGGAATCAAGGCGTCGAAAGGTTGTGAATATCGCAGATTTGATTGTCATGTTCAGATACGGTCGAGGAGACGGAGGTGCATGTGCAGGGATGGGAAGGTGCCTGCGAGTGGGAGGAAGCCGTGCGCTACGTGGACAACGCCGGACAGAGTGTGGACATTGCTCAGTTGGTTCCGCTTGTTGAATTGTCCACGTCGTGCCGTCAGCTGGTCAGATGGCGCTGCCAGAATACCCTCATGAACACGCCTAGTACGTCGACCGGCGGAGCTAAGAGGATGACCTTCTTACACAACCGCGACGGAATCCCGATGACCTACTTCGGCAATGTTACCAACATACCCGATGACAGGTGAGTTTTTCCGTACTTGTAATAAACGTTCATGAACATTTTAAGAACAAAACGCGTTTTAACGATTTTATTTTTTTTCGTGTTTAAGTATTATGAAATGGCTAGCGTAATAATGATGGCGATTTAAAATATAATTGAGCAAAAATATTTTTATTTAACGTGTACGATCTTTAATCGTGTTTTTAATTTTAAAAAACGAGTTTTTACAGTAGTGACCGTGCATGTAAATCTATAGCTAGGCTCTACTACTACTACAGGGTGGTCCAAAAAACGGCATAAAGTTTATGACACCATAATTTTGCAACCGTACATGAGTCATGCGGTTTATAGCAAAATGCCCCAAAAGAAATTCTTTACATGACTGAAGTCAATGTTTGGATACATAAGTTAAATATTCTTTGTTAGTGCCGCTGGCAATTGAACTATGCATATTACCTTCAACACCGCGGTACATGAAAACGTGCCACTTTTATTTTTTCAATAGCTCTGAGAAACATTGGCCGATTTTTACGCGCAAAAGCAGCTACTGCTTTCAGCGCGTCTTAGCCATCGCAATTCTGTCTGTCTGGCTGTCTGTCCGTCCGTCCGTCCCTCCGTCTGTCACACGGGTGGATCAGTGAAAAACGGTGCAAACTAGGATCACCAAATCTTCACCGTTAGCTGCCTGGAAGACTCTAGTTTTAGGAACCGTAAAACTTTTCCATAAATTTACCCCCGAACGAGGGCGGCCCATTCGCTGTTGACGTATCATTTCAATTTGTCGACTTACAATTTTAAAATGAAGACGCAGTAACAGATTTTTTAATGATTTTGTGGTTTTAGTAATTTTCTGATCCGACGCATGCACTACCCAGTATGAATTCATTGTTGTCAATGGTCAAACTACGACTTCTGCATTTCACAAGGTAGTGTAGCGACAACATTAGGGCGAGGTGGCCAAAACTACAGATATTTGCGTCAAGTTTTTTTAATGTCACGTGCCAAAACTTATTAAAATTGGCCAATGTTTCACGGAGCTATTGAAAAAATAAAAGTGGCACGTTTCTATGGACCGCGGTGTTGTGGGTAATAGTGTTTTTGCATAGTTCAACTGCCAGCGGCAATAACAAAGAATATTTAACTCCTGTATTCAAACACTGACTTTATCACGTAAAAAATTCTTTCGGAACATTTTGCTGAAAACCACATGACTTTGTGACGTACGGTTGCAAAATTATGATGTCATAAACTTTGTGTCGTTTTTTGGACCACCCATATGTACTGCTAGAAATGATAATCTTTATTTCACCAAGCAAACATTGGTAGACAAAAATTAAACAAAAAAACAAAAAAAACAACAATATAGAGTTAGACTCAGAGAATTGTCATGTTAAGCAACCAACCATAGAGACAGCAATATCAAGCAGGGAAAAAACCTGAAAAATCTCAAA
>Ga0209367_1006631_pt1 | contig 16007 bp, 8 predicted proteins | sample WorMetLIZISLAND2_FD_187412 | JGI IMG/M metagenome (GOLD analysis project Ga0209367, IMG submission 187412) | Marine gutless worms symbiont microbial communities from Max Planck institute for Marine Microbiology, Germany - Olavius geniculatus... ... | reverse complement strand
TGTCTACGGCAAAATTTAATAATTTGTTATTATTGTTTTACTGTTTATTGTTTTTTGTTTAATTCTACAGACATGCATGAACGTTTCCTAACTCCTAAGACAATCACTTAATCTGCGAAAAAAATGCTCGCGCCAAATCGCGGCTACACTTTTCGCGGACTATCGTGGGTCTGCGGACAGCAGGTATACGACACACGTGGATCTTATGTGCCACGCCGACGATAAATGCAGTAACTGCTGCTCGTTTGACGAGTATATCTAAGACGTTCATAGGCCTATTCTTGTACCGCTGAAATTGCCGAGATGTCTGGGTACGTCTACGTACCTATGAGTGCTGATCCGGCGGTGCAGTTACCGATGTAGCCGTGCCAGCCACGATCACTACACGCCAGTCGCCACGACCCAGCCGACGTCCCGCCAGTTCCAGCATTGCGGCATGTAACCGCGGCGACGCTACGGTCAGGAGAGTACTGAACGTTGACGTCGCCGTTAGTCTGAAGGTCTGGACAGCCGACCACTGCGTCAACACACGCAGCAATCAGCATTAGCAGCAGCAGCAATATCGCTAAGAAGAACAAAAAATAACGGCATATTATTAATCACGGATAGGCAAAGGTAAAGGTAAAGTCCGGTACTTGCTATGGCGCTTCTTACATGAAACGAACTCAAAACCAAAAGCGCTTTACAATCTTGGAAGTGGCAGCTGATTGGCATGAGCTAATGATACCGCAGCGCACTATGCGGCCATCTATTGCCCACGTGAACGAACAATTGGACCCGCGATTTGCAGCTAGCAGACATACCATCGCCCTTATCAGCCACACTAGGCCTTCACCCCGTAGCCCGTAAGCTACTACTCATTTGCCGTCCCACGGAGGATAGGAGGCTGAGTTGGCCTGAACACATAGTAGGTTAGCAACTTGCTCAAGGTTGCTTGCAAATGAAGGCAGTCAGAATCGAACCGCAACCTAAAAGTTACGAGTCGACACTAGCCACTAAACACTTGCACTTGCATACAACAAACATAAGTAACAGAAGCTACATGCATACACTGTACAGGGTGGTCCAAAAAACGGCACAAAGTTTATGGCACCATAATTTTGCAACCGTACATCACAGAGTCATTCGGTTTTTAGCATAATGTTCCGAAAGAAACACTTTACATGACTAGGGTCAGTGTTTAACAACAGCAATTAAGTATTCTTTGCTTTTGCTGCTTGCAAGTGAACTATTGAAAACAGTATTACCTTCAATGTACCTTGGTCCATAAAACATGCCACTATTATTTTTTCAATAGCTCTGTGAAACATTGGCCGATTTCAATAATTTTGGCATGCGACATTAAGGAAAAACTTGACGCAATGGTTTATAGTTTTAGCCACCTCAGCTTAACGTTGTCGCTACACTACTGTGTGAAATGCAGAAGTCGCAGTTTGGCCCTTGACAACAATGAATTCCTACCGGGTAGCGTATATGTCAGCTCAGAAATTATTAACTGAATAGCGACAAACGCAATTGGCAATTATCATTACTTAAAAAGTCACACGTGTCACATCACGTCATCTTCATTTCAGCATGTGCTCAAAATGTCCTCCTGCAGCATAAACGCAAGCGGCAGAGGTTGACACCATTTGCCAACAGCACGTTCAGTAGGTCTTACTTAACTGCATGACTCAAGCGGCCCGCTCGTGTTGATGAATCATTTCAGTTTGTCAACTTACAATTTTAAAATAAAGACGAAGCAACAGATTTTCAATGATTTTGCGGTCTCAGTAATTTTTTGAGCTGACGCATGCACTACCCAGTTTGAATTCATTGTTGTCAATGGTCAAACTACGACTTCTTCATTTCACAAGGTAGTGTAGCTACAACCTTAGGGCGAGATGGCCAAAACTATAGATATTTGCGTCAAGTTTCTTTTTAATGTCGCATGCCAAAAATTATTAAAATCGGCCAGTGTTTTACGGAGCTATTCAAAAAAATAAAAGTTTCACGTTTTTATGGAACGCGGTGTCGAGGGTAATACTTTTTTTGCATAGTTTAATTGCCAGCGGCAATAACAAAGAATATTTCACTGCTGTATTTAAATACTGACTTTAGTCACGTAAAAAATTTCTTTCGGAGCATTTTGCTGAAAACCACATGACTATGACGTACGGTTGCATAGTTATCATCGGAATCAGCACACATTTGGCCCGCGCTAGAATACTGGTCAATGACAGAAACATAAATCGGATGAATAGAAATCTCGTATGGTGTAAAATATGTCTTACAGAAAAAGCGCTTGAAAGTCCAGTTACCTTTTAAGTGTTGCAATGTCAGACACGCACGTACGGCGATACGGACACGCAGAGATAGACAGTCAGCCAGCCAGACAGTCAAAGGGACAAAAGAAGACAACCATGTCTGTCCATCTGTCTGTCTGTGTGGCAGCGAGTGATCGGTCTGTTGGACTGAGAGAGTGCTTAACGAGACTGTCAAACAACGACGAGTCGACCAAAAGCAACGACGTCGAAGATATGACTGACGCAGGCAACTGATGATTACGATACGATGCTGACAATTATTGAACCTTGTTGATGCACAGGTGAATAAGGGCACCGTGACGATATCACGAAACTTATAACTGCGTAACAGCACCACTGTAGGCTAAAAAGCACAAGGCGTCTCTGTCGACGGCAAACGATGACCAGAAAACCGCTGAAAAGTGTAAGCTGTTATGGGATTCAACAAAGCAGCTTAGTTGACTGCACAAAATCAAAAAATTAACAAATAAAAAAAACTATAAAAGAAAGTCGATAAGCTAGAAGGTCGGATTCCCTCGCTAATAACATGGAACGCGAGCGGTAGCAGTCATAGTGGACTAGGCGTAGAACAGCGTTGCTATAGTTCACCTAGCTAACTGGGAATGCTCGGTCTATACACTGTGTCCCAAAAAACATCCCCGACATTTTTGACTGTAACTTGAAAACCAATTACCAGATTTTGATAATTTTTGGTACGAATATTCCTGACACAACTTGCCATCAATTGACCGTTCAGTTTTCCACCTCATCCAGCATTTGTTTCTGCACTACCTGGGGAAAACACAACCAGCAATATATCACTTTTTTATCCCATGCGATATGATTGCTTAATTAACATAACGCGTAAAAACACATTTCGTTCACATTTCTGACACTTGGGCTGACATTTTATCCAGTTGTTTATTTTTCAACTGCCTGCAGCAAAATTGCTTGAAGTGTTTGCCCACTATGCGAACACAGGCAAGGAGACACTTTCTCCATTCGTTGACAGCAGTATCGATAAAGTTCTGCTCCATACCAATGCAGGCTGTACCAGTCACTTCTTGACTTCACAAAGATTCCTAAAGTTTATCTGGCAAAAACAATGCTGCATGACAGTCAAACCTTGTAATAGACCGGCTGTTGGGGCCCACAAATTAAGATAAATTGAATTTATTGACGTTTTTTATTCATTTTAACACGTATTGTGCTTGGTCTGCTTTTCCCAGGTAGTGCAAAAGCAGACGTTGGGTGAGATGAAAACTAAAACACTTATTTAATAGCCAGTTGTGTCAGGAATATTTCTGCCAAAAAGTATTAAAATCTGCTGATCTTTCTTCAAGTTACGATCGATAATGTCGGGGATGTTTTTTCAAGTTTTCTGTTTAATTCAACACATATTTCGCTTGATCTGCTTTCCCTAGGTAGTGCAAAAGCATACATTAAGTGAGGTGGGAAACTGAACAACCATTTGATGGCAAGTTGTGTCTAGAATATTTTTGCCAAAAATTATCAAAATCTGATAATTGGTTTTCAAGTTACAGTCAAAAATGTCGGGGATGTTTTTTTTGGGACACAGCGTAGTGACAAAACGTAAACGAAAAGGCCCATTGGGCGGCGCTGATCTCCGTTTCCATAGCCCTCAGCCAGATACCAGCGAAACCACAGATACGGGCCTAGTGCATCGCGTGGTGTGCCTGTTTACGTTTCAGCTTTCGCTGGTACTCATTGCGCCAACCCATGGAGGGGTGGCCAGGCTGAGTTGACCTGGGTAGCTGGTTACATACCCGGATGGTCACCCATCCAAGTACTAACCGGGCCTGGTGTTGATTAACTTCGTTGCTGTGATCAACGACGCTACCAACTGAGCCAGACCAGCAATAGCATAGCATTATTTCTACATCTTACAACCTGCAAATCTAACAAAGTGTAGCGGCGAAACATGCGTCGAGAGTTGGTACGTGTGTTCACCGAGGTCGATATCCGACCTGACCAAAGAATCATTTAAACCTCGACCTGGGCCTAATTTCATTCTAATGTTACCGAGCTGCGTGCTTCGTGCCAATCAGCATCAAATGCAGACGAGACGATCGACGTCGAGATGTATAGGCCTACGCTTGCTAATCACAGGACTATCTACGGCAAATCACGATCATACAGCAGCCAGTTAATTATCCAGGCTGCAGCTAATTAACGCACGATTCACGTACAGTGCAAAGTGCCGTATTACCGTCAAGGTACATTTTGTCTGTGCGTTAATGCATCGTGGATGGGTTGCTTGCAAAGTAATTAGCTTAGTGTCTTCAATTTTCGGAGCCCCAACACCGGTGACTTAGTCGCAAGAATCATCCCCAAAGTTCGACTGAAATAGCGCTGAGATGGTTGTTTTTTGAGCAGAAACATGCGTTTCTGAGACGCGTGAAGATAGACCAAGATCAACGTTGCTATTGTTCACCAGGCCTACTAGAACGTTGCGGGTACAACGGCCAAAACGCAATGATAAAAGCGGCGTTTAATTTTTGCGTTGCATCCTTTGCATCGCTCGCGTGGAAACCGCCTTTTTAAGCATTTGTTATTTGTTGCAGGAAAGCAAAAAATTTGCGGTACTGACATTAGGATCGCAATGTCTATATTGTTCCGCCGTCAACGATTTATCTGGTCCGTTTAGCTCCAATACATTATTAGGCCTAATAATTCCATCAAGAGCTGTGGCCCACGTTAGAAAACTGTTTATTTTAATGAGGCGAAGCTTCAACATAATGACGACTTGAACATTATCCATCATGTGTCGAACGATATGTCCTTATATGGTGTCTGCAGTATTTGATCTGCATGAGTGATGAAGTAGTAGACAGCTTATCCGGTGATTAACTGTCGTCGTGCATGACTTGTGATTAAGTGTTGCTGTGAGCTGTGGATGGCAGTGGCATGATCTCGGTACATTGTTCTGATTCAGCTGCAGTTGGTTGGCTTCAACACGCTTCCTCACTGCTAGCAGTAGCAGGTTTGCACGCGATGAATCCGTAGACTCTTGTAACAGGATCGACGCCGGTCACAGACAAAGTACGTACAACTTCGTGTCGTCTCTGCACTGACTCTGTGGGCATCATCAGGTAGTCACAAACTGCAGGGGTTTGGTTGTGCTGTTGTCTTTAAAGCGTAGTGGTTATACGTATGATAAAACACAAAACGGATGCAAAACATTTGTGTAAATGTTTTGTCGTAAGCCTACAGTCTATTGGTCGGTGACAACAGATGACCTTTTGACCTTCACTTTCATAGTTAGCCATTTCGAGTCAAATTCTTTCTCGCGTATTATGACTGTATCAGACAGAATATGATCAACTTCCAAAAATGATCTTAATTAGTTATCGGTAGGCTATTAGCATACTTCCGATATAATTCCAACGTTGTAGCTGGTAGTTGACATTTAGCACTAGGCTATGTGCTCCTGCAGTGCAGCACTTTTCGGACAAGTTGTTACTTATATAGTGTGCATCGGATGGCGCTAGCGTTGTCAGCAAAAGCTTTTAGCGTAGCGCTTCTTCTGTTTAGGACCCACTGTCGCATAACACTGTCCGCCAAACTTGAAACTTCTCAGCGTTTGAATTAAGCAGGTTTTAAAAGGTGAACGGGTTGATATTGCCTTGTAGACTCTGATTTGTATGAGACATCGATATAATATATAACCGTGTTTTGATTTGTTTCATTAATTGATTTTCTGTTCTTTGAAGTTTTTGTCTCTGAATGCGCTCATTTTGCGATCTCTTAACCACCGTGCTCGACGACAATTAGATGCCAACTCTACATGCACGGTGGTAAAAAGTAAAGAGGCAAATATACATAAAGCGTTAGTTTTATAACATGTCTATTTACGTATTTTCAGCTGGTGCATTTTAGTGAAATCTAGTGTAAAATTTTTACCGCTGTTGCTTTGTGCCTACGTTAATGTTAAAAGTCGTTCTAACCATGCAGCATCGAATACTGTATGCAAAAGCAACAGTCATTATGCAAGAACTTCGTCGATCGTGAAATCGGTTTAAGCATCGTTCTAGATGAGCAGTTAACACTAATGCAATTAGTGGCATTTATACCGGAGAATAAGCTTACTGAATATATTACGAAATTATCATCAATCGTCATTAGTCGTATTAGTGAGTAAGTGACTGATTTGAATACGTAGAAACCAGTCTTCTGCTTTATGACCAGAAACAAGTGCGTAAAATTTCGCGTAAAAATTTTAGGCCGTTGCTCAAGAGTCGAAAATAACAAATGAGATACTTTTTGTTGCACCGTGTATATCAGAACTTACAAAAAATCTACAACGGACTACAAAATATTACATTACTGCCGTATAATTAACGAAAATCATGTGCTATACCCTAATTCAAGAAAAGAAGGCATCAAACTCTTGTCCACATCTTCGGCAGATACTGATAATATTTTTAAAAAATGTAAACCAATTTTAAACAAAAATTGTCACGAGGCCCTTTTTACGAAAATGCCTCTATCGCAGGCCTCTCAGCACATTGCTAAATTTTGCACTGAGCCGAATACAAACATAAATCACGGAGAATTTCGATCGTCTCCCATGGAGGCTCTATTCAGCATCAGTACGGTAGCATAAGCCGCTTAATACCCGCGTACAAGCTGTAACTGCGCCTAAGTCCAATCCTAAACCGTTGTCACTATCACTGGAGTCGTGGTGGAGTTGGAGCAGGGAAGAGGGTAATTCTCCCCTCCCTCTAAATTTTTGTTTGTCGAAAAATTTTCTTTTTGTCGAAATTTTTTTTGTGCAGAAAAATATAAAATTTAAGAAAAAATTTAGCGACAAAATTAAAAGTCTGAGCACCCGTAAAGTGTCTGTCGGAAATTTGCACCTGTTTGTCGCGAAATTGCAACTTTCTGTTTCTTTTACTTTTAACAACGACGCCGCTAATCACTGTGCTTGTTTTTTCGATAATTGTTTTTCCGATTCGGCGCATTAGGCTAACCTGACAACACATGTAATATTTTAAGATTTTGGCTGATTTTCATGATACTGAGAATATAATGGAGCATATATTGCTCGAACAAAACAGACCTATAAAACCCCGCTGTTGCAGTTAACAGTTGTTTCTCAAGTTCTCTAGCAGCATGCCAAGTTACTCCCGCGCGGACAGTTGCTCCAAATCGTATAGGTCCCTACAGCACTGTGCAAATAAGCCATCTAGATGAGAATAAAGACGTGCCAGTTTGCACGTCTAAAACAGATAGCATCGAAGGGCAAGCAAGTGCAATTTAGAAGGGAAGAGAAGAAAAGAGAAGGGAAAGGAAGATGAGACGAAACGCTGATGATGCTGAGATGTAAGCAAGGAATCAGTCGTCACTTCCATCAATCGTCGTCTACGAGACATTAAAGTCGGCTGCAGTTGCGCGCGTCTCTTGAGATTACTCGCATCGTCTGCTGGCTGGCTGCTGAGCGCAGATAAAAGTCTAAAGCTATTGCGCAGTCCCAGTCCGACCGAGCAGTAAACTGCTGTCATGAAACACTTGCTGACCGGCGCACGAGATGACACGATTCGACGAAAGGAAGACAGGAGACGAATTTCACGACCGAGTGGCCATCGCCGACACCGGCTACAACGTTCAAACGGCAGCAAGCAAACGGTCACAGCCAATTGAAATTAGACTCGTAAAAACCATCTTAATTAGCAGGCGAAAGAAGGACGCTATATGACCGTTAAGTTTTGACGCGGTAAAAGATTGAACGAATTAATCAGCGAATGAATGGATTGCAGTCGTCAATAAATCGCCAATCTGCTTCAACGTCGTACTTAACGACCTCGTCACATCATTTGCATTCTGACGTCACGTGGCATACATAGTCATACGCGCAGGACACTGAAACACGATCGCCTGAGCTGTTTGATGAATGATGATAGCAGAGATGTTGCAAGTACCAAAGTCACAAGGACAAGTACAAGTACAAGTACTTAATACTAAATATCAAGTACAATTCAAGTACTCGCTATAGCTAATGCCCACTACATCGACGGGCATATAAGTGCCATTTTTATATCACACATTGAAAAAAGTAACCCAGTTTTAATAATTTTTGGTACAAATATTCCTGACACTACTGGCTATCAATGATTGTTTAGTTTTCCATTTTACCCAATGTTTGCTGCTGCATTATCTGGGGGAAAAACCAACAAAATGTTGCATTTTTATAAAAAGCAGTATTATCACTTACCGTAGGGGCCTAATTAAAATCACACACAAACACGTGTACATTTTGTCCACATTTTCATCACTTTGGCGGATAGATTGTCCAACTGTCCATTTTTCAACTGTCTACAGACAAGAAGCCCAGCTATCGCTAGGAAAAGCCGACCGTACGTGCCGTACCGCCTATGTCCGAAACCCAGCGTCCGATTTCCAGTCACGGAGAGAAAGCGATTTGTCAGAGATGAGACAGTTTCATGCACGCTATGTTAACTAAATGCTGTCTCGAAAGCTACAATGTACGCTAGCATAACAGACATCGCACGTGGTCATTTCGCCAAGCGATATAAATAGCCAAGTGTTCATGCACGTGGTCATCTCGCCAGGTGATATAAACAGCTAGGCCTACAGAGTAATACCCCGTTTACACGATCCAGCAAACGTCTCGCAAACGTCTAGCAAATGTATTGAAAATACACGTGCTAATTGCTCGACGTTTGCTGCAAATTTGCTGGACGTTTGCTGGATCGTGTAAACGGGGTATAAATGAACAAGGAAAATATCGGACCCAGGTCTTCCAAATATTTCTCACAATAAAAACGCCTTGCTCGGGAAGACACGCTACAACGTATACAGTTCCTGTTGCAGTATTAACCTTCAAAATCATTCAAGGTGAATGCTTTTCATGTCATTTGAAAGCCAATATGCGACTTCCTATTTGTGATCAATGGCAACTTAGGTCCTATCTTGCTCCGTTTAGCCGCAATAGCGCGTAACTGCCTTCAAGGTCATCCAAGGTCAATGATTATGATCTAATTGGACAGAGCGTGTGCCACTTCCTGTTAGTGATTAATAGTAACCTACGACAACTAAGCTTTGCTACGCTATCTTGTAACGTAAGCTATTAAGATTCAAACACATCTATCACTATTTCAGAGAGTAAAAAGCCATGATTTGATGTGAAGCGAATGGATCGTTTATATCACTTTATTATAAATTTATTGCTAATCTCTAAGAAAGTTTTGAAAATCAAACAATATTTGATGCAGCTACCGTTATTGACAAACTTTTACTGTTTAAAGCACTCTGTAGAAAAACTGAAGAGAGTGTAAATGCAGTCATCAAACAATGATATCGTGTCGTTCTAAAATGCTGTCGTAATAGACATAATGCAACCAACTGTAATCATCCATGCGCTAATCTCAGCTGCTAAACAGGGCGTATATAGAACTGGTCTTTAATCTGGACACAAGCTAAATAAGCTTAGAAATTATTAGTCTAAAACAGCCTTTCAACGCATAACAAACGAATTTGCAACGCTATTTCTTTACTGATAAATTACTAGTAAAATCAACTCAAACGTTTCCATTGACAAAACGGTTGTCTGCGGATAAAACATAAAAAGTAAATCCATATTTATAAAATACACTGTGTCCGGAAAAAGTAACCCCCTAGATATCGTACAATAAAAATGTCAAATCTAAACAAATTTAAATAAAATTTCGTACGATTTTTTTCTAATACATTACTGAAAAGATCACCAAATTTTGTTCAAAAATATTATTTTAGTGCGGGGTTATTAATTGTTGAATAGCGATAACAAAATATCTCCGTTACCAATATGGCGTTACATAAGTAAACCGCGCGGTTACTATACAATTTTGTAACGTCAAAAAACAGCCGATTTTAGCGAAATTAAGCGTCAATAATGCGCCATCCATTGGCAATCAATGTGCCAAATATCAGTTAAATTCGTTGAAGCGAACAATAGTTACAGTGGTTTATGTCAGGTGATCCCAAAACACCTGTTTCAGGTTTTTGTGGATTACGTCAGACACAAAAGACCTAAAACTGAAGTGTTTCGGGGTGACCTCACAAAAGTTGCTGTAACTATTGTTTGCTTTGACAGCTTTACTTGAAATTTTGGACTTTGATTGCCAATAAATAATGCATTGTTGATATGAAATGTTGCCAGAATCGGGTGTTTTTGTTAAAGTTACGAAAATGTACATTAACCGCAGGGTTCACTTATGTAACGCCATATTGGTAACGGTGATATTTTGTTATCGATATTCAATAATTCGTAACTCCGCTCAAAAATGACATTTTTAAACGAAATTTGGTGATCTCGTTAATAATTTATTGAAAATTAATCGTACGGAATTTTGTTTGATTTCCTTTAGATTTGACATTTTTATAGTACGATGTCTAAGGGGTTATTTTTTCGGACACAGTGTAGTTCGTTTCTTTCACTCTATGCGCATTTTTGTAGTTTTTCAAGTCCAGCTGTTGCACAGCATTGTTCTCTATGAATGTCTGCTAGATTGTGCATTCTACACCAGCTTATGATATCTGAAGACGGTGTTGATTTGCGTCTAAACCCGGCCCGCTCAGGGTGCGCGTCGCTCCGGATTAATTCTGTTGTTATGTTTAGAAAACGCTGCAGACAGAGACTACATTACGCCGGTGTCACATTAAAATGTCTCCCCCATGAAAAATCTGCCCGGTTAAAGATAATCACGAAACTGATGTGTTTCCCTCTTGTTAAAATATGACCGGGCGGGGCGGATTTTTACCTGTAAATAGTCGGCCGGGGGAGACTTTTCTGGGGGAGGGCGATCCTATAATGGGGCACCGGCGGCACGTCGCATACGTCACTGATGCGGTCGTTAGCAGCAGCAGCAGCATATGCGCAGTGATAGCGGCGCTTGAGTTGCTGCTACAAATCATAGCGACGCCATCATCGGGATATATCAACACTCAGTCAGCGCACATCTGTGTATGTTCAGCTCACTGTGGACCACCAACCAAACCAGTCATGGAGCCATGTCACTGGCCAGTGATCCCTATAGCGCTCCCATGACACAGAGTATAACTTCCAATAATGTCACGTACGGTACCTTAAAACCATCACTTCGGAAAAAAAATCCAGGCCTATTTGACTTCGCTTTTACAGGCACAAAATACCAAATAAGCCTAAACAGAGCGATTTTTAAAAGAAAGGGACCCAAATGCATTGTAATGTGGTCCACGCACGACAATGTTGAGTCCACTTGGAGACAAATACAATCGGCCACGGTATATACATGTAGGCTACGTTTACGTTTCAGACGCCAGAATCGCGTCGTCATCGGCCGTCAAATGTTGCTGCGCTTGTAGCACTATAGACGATCGTACGACGACGTAGAACCTACATGTAACTGTTCTCGATCGAGTAAGATTAGGTCCGGCTCGCTCACTCAGACAAACAGACACACGCATAGGGAACGTCGTCGGTCTCGCAACGGATTTAAACCTGATACGACTTGAGCGATTCGTTGAGCGACAACAACGAAATATTGATTAGCTCACGGCTAGAGTCGAGCACTTGTTTACTGTCCAGCTATACAGGAACAGCGTCGGCGATGACGACCAAACGGCCTGTCGCATGCCATGCTGTACAAAGTTCTCCGCTAAATCAAGCTACACAATTTCATAAATATACCAGTTAACCAGTTTTCATCATTAATTCATGTAGACACCTAGCAGCAAATTTGCAATAAAGTGGTCAATAAAAAATCTCACAATACGGGCTAAAGAAGACAAAACAAAATTGAACCAAACTCCCAGTTAAGTTAAGCTTAGTTCGTTCGCTTGAGACAAGGCTTTAATGCATCGCTATATGCCAGCTTGTAAACTGAATGCTTTTCTCAAGGCAGTGTAACGAAGCGCTTCAGGCGTGGCGAAATTTTTAACGATCAACTTTATCTTACTTGTATCGCATTATTTATACGTGAAATTTATAGTGCTCCCATTAAACAAAGAGACCGTGAGTGAAGTACAATGTCAACGCATCAGTCCCGGATACAAAAAAATGTCACAAATTCATTATTAGCTATCACAATAAATTGATTTTAAAATGGTCATTTGGCGAAATTATTACAAATACGTAGCGGCATATTTTGGCCCACTGTGTGTAGGCATATTTTATTCGTACAGCGTATCGCGGTGAACGTCCGAACAAAGCGTATAAACGTCAACTGTCACGCACAATCTCTGAAACATGTGGCTGGTTTTATTGACCTACTGCCTATATGTATTGCAGAAATGCGTGTCTCGATACTCCAATTCTATGCTCTGCCGACTCCAGCGAAGACAAGGTACTATTATTTGTCGCCCATTAGCACAAAGCCGCCAGCTTAGGAACTAAGCATTAAGCAAAGTGTGTGACTGCAAAGGCGGACTAATCGGACGGAAAAGTGCCTAAGAATGAGACCGCGTTTTCCCTTTGCAGAGCCACGAATAGCTTCTAAAACAGGAATGTAGTTTCCCTGCTGTCCTCAGTGATATCAGTGATGCATCTCCCAATCTCTTGCACCAGTTGTATTTTTGGTTTGATGACTCCGTGAGCCTGCTGTCTCGATAGCAACCGTGGCAAAGAAAGATGTGCGTGTTCTTAAGTTCCCGATACTTCACGGTCTTGTGGTCTGTTGCCTGCTTGGCTGCCGCTCCGAGCTCAACTGATGCGGAGCTTAGTTTCTGAAACTGTAACGTTCCACGCCATCGACTTACCTCTGGCTCATGGTATCAAAGTAGGAGAAGCAGCAGTAGTAGTAGTGACGTAGTTGTTTAATTTTGATACGAATGTTTCAAAAACAGTTTAGCTGTGAGATTATGCAGCACCAGACAGTCACAGCAGGTTTGCGTGTACCTGTAAAGGTAAGAAGAAAGTCGTCACGGCCAGGTAGATCGTAGGTGAAGACTTCCAGCGCGCTGGTGTCTGTGGTTAGTACGTGTGTCTGGCGCTTGTTGTCGCTGGTCGATCGTTGCCTGCTCAGATCTCGACCCACGATCTCAACCGGACGTCTGCGTGAGTTGTGTTCCCGCAGCTGACCGTAAGTTTCGGCGGCAGGCGCGGTCAGGAGTGATGACTTGCCGGACAGGTGAGACGATTGTTTCGCAGTGGAGCTGAACTCGTACAAGGTCACGTTGATGCGTTGTCCTGCAGGCACCTGTACATGGAGACACACTACCATGTGGACATAAGGGGACCCATGATCGCCAGAATGTGTAAAAACTGAAAAAAATGCTTAACATAGTTGGTATTGCCTGTCGTTGCTCGCTGACACTTTTAATACAGTAAGGACCAAAATATCAACTAACAATCGAAAAGTGCATCACCACATTACACAGTCTACACTATCACCACTTCATGCTGCAAATTATACGAATTAATGCTTTTGTGATACCGCTTAGTACATACAGTATATGCAACGACACCAGTACCAACAAACTTAAATGACCTTTAAAATTTCGTCAACTGCTAAATCTTTGTAAAACCAAAATCGCAAAATAGAGCGTAGATTACCTACTATTCTAAACGCTTTATAAGTATATAAAACTTTTAAAAAATTTATCATACATTTTTTCTCTCATAAGATATGAGTCTGTTCACAAGCAGTGATAAATAGCCAGCATTTTCTTTTGATAAATGCTGCATTTCTCACGCAAGCCACATACAAAACCTGCTGTCGAGCTCTTTATAGGATTATATATTAATAGCGTGAAATTAATTTGAGTAGCAGACTGGTCATAAATCGTTTATCTCATATATATCAGCGACCGAATATATAACCCTATGTAATGCTTTGTGCTCTATAACATTAGTATTAATAAAAAAATTAACATATTCCTACGATAGCTATTTATCATTTTTTGTTCATCGGAGTAAAAACTGCGAAAACGAAATCTCGGTTACCGATACAATGATTAGTCTATTTGCGTGGATTTGTTTATTTGGTTTGTGGTATGTAACAGCAGGTTAGCCTAAAGTAACTAAATAATAATTTAGAAAGTCAAAAATCAGATCAGCATAACTCAGTAAGGTACGAACAAATTGTTAAAATTAGGAATAAAACATCAGAATGCAAAAACTTGTTCACATCGAACAACGATTGATCTATGTTTAACCAGCTACGTTCCTGAGTTAATGCTGGTTAGACCAAGTACGTTAAAGCGGAATTTTTTTTGGAATGGTTGTGAATTTACGTCATTTCCGTTATCTAACCATCATATTAACGTCAAAACATTAAATGCTAAACACAGTAAGAAAACTGTGGATACAAGAAAAAGTGACTAATTCGCCAGATCGTTTTGGTTACCCCCAACAACTGTCAGCGTCTATGCACTAGTACAAAACTAGACCTCACACGTCGATGATATACACGCAATACAGAACGGACCTTGATGAGCCAAGGTAGCGCCTCGGAGCCGCAGGCGATGCTGTGTGATCTCGAGCGAGGCAAAGCAGTCGGTCGCCGATGACTGAGGTTCACTTCACAACGTGCAAACGTGTCGCCATCACCCACCATCGACTGTCCGGCCACTGTAACAGTCGCAGATTGCACAGTTAAACGTTTGCGCCGTATAAAAATTTTTAGCCAATCTAGCGATCACGTTAGGTCATGTAACAAAAGCTTTTCTCGCTGAAATAAGCTGAAAATCGATCTAAGGAACTAAGCAACTTGGCTTCATTTTACGCTGCTTCTTGATAATTGCAACATTGTTATCACAACAGATGCTAGGTGATGCGTAACGTATAGCTAATAAACTGCTTCTGCGGATTTAACGCCTTTTGCATGCCAAAAAGTTCGAAAAAAAACTAGCAAACGGTCCAAGTGTAATTTAGATACCTTGGATAAGGTTGGTCATACAAAAATAAATACAAAAATTGATACAAATATCGCCGGTGGACGCGCTAAGTGTCTATGTCAATCAAGCAGATTCGTGCGGACGGGCGTGGAACAAAAAGCTAATATATTTGACGGTCGGTCGCTGTCGGCAATGGTATCGGTCGAACCATGGCAGCTGATGAATAGCGACACAGTGCAAGGTCGACGCACGGCTAATTGTCGACAACAACAGCGGCATGGTTCACAGTCGTGATCTGCTACTGAGATGAGCGCACGGCACAACACACCAGCTGCTGCTGCTGCTGCTGCCAACCGGATACCAACCATAGGACGCCATGTTAGAATCACTGAACGGGCCGAATCAAGAGTCATCCTGCCGATCAGTTGGTTTTCTCACGGCGCCTCACGACTATGCGTAGGTTTGTCTACTTCGAAATCGATATCACGTTTCTGTTATATAGTCGTTTAAATAAAATAAAAATAACATCTCAAAAATTCGTATTTTTTTACTTTCGCTGACAAATAGTTTCAAACGCCAATTTCTTCTTTAATTTTGAAGACATTATTTCTGTTTTACTTTTAAGACCATGCATTGCAACTTATTAAACGAAAGTAAGACTTGAGATATAAAATGTAAGTCACAACAGAGATAACTAGAAATTTGGGGCAAAGCCCAACGTGAGTCCGCCCGGCGCCCTAAGTCCGACTGGGGGAAATTAGGGGGAGGGGGTAAAATTTCCCCGGCATCAAAGTCACGTGGCCCGAACTCAAATGCATTGGTATACGCCGAACGCGCATTGTCGACTTAGGGTAGGTCAACATGAGCGCTTATAACTTTGTTCGT
>Ga0209367_1006630_pt1 | contig 16008 bp, 9 predicted proteins | sample WorMetLIZISLAND2_FD_187412 | JGI IMG/M metagenome (GOLD analysis project Ga0209367, IMG submission 187412) | Marine gutless worms symbiont microbial communities from Max Planck institute for Marine Microbiology, Germany - Olavius geniculatus... ... | reverse complement strand
AACACTTTGCTAAAAACTGACAACGGGATAAGTTTTGCCGCTCCGTGGGACGTTCAAGAACAAAAAAACTTTCAACTTCAGGGGGGCTTCGCCCCCCTGATCCCCCACCAGGGGCTCTGCCCCTGGACCCCGCTGGGGGCTCCGCCGCCAAACCCCCGTTATAGGCTCGCGCTCCACGCGCTCGCCATGGTCCCGGCCACTCCTTGCTCCCCCAACTTTCAAACACTTCCAACGCCCGTGCTACTATGCACACATATGTGAACACTACGTAAACAGCAAGCCATCTGTATATTAAGCAATTTTGTTTAGTTTGCGGGAAATAATCGTTTTCAATGTCAACCTGTTCTGTCACTGTTTGGGGTCAATTCATTTATACGCCCGATTAAATGTCGCACGATGAAGTAGTATCGCCGTATACCCAGTTCCCCACTGCACAATGCATACCACAGTGGCAGAGTCACAGTGTCACCATAGGACTTGATCAAACAAGTTGCCCCAAAAGTGCCAAAAAAGCGTCCCGAATATCGCTTGTCAACGACGATACATTCGACGATGATTCAGTGCTAAAACTTTCAAAAAAGTTCCAAAAACTTTCCGACTTGACTCTTCTTTCACATAGGCGTATGTCATGCAATAAGCCCTATGCAGTCGGCCCCAGTCAAACGCAGACGCGTCATCTCACCAGCTCAACAGTGACCAACGTAAAAAAATAAAGACAAAAATTATTTAGTTGTTGAGATTTTCCTCACCGCGGGCTTAATCGTTTGACAAGTTGTCGTTTTTTTTACAATGTTCACAATATTTGTACAAATGTGGGCTTGGTAAAGATAAAAAAAAACAAATATGTCGCCACGCCTTGTGCTGAGATGTATGCGGCCGTCCGCCTATACACGCGTACTTACCCACTGCAATATGCATGGTGTGCAGCCGTAAACATGTACGCGATATACATGCGTCATTTTCAGGAGCTTTTGACGACCGATGGCCTTCACTTTGACTTTGGCTTTTTGAGCAAAAAATCGACACACCTGCCTTTCAAAGCGTTCACAACAAATTTGTTTTTTTCTGCGTTCTTTGCGTCAGACAGACAAAAGGCAGACGAACGGACGGCAAGATCAGTAATACGGCCTATTACGACGACAGCGCACGCAAAACAGCAGTCGATCGGGGCGTCACGAACGAGACACAACCTGACAAGAGACAACAGTAACGAAAACTACAAATGGTAGATAGACGTATAAGACTAGTTACCCCAGGCACGCCGTCTGCTCCTCTAGGGCCTCGGTGACCGCGTCGTCCGCGGCTTCCTGTCGCACCCTTCTCACCCTTCTCACCGGGAGGCCCGGGCGGTCCAGCGTCGCCCTTTTCTCCACGCATACCATCTACACAGAACGCACAACACAAAGGTCAAGCCAAAAATCGCAGAAATGTCTTATTTTCGTTATTAGCACAGTTCACCCAGATGCAGGACCTAATGTAATGTGTAAGAAAGCAAGTAAGCAAGGCGTCGTTTAACAGTTCGCCAAAACTCTCCACGATTTCTGTCGAATCTGAACAAAATTGTCCTTACTCTAGTCTTTTGCAGCCGCTAAACAGTTCAAAGCTAAATTCAGTTTGTCTTAGAAGATAAGCTGAAAGATTGTTCCACAAGCTCGGACCTGCAGCAGCAAAACTTAATTCTGTCTCCATAGCTGCTGTAGGTCCGCCTGACGACCCAAGTCCTTGAGTTGGAAGAACGCAGCTGACGACGACCTTCGTCGGAGACCAGCTGAAATTAAAAGGCCATTTAAACTAAAGCTATAAGGGACAGTGACAAATTGAACAGGGTGGTCATCTTCAACCTTGTGTGTTTGTGAAATACGAATTACTGTCACGGCTCGTTTTTGCTCGTTTCCAGTACTGCTCTAACTGTCTTCTTTGCTCATAAACAGACGCCAAACTTCTCCAGTACTAAAGGGGCTTACAGAGCGACCAAACTGAACTAAACTTGAATGAACAGCGTCGGTGACTACGTGACTACGCGCATGTAAGCGTCAACCAATGACCAATGTGCGAGCATCCGTACTATCAAGTCGACGATGACTGCTTGAATCCATTTTAGGCCACGCCCCATCGTCTGTGACCCGTAACCATGACGGATGTGATGTCAGTTCGTCGAAAAGTAAATCATGCCAGTTTGAGATAGTTTAGTTGAGTTTAGTTATACCCCGTTTACACGATCAAGCAGACATCGAGCAATTAGAGCACACGTCGTGCACGTGTATTTTGAATACATTTGCTTGATCGTGTAAACGGGGTATTACGTCGCTCTGTACGCGTCTTTATGCATTACCTTTAATTCAGAGCGTACATCGTTTGATCGTACCTTTGCCAGGAGGTCCTTGGGGGCCCCTTGGTCCCGATTTACCAGGCTCTCCTGCACGTCCGGGCGGACCGATCTCTCCCTAAACGTATCATATCAACAGCGTTAGAGACTATAGAGAGACGTACAAACAGATCTTAAAAACGACAAAAACACACACACACATAAATAACGCGACAGAAAATTTAGGGAAAGCTACACACATAGCAAGCCAAAGACGCGAGACCACTTTTTACGGTATTACCTTAGAAATAATGACCAGAAGATGGGCATCAAAGTAAGCACAAAATCTACATTATCTCATTCTTAACATCAAATCGCAATCTGTTCACAGCATTTATTTGTCGAGCAAAATTGCTCGCAAACATTTGCAATAATACGGGCTAAATGCGAGCTGCCAGAACAGTAGATGCTCATCAAAATAGTTAGTTACACATGTTTAAAACATAAACGATTTTATTCACGTACTCACCCTGTAGCCACGTCTGCCTCTCGGCCCCGGTGGCCCGGAAATTCCCGGCGGTCCTTGCGGACCGGGTGGTCCCCTGAGTGGCCCTGGTCTACCAGTGACGTCACTGAGAGACGGCGCCCTGGCAAAAGTGGTAGAGTCATCAGTCGATAGTTGCCAGCTGGAAGACGTGCTTCCACCAAAGTAACGCAAACACTGCTCGTATGTGGCTATATGCAACAATGCACACACATATTGGCAACAGTCTTATCCAAGATGTTCGACGAATTGTCTTTGACTAAAATAAAACCTAAGAACATCATAGTTGGTACTTGGAAACGGGCACGAAATTTATGTACTGGCCTAAACAAGAAAGAACCCAGAGTTCAAAACTTCACCGAAAATTCTCGGACGTATGTAGTAATTGCAAAAGGTAAAAGTTCATAAAAAACTGTCGAATCCTAGATCCGTAACTTTATTCAGGAACCACAAATTTGCGTCTTGAATCGTATCACTACAAAAATCTGAAGTGTTTGGTTCTAGCGCCATTTTCCATCCCTTCGTAAAATTTCGCCAGAATCCGTTCCTCTATAGCTATAACTTTCTGAGTCATCTAGCACTAAAGCAGAAAAAGAGATAACAGATAAACGAACAAACGGACAGACCCAAAACATGACCACTTTTCTCGCCGGAAGCAAGTACTGTATAAGTAGACGCAATGAGAATGACATTGACAAGCACATTAGAAAACAATGCTTGAGTTTTAAGCTTATATAGGCTTTATTTGTTTGATCTTTTAGGCGGTGACTTACTGTAGTCGATCATGATGGTGCTTCCGGTGGCATTTTCGCGTTCTGTCTGAAACACATTCACCGCACATGATTTTCAGTGCCAACGTAAATCAAAGCTGCGTTTTGGATGGCCTAACAACCATGAACAAGTTTAGTGCGCAACGGATAATTAGATACTCTATGCTAAAGCATGAAAAACAAAGTATATTGCATCAATACAACAAAACAAAACTCTTTCGAATTTACCGTCTGCCGTGCCGTCAAACAGAAATAAAACTATTAGCTAAAAGCATTAAAACTAGTAAAAGTATCACAGGCTGAACGGTAGTTCAAGCCCTGTGTTAACGTCGACTTCGCTTTCCTATGGGGTAGCCAAAAATTCGACCCCCACAGAATCAAAACCGCTGAGCCGATTGAGATAAAGTTTGGCACGGTTGATTAGGCCTATGTCGGCGAGGGGACCCGTCATGCAAAATTTTATGCAAATCCCTCCAAGGGGGGGGGCTTCTCGGCAAATGGGTGAAATATACGCAAAAATTTTTATTTTATATAGGGAGCCTATGCTTTTTTTCTTCAACGCACCGATAGGTCAGACCTCTTAAGGGATTTTTACGCATAATACGTCAAACGACGCGGTTCTGCACAAGGAAATGCCTTTTTGAGGTTAGAAAATTAAAATTTAATATTTAACGTAGACTTATTTATACGCAAAAATCCAAAAAAAAATTACAATGGTGCCTATGGGGAAAATTAAACAATTATTTAAACGGTCATAACTCTGGTAGTGATATAAGATAGGGTCGTAATTTTTGGTTCTGGGATATGGTTTTTGGGGATGGCCAATCTAATGGTGTCATTCAATTTTACTCCGAACCTACCCTGGTTGCCATGGCAACGAAATTTGGGACAAAATGGGCTATAACTCGACTTGTGTAAGAGATATCTGCAAGATTTTTGCGTCTATAGGGGGTTTCGGGGATGGGCCATTGAATGCAACCAGTCCCATTTTCCCCCGACGGACCCCCGTTGCCATGGCAACGAAATTTGGAACAAAATGGGCTATAACTCGGTTTGTGTAAGAGATATCTGCGAGATTTTTGCGTCTATAGGGGGTTTTGGGGATGGGCCATTAAATGCTGCCAATCGAATTTTACCCCGACTGACTCGTTGCAATGGGAATTTTACGCAACGATCCAATAACTCCAATAATACGATTAGTTAAATTAGCATCATTGAAGTGTTTCCGGGCCTATATTAAGCGGGTGATGCGTGCAATATTAGTTCGTTTATTTATATGGCCATTTTGTGGATAAATATAAGCGGCTTGGCCACTTTAAACAATATCTGAGACGCAATATCTTTCTAACTGATCACCAGTATATGAAAACAGTATTTTAGTAATAAAATCGCAAATATAAGTGTACAAAACATCAGTCTATACACTTGTTAACGGCAACATTAAAGAACTCGCACATCGAAAATAGCAAAAATCACAAAAGGTGAATTCAGCAGCACATTGACACACAGTCAGTGTGTTGCGGGCAATATCACCTTTTGCTGTTTTCGATGTGCGAATTCTTTAATGTTGCCGTTAACAAGTGTATAAACTAATGTTTTGTACATTTATTATTATCATTAGCATATTCCTAATATATTTATCCGTGGCGCATTAAACTTGTTCGTGGTTGTTAGACCATCCAAAACGCAGCTTTTAACTTCACACGCAATGCAGTAGGCCCTATACCACGGCCGTATTTTAAAAATTCGGGACAAATTAAAGTCGCCGTTACGAGAATCAACGTCGTCGGCATTCAAAGAAAGATAGCAATGAAAGTAAAGTCTGCTTTACGCGTTATTCTTTAACTTCACGTTTACTTCGTACGATCCGACTGAGCGAAAGAGATGAACATGCAGACGGACGGAACAGAATTATAGAGTAGACTATAGGCTATTTTCATGAACCTGCTTTTAGACCACTAGTAATGCGGATGGACGTAATGGTGTCTGACTGTGATTACATCGTGTCATTTTAACACACGACCTATGCCTATAAAACGATGCGGAGTAGGCCTATTTAAAGCGGGCGCCGACCGTAAGTAGAAGGCGATCGGGCGAAGGCGGCGGAGGCGGCATCGTGGGTGGTGGCGGCAGACGTTGATCGAAGTCTGTGTTGTTGACGTGTGGTTCTTGAGTCGTGCTGCGTGCAGTCGTCGTGTCTTCACTGGCGTTGTTGTCCACTGCAGTGTAACTCGTCGTCGTCGCTTCCGTCTCGCCTGTTATGCTATCTTTATTCGTCAAAAACAGACAGACACGCAATCAAGAAAACAAAGATTAAAAAAAAAAATTAACTAAGAAGCTCCACTGTACAAAAGTGGCTAAGGATAATACTGTCCAGTTAATTTACGCAGTGTCCTATCCTATCCGGAAAAAAGCTGCAAAAAGAGCCTACAACATAAAATACAACATACAACATCTTGATAAGCGAAATTCGGCAACTTGTAAGTGCTATAATTTCTGATAGGCCTACGGGCATAGACAAGTTCTTACGAAAAAAACTAAGAAGCTTTCTATATTATGTAGTTAATTTACATAATGGTAAAATACCGTTATACCTCGAAAGCAGACAAACTGGTGGACCGACCTCTCTCTGCATCTGCACGTGCTGGACCTATTGGCCAATTTACACCTACGACGCACAACTCAACAGCTGCGTTCTCGTCGGCGTCGAAAGTGTGAACTGGCCGTAAGAATGGTGCCAACTCACCCAGCAACTCGGAACTGTGATGATCGGATGTGGTTGTCATGGCAACAACAGACTCAGGACCAGCGATCCAGACCAACAGGATCAGCGACATCACAATGAGCCGGTAACTTCTCGATGATAAAAGTTGAGTGGCGTCGGTGAACATGGTTAATATTCACAATAAACCAAGCTCTCTCGTAATTTAGTGTATACGAAACGATATCACACTCCACAACGGCAGTCAGGCACGTACGTACCTACTGACGTGTGAGTAGCACATGCGCCTATAGCCACAGTGGGTGGTCTGAAAGGCGTTATCGACGTCGGTTCAGCCACGACCCTCTAGATCTAGAGGGCCGTGGTTCAGCGCTATAACAATCGTCGTAATTAGAACCGCTGTCTGTTGATACATCAGCAATGCTTACGTGCAGCTCAGAAGGCTGGCCTCACAATATGAAGACTTAACGTGCCGCAGATCTGTTTGAGAAGACGAACAGAATCCATCATCAACGCATGAGTGATCCACGCCATCTCGACTTTGACTATACGGCTCAACAGACAACAGTGTAGTTCATACGGCACTGTGTGATCATCGACGTTGATGGATATGGGTATCCCGCTGTCAGCCGCTGCAACTCCGTCTGCCTCCGGTATCTTTAGTCAGCGCGCACGCGCTCCTACTGTGACGATCTAACGCCGGTGTCCCATCATAAGATCACCCCCCAGAAAAGTCTCCACGGGTCAACAATTCACCGGCAAAAATCCGCCCCGCCCGGCGGCCGCCCGGGCGGGACGAATTTTTGCCAGTAATTAAATTGTCGGCCGGGAGAGACTTTTCTGGGAGCGATCCTACAATGGAGAGATTTTTATGGGGCCGGCGATATTTTAATAAGGGGAAAGATATCAATTCCGTGACTATCTCTTCCCGGGGCGGATTTTTCATGGGGAGACATTTTAATGTGACACCGGCGACCTACGGGCTATAGCACCGATATTTTCGGTGAACTAACGCGTTTTGTCCTACCGCAGAGAGGCAGGTGGGGATATTAGCCCGGAGGTATATCTCGGAAAGGCTCGACTCTTGAGACGGGCTATTACCTAGCACCACGGTTGGCAGCGGCGCTAAGCAGTTATAACTAAGCTGCACGGACTCACTCGTATCGCACTGGGAATCCAGACAACCGAGACAAGTGTGCCGACATCGACTCACAAGTCTTCCAGACGTGCCATATGCCACAACGCTGTTACCGTAGGCTATACAGTGCACGATCTCGCCCTATAAATGCATCACAACTCAGCCTTCCATCCAACCGGGGTAAGTAAACCTAAATCAAGTACCAAATCAAGTACCGGCCTATATGGCTAGGGTTAAGGCTGGGCACGTTCATCTATGTCCGTTGGCAAGTAACACTGTGTGATCCCATGCGGCAGGTGACGCTCCGTAGCTCTGAGATGGGTTTCTTATGCATCACCTTTAACCTTTAGCACTATTATATTAATTTATATTCTTACGTAGGCGTACAACGGAATAGATGCAGTTTATTTAACCACTATCTACCGCCGAAGCTAAAGTCTTTCACTCGCATATCTAAAATAAAAATAACCGAACGTGTTAAAAATCTAAAATTCCAACTCATCGCCGTTCTCTAAAGGCGTGTTTAAAGCAACAGAAATAACCTAAACTAAAATGAAATGACCTATAGTTCTGCTGTTAAAGTGCGCGCCGCGGCTTTCATGTCAGTTCATCTCGTTGCTGTCCGTTTGAACACACCTTCAGAAAACGGCGATGGGTTTAATTCTTTTATTTTTAATACATCCAATACTATAGCAAATCGTCACCACTCCCCGCTCCCTCTGTTCAACAAAAAACACCGAACGGCTCTACTGACATGATCGTCTGATCAATTCTCAGCGCTATTATAAGACTAAGTCCTTGCCAAAATATGAAGTCTCTCCTTTATAGCAACATGCGCGACTGAGCCCTTGGTGGGCACGGAGATGGGGCAAATTTTGTGCAAATATGCGAACACGCCTCGCTTTCTATTGTTAAAGGTTGTTAGTGCGGAAATCAACGGCAATAGGCTTATTATCGGTGTGGCAGGAAACAGCTGAAGCGTAAGAAGTAAACGAATCGCTCACAGAGTTCCGGTTGCTTGGAATCAGGGTCCGCGGCTCCGCGCAGCAGGTGCCCCTCCACCTGCGTTATAACCTCACTCCGGGGCACGTACTTCAGTTGATATCTCGCAGACTGCGTACGCCCGGTCCAGCTGTAATGGGGCGTGTACGCGATCCAGCAAAATACACGTGCTAATGCTGGACGTTTGCTGGATCGTGTAAACATCCTACAAGAGTACTCTATCACTTGTCAAGTGCCGAACAACGTGCAGGGGGTAACCCACGAGCTGCGTTCAACAGTGATACATGGTCTAGCTACGACCGTTGTCCCATTATAGATCGCCCCCAGAAAAGTCTCACCCGGCCGACAATTTACCGGCAAAAAAATCCGCCCCGCCCGGCGGCCGCCCGAGCAGGACGGGCATTCGTGAATGACTGAACGCAGAACGCTAGTTACGCTACACTAGACTTAAGCTAAGTGCGTGTAGTTCAATGTCTTTATATGCTCCAGCTGCCACCGGCGCGCAGCCAGCTTATATAGGCTAAGATCTTGAATGAATACTAGAATGTAGGAGATAAACCGCTAAGCCTTCGGATGCTATTGTCCACCCACACCTTTGTTGACGTAATTCAAACTTCTCAGATACAGTCGTCATCTCCGCGTGTATTATGATCGGAAAACGTCTACGGTTTGAAAACAGAATAACGACACTGATGTTGGGTAACTGTAAAGGCGCGTACAGAGCGACTTAACTGAACTGACGCGGTTTGCTTTTTGATGAACTGACTAATGGGCAAGCAGTAATGCATTACAGTAAGCATCGTCCAACGGCGTCGGTGACTACGCGCACGTACGCGTCAGCCAACGACCAATGGACTCGCCCTGCTCGCCCATTGATCAGTTCGTCAAAAACTAAACCGTGTCAGTTCAATTACGGGACGTCGATCTGCTGGCCTATGCACCTTAAAACTAGGTTCCGGACCTAAATGACGATCAAATCAGAGATTGCCACTTTATACATTTATTAAAGCAACGACGTCGTGATAGGGGAAGGATAGGGCCAATTTCCTTCCTCCCCCTAAATTCCGGCCGTTGAAAAATTGGTTATAATGTTTTTTGTCAGAAAATTGTCCAAAAATGTAAAATGTGAAACAACATGCTGTATCGCAATCGTTAAAATTATTCCTATCAAATTGATCACTGTCTTATTATAGTTGCTTTACATATACTGGATTTTTGTTTCAATGCTATATATTTCTTATATGTTTATTGTCCTGATAGTAATGTGTTAATTGTTGATATCTATGAGACTGTATGGCTTTCGGTACGTGAGCCAACGCATATTATTGTTTTTTTAATCATTTGTGCAAAATTTATTATTTGAGTAATATTTGTTCAGTTACGGACGAGTCCTAGTATAAGCTGTTCTGGCTTTTGTTGCCTAATATTATCTTATGTTACTATTACTGCTTGCTGGTGGCGACATACGCAATAAAAATGATGATGACGAATTGCATCAATAACAGAAGAATTGGCTCAGTCAGATCAGGGCAGACTGACGGAAGCCGCTGACTGGTAGTACCCATCAGTGGACACTAATTGCCGCTGTGACAAAGCCACTGTATCCAGACGCTGCTCTCCGAAATTGTAGTCGTTAAACAGCTACAATACAACGAAGTCTGCATTCACACGTCCACCAAGCAATATAAAGTACCGTATCACGGCCGGTGTTCAAATAAAAGCACCCTTTTTCTTCTGTTCATAATTTAGTCAGTTAAGAACAAATTTGTGCGAGATTTTTGGTAGCTAGTTGGAAAAATACTAATTTGATAATATTTCAACAAAATTTGGCTGGTAGTTTTTGGACGACAACAGTATATATTTTTTTCATCAGTTTACCAGGTAAAGTTTAGTACTTCACAGTCAGATCAGGACAGCGTCGCAGCTAGCAACTGGTGGCATCAGTTGAGAAGGGCAAGCTTGTTATCATAACACATTTAAGACGTCACCGTCACAACTAGCAAAGAATGTTCACCTAACAGTCGAACTTTGTTTGCATATTTTTAATTAGTGTTCCTTCAGCTGTGGCTGCAAAAAATTTTGTGTAAATTCATCGAAATTTGACTTTTATGAAAGAAAGCTAAAGGGTGCATGCTGCAGGGCGTCTTTGGCACGATGTGTCGTCGGTCCGTCCGTCAGTCTGTCTGTCCGTATGTAATGGATGTATTGTGTCTAAACGGTAGGTCGTAGGGGAATACTTTTACATGAATAATTAGCCACGTGTGTTAAACTCGGGCATGCAAAACTTCAGCCATCTAGTGCAAGGGGAACATTTTCAAATTCGGACGAAGTGAATGGACGGGAGTCGAAAAAATGTGCATTTTCAATGGTAAACTGGCCATATCTGGGTAATGGTGAGATATAAGGGCAAGGTTACTATTAATCACTAATAGGAAGTGCAGTACTGACCTTCAAGGTCATCCAAAGTCGATGATTTCCATTTCATCTGAAACGGCATATGCCTCTTCCCATTAGTGATTAATAGCTGTAGTGCATCTTCCGTAGCGACAACTAGGCTTTCTTGTTACTTGAACACCATGTAGTGGCAGTAGGCCTATGTCAAAAAAAACTTCATAGGCGCTGGTAGAGAGTCATGGTTGTGCGTACTTACCTACTGAAAACAGTACTTAAGAGTAAACCATTGAGTAGTGAAAAGATGAAAGACATTAGCATCACATTCTCTATAGTACAGTATGTTAATTGAGACCACACAGGAAAACAAATGGTGTCTCATTTTATCCACCGGCTTTGGCAAGGTAAATGAGTATGACTGACAGACAGATGAACAGAACAAACACACATACAGCGAAACAGACACTGGACAGACCATGCTGGGGTAACGTCTGTCGCTATAGCTGATACTTTTAGCGATGCTGCTCGAAAATCGATAAATTAAATTTAACTAAATCAATTAACCTCCATAAGTCGGCTAGCATCGAAGCTCTCGCGGTCCTTTGCGCCAGCTTTTTCAGCTATTCTGTTGCTTTCAGAAACAACGGCATGAGATGGATCTTTCCGCATGCGGGAATTCATAACGGTGATATGGAGTTTGACACGATCATATTCACGCACCATTATGCCAGACGCCACAAATCGGTCAACTAGACGATCAGCAAATGTCTGCAAGCTGCACAACAATATGACCATTATTTCTTCGTTACCCAGTTACATCCCATATACAGGGTGGGCCAAAAAAAACCGGACCTGTTTGAGCGTTGATAACGCAACGACGGTTAGTGGTAGAAAGACGTGTGATACGTCAAAAGTTTCAGAATACTGCAAAGAATAAAAGACAAATTTGCATAGTAAAGCATTTAAATATTCTTTGCCTGATTTGCATAAATATTCGTCATCCCCGAAATTCTGCCAAATTTGACTGTAACATATGGATTTAACATGGATATTTGAGCTTTTATAACTTAGCGATGTTTGTGGATGGAAAGGTGCGTAATATGCCAAAAGTTTCAAAATTGTGTACAGGAAAAGTGTACAACTTGCATGTCTTACCATTTAAATATTCTTTGCCTGATTTACACAAAACTGCCCCACCCCTAAAATCATGCTAAATTGGCAGTAACACATGAATTTAAGTTGATTTTCATTCAGAATACAGTGAAATATCAACAATCGTTAACACATAGGCCTACGTTGAGTTTAGATGAAAATCGACATAGGTAGTTGCCCAGCTTTTGCATTCAGAACCGTCATCAGTCCTTTTAGGCAGCTGATCGATCGCTGGCATCATTGTATTCAGGATCAGCTGAGTCCAGCATTCGATTAGCACACACGTGTTAGTTGGTCAGTTTCTGAAATTTTGTGACCATGCTATCTGTTGCAATGCCCCCACACTGAATAATTCACAGAATTTAGATCTGGACTTTTTGGCAGTGAGTTTTTAAGTTCAATGAACTCGGGCACATGGTAGTGCTGGTAAATGCCTAATTTCAGGGATAATGAAGATTTACGCAAATTAGGCAAAGAATATTTAAATGCTTCACTATGCAAATTTGTCGTTTATTCTTTACAGCATTCTGAAACTTTTTACATATCACACGTCTTACTACCACTAATCATTGTTGAGTTATCAACACTCAAACAGGTCCGGTTTTTTTGGCTCACCCTGTACATTACTCTGTTCCACACCTACAGCATATAAACCACACAACAAATGCTCCATCATAACAAGCAGGTTTTTCAGCCATACAGAATATGGAGACTTTCTGTCTGATAGGCTTCCAAATGTTATTTCAGGCCCAGAATGTTCTAAAATCAGTAGCGCCTTGGGCTTTGTCCTAGACTTAGCTGAAAGAGCTAACAGTGCCCAGATCCCCTTACTGGATTAGGGAAAAGAATCCAGCAAACAAAAAAGAGAATGAGAAAAAAACAGAAGAGCAGAAGATCAAAAAAAGATTACAACACTCCTGCGAAGATGTGATTCACCTGTGAAATGTAATATTATTGACAATATTTAGAATCCAGTACACAGACATACTGGTAATTGATATAGTTTAATGCACATAAAAACGCAGACTACTATCACTACAACACTTAACAGATAAATAAAAAATGAAAGCAGCAGGCCTAACTGTAAAAATTCTGCTCTGACAATACCTAAGAGTTCACTTCAATAGGGACTCAGCCTAACTACACCATGTCTGAAAAAAACATCACGGACATTTTCGATTGCAACTTGAAGAAGGATTATCAGATTTTAATAATTTTTGACACCCGTATTTATGACACGACTGGCGATCAATTGGCTGTCAAATTTTCCACCGCACCCACTGTCTGCTTCTGCACTACCTGGAGAAACAAAACCAACAAAATATTGCATTTTTATCCGATTCCGCCTGTTCGGGTTTTCCCAGGTAGTGCAGAAACAGACATTCGGCAATGTGGGAACGAGAACGGCCATTTGATGGAAAGTAGTATCAAAAATGTTTGCACCAAAAATTAGTAAAATCTGTCAATTCTTTTTCAAGTCACAATTGATAATGTTGGGGATGCTTTTTGATGTATTTCTGTTCATTTCAACTCATATTTCGTTGGTTCTGCTTTCCCCAGGTAGTGCAGAAACAGACATTGTGTAAACGGTCATTTGATGACCAGCTGTGCCAGAAATATTCGTACCAAAAATTATTATAATTGGACATCTTTTCTTCAAGTGACAATTGATAATGTTTGGGGGTGTTTTTTTCTGGACACGGTGTAGATCCAGTTTGGAAAAATGGAGAGTTAAAGCAAAATCAAAAGCGGTAGTGGTGGTGGTAGTAAAAGTAGCATCAGTAGCAGTAGTAGTAGTAAGCCAGATTACCGAGTGGAGTTGTCAGTAAGGGAAACCTTGGCATAAAGTACATCAACGGCCGACGGGTCATCATTCATGCATTCCAATCCATGAACACAAACTGTCATTGGCTCGTTCTTCAGCACCGTTCTTAGTACACAATATTATCACACAATGACAGATGCTCAGATGCTCAGACAGACAGGATTTGAATCAGACAGACAGACAGACGAACCACGCTATGGTTACATATGTTACAATGAAATACTCTGACAATGACAATGATTTTATTTTGCACACTTGCAGCTATAAAGATAGCCGAATAGCTTAATAAAACCGAGTGCAGTGGAAACAGTGCAACAAAATAATAACAACACAGTCCGCAAATGCAAAATAACAGCGTACATAAGTGTAGAAAAGTAGATAAGTGCAAATGATAATAATAATAGTCCATAATGAAAAACAAAAATACAACTGGACGTATAGGTGGAATTATATAGGTTGTTGGTATTTACCGAGGGCAAAATTTACAAATGATTGAAACTTTTGTTTGTGAGGTTGAGCGAGAGAAAGGTGTGCTGGAAAGTAGCCTGGAAGTTACAGAAATGCTGCGAGGGAGTGGGAGGAAATGATGGAGACACGAAGCCAAATTACACATTTTTTGGAAGAAAGACCTGGATAGTTCATCTCCCCTGTCTTTTAGTGAGTTCAGGTTAGCCAGCTTCACAGATGCTTTCAGCTGTGCCATCTAATAACGTTTTCAAGACCAGCATGTTCTTGATGTTCTTAAATAAGTTAATTTTATGAAATTTAATTTTAAAAAATTCAAATATGCTATGAAATGCTGGGATAGAATAAACCTCTGAATGGCGCTGCCATTTGTCAAGCAAAATGCACTTTGTGTCTATATAATCTAGATCAAAATTTGGGAGCCATGCATTGGCACCAAAATATGACTGGTTGGTCCTTGGACCACTCTTGACACCTCCGCAAAATTTCATTTTTTATCAAAATATGCTCGAGATTTGCTGAGACATACTGCAAATTGTCAAACCACACCCTGCTTCCTAACAGTGAAGAATGCTCAATGATTGTAATCCTATAACTAAAGTTGATGACACACTGACCATTTTCTGGCGTTTGTTTCTGGCGCCTGTTTCTGGTGCCAGAAACCATGACATACTTAGCCAGCAAATGATATGGGCAGAAAAAAAACAAAGATGAATTCCAATTTTGAGTGTTTTGAGAATGACGACGTTGTAGCCGCCGTTTTACCTCAGACTGACCAATCACAGTTCAGCTTTCCAGCCGGTTTCTGGCACGAAATTGAACATGCTCTATCTGGCACCGGTTTCTGGCACCAGAAAAGTATGACAGACTGACCAGTTTCTGGTACCAGTTAACTGGTACCAAAAACAGGAGCCTGAAACTGGCCAGTGTGTCATCATTGTAAGACTCTGAATCACTGCCAAAATCTAACCAGTTTCTGTTTGAGCCACGACCTTACCCCTCCATGAAATTTGACCAAATCCACTCATAATTCCTTCAAGTATCCAGCCGATGAGCAAACAGATGGAGAGACAAACTTGTCCATCACACGACCTCAGCATTCTTTGGCAGCAAAGGTACAGCAGACTGTGCATGCAATCAACATTCACCTGACCAACTCTTGCTGGCATTCTTGGAGAAGTGCAGCTGCAGCAGCAATTTCAGAGTCGTCGAGTAAGACCATCATCCCAAGAGTCATATGCAGCTTGAAAGGATTCTGAAATATCGAGCCATCTATTCCTCGATCCTGTCAGCGACAAAGTTACGCATCAAATACAATGCACGACAGGTATAGCCATGGTTAATGTTTAATTTCATGATGGATAACCTGCCTGACCAGGTATGACTCATAAGAAGTTGGGGCATTAGTATACAAATTACCACCAAATGCTTATAAAAAATCTCATCTGGCATGTGGAAACATCCAAGCAATCAAGAAAGACACTGCTGTCCCTTATATAATTAAAATCTTCTCAATCTATCTACGTACAGCAAAGACCAAAATCTCCATGAAACTCATCTGACAAAAACCATTCATCATCATCGACAACCGTGGGCTCAATGCCCGTTGGTGTCTGACGCCATTCCTACTATCGCTGCCCACCGCTGCCTATCTAGGGCAGCGTGGCTTAACTCCTGCAGGGTTGTCCCACACC
>Ga0209367_1006629_pt1 | contig 16008 bp, 6 predicted proteins | sample WorMetLIZISLAND2_FD_187412 | JGI IMG/M metagenome (GOLD analysis project Ga0209367, IMG submission 187412) | Marine gutless worms symbiont microbial communities from Max Planck institute for Marine Microbiology, Germany - Olavius geniculatus... ... | reverse complement strand
TGGGGAGGGAATTTTGCTCCCTCCCCAGAAAAATTTCGAAACTTTTAAGCAAAAATGATGCATTTTTGTACAAAATTTTCACCATTTTTGAAATGCATCCAGTCAATAGGGGAGCGGCTGCCCCTTTTCCCCGCCTCTTCCCCTTGAATCCGTCACTCCGGGTTAATATGTACATGTACGTTTGTATGAGATAAAATAAAAAAATAGCCTATAGCAGTACGTAGGCCTAATTTGTTTTATTCTTTGTGCGAACATTCGGGATAAAAAATCTTTTTGCATGTGTAGAAAGACCGCGTTTTGCTATGTGATCAGCAGCAAACGAAGATAGCGACCGTATCCTGTTGTTTCAGTTCGTTTTATTTTCAAATTTTTATTTCACCGCATGTGTGTGAAGTGCAAACTGCAAACCCCGTATATAGGCGGCCGTTCGCCGGAGTGGTTAAGTTAGTGCTTCATTGCTGATGTCACGAGTACGGCACGGTTAGTCGGTACGTTCTGCTATGTACTGTTTGCTGTGAGAACTCAAGAGCGGTGTTCTCCAGCTCACTTAACGACTACTTAAGTGTTCGACCGGGCATGCAGCATTGAGCGCGTATCAAATCTGCGCAATGTCAGGTTAGCGTATATCGGCGGGCGACCTTTTATTCGTGTGGCGCAGAGCTGATCGGCAAAATATACTTAGAACTAAGTCCAGTTTTGACAAGCACTGCAGTGCAGTGTGCAAAAATCACGTTGAGAGCAGCAGTTTTGCGACTGCAGTCCTCAGACATCGCTGGCGTGCAACGTCGCGCATGCGTGACTGTGCAGTTTGTGCTGTTTCATGACCGTTACAAGTCTGAACTCTAGGCCCTATAGTTTACTTAATGAAAGCGTTGGCAGCGAGAAATTGTGCGCGTTATTGTAAAAGTTTATATTTTTAGTTGGCTTTGTAGTGTGCGTGGTGACATTTCATCTCCTATAAATTTATTTCGTGTTGGTGCTTTGCATTGAATGACAAAAATATTTAGATACTCGTCTTTTCACTTTATAACTTTTGATGCTGTTAGTAGGCCAATTTGCACAGTTGCGAAGTCTTAGCGCATACGGATTTGTCTTACCTGAGAAGAGTCCTCGCGATTTCTCTGTTGCGTTTTTTACGTTTAACACGGTTTTGCAGGGCTGTCGTGCAAATCACTCGAATGCGATTTACAAGAAACAATTTTTGACGCGCTACAGTTTCTTCCCTAGCGACAGCTGGGCTTTCTTGTTCTGTTTAGTTACCTATACGTGCGCACGTATAAATAGGGCCTGATTCACTGAAATTGTGCAGATATAATAATAATGATGATAATATAGTCACTTGCAAGGCGCTCAATGAATAAAATGATATGAGACAATTTGCCGTTTGTTCGTGGCAAATAAAGTGTAAGATGTATGTAAAGTGCATGGTTCGCCGCAGCGTATTTTATCTCAAAGAACAGGCTTACGATTGCAATACATTGAAATGTATGCGGAATGTATCCTACAAACTGTGACGCCTGTCGATGTAAATCGAACCTTTCTCGATGGCTAAGTGTCCAGCAACGCGTAACGTACAATAATACTCCCTGGTACTTGCCAAAACATCGGCACAACTGATCCTTCCAGACGCAGCAGCTTTGGTGGTCTGCAGACCCTGAGCTATGTTCTGTTTTATGTAATTGGTCAAACACGTAACAAGCAAGCCTGTTTACCGTTAGATAAATAGAAGAATTAAATAGAAAGTGACGTGTCTGTTACCTGACTCTGTTGTGTAAATGTGTACACAGCAGCTATTAATATTTTCAAAGTAGGTTCAAGTTTCTTGTGCAAGCAAAGAAAGTAGGCCTAACCCGAGTCGTTATCCACATTCCGTCAGCGACTTTACGCATTGAATGTCGTTGGTGAAATATATAATAATTATTATTAACTTTCGTTGAGAATTTGGCTTCATCCTGCAGCAGACACGACTCACGCCGCAGTGCATATGTAAAAGCACTTGTCGACCGGCACTCCACTTTCAGTCCTAAAGAGCACGGCGCGCGAAAGTTCAAGATAATTTTTATGTCCAGTTGTAAGTGACCACCACTCCAACAGCTCTTAAGTTCTAGTTATCGCAAGGTCTGCAGGAAGATTTATGGTCAGTGGTCGGTCGCTGTATCAGACGGCGCCGCATTGTTGAACGTGTTTCTAAAGCTCGCATGCACTGGCCGATTAACCTATACAGTTAACTAATTACCGCCTCAGATATCTGAATAGATGAGGATGCAGTTAGTTTAGTATAACCAAAAGAAAGTGCCCTGTAGAAAGTAGATGTGATAAATTATGTACTTAATTTAACATGTTAACCGATTAGTTAACATGTTAAATTAAGTACATAATTTATCACATCTACTTTCTACAGGGCACTTTCTTTTCTGCATGAAAACTGCAGTACAAACATTTTGCCGCATTCTCGCGCTGCATCTTCGAGCAACGTAACGTAACGTAAGTAACGTAACGTAAGTGAGAAGAGACTATAAGCCTACTTTTTTTCTCTCTCTTTCTCCCCGTCTGTCGATGACAACTTTGTGACGCTGCGGTAGAGTATCCTGCAGAGAAGCGCCACTAAAACGCTGTCAGGCTCCTCACATCACGTGTTCCGCGGGCGGCGTTACGTCATCGACCAATGCAGCGCCTCTCATCATGGACAGCAGCGCAAGTGTTCTTAGCTCCTAATGACAGCCTTACACTGTAGTAGAGTTAGAGCCGAGCCGTCTTTGTTATCTTGGCAATTGCCTCGGGTTTACGTTCACAGCAACCCGTAGCCGCACTAATGTAATGTTCAGAGCTGATGCAGTACTGAAGTGCCGTATTATTACATAGTGATTTATTTTGACTGGGCGCACGCTGTCGGCAAAATTTGCGCAGTAGGCCCTTTAGTTATAGTTAGGTGCCTTGTTACAAATTAAATACATAGTCTTGCTCACAGAACGTCTTTGAGCAACTTTGGCAAAATCGTTTGCTGCGACGAAAGATGCAGATTAATGCAGACCAAACAGTGTAGAGATGGTTACTGCTATGACGGTTGAAATGGTACATGACTTTTCTTAAGGAATACTCAGCTTGAGATCAGTTCAAAGTGCATAGCGTATAGATTCAGAGTTCCTAGCAGCAGATGGCGTTTACGTATATGCGTAGCGGGCGCTGCTGCCTGGAAATTGGAATCGTGCTTTGACGATGGCCGTATGCGGGATGACGGGACACGCCCAGGTCATATTCACTGGCTTGATCCATGGACCGCTATATACCAGGACAGAGGAGTTTATGCTTGACCATTATTAACCAAGCACTGACCTCTAATGGCAATTGGCGACTTCCTTGCACCTGCCTGCATGCGTGAAGGTGCAGTATATGGTCTACTAGAGCGCGGCGTATTTCATTCAGTGACAAACAACCGTCTAGTTGCTGGCAGTGTAACATTATTTTTATGAACTAGATAAAAATGAACTAAAAGTTGAACAGTTTTAATAAATCAAATATCGTCGACCTTACTAGCTAATTCATGCATTATTAACTCAGTATAGGTTTGTAACTGCATTAATTTGCAATAACTAAGTACAGGCATACATCTAAGCGCAAATATAAAAAAAAACTGCATGTTATTTTGGACACACTGTTGCCAAATAATAACACAAATCTTTGCATACAAAGTTACAAGTGAACCTCTGCACCTCAGAAATAACCTTGATACTAATTTTTAGCCTTGCCATTTTAATATCGTATAACTAATGTTATAGTCGTCATCTAACTGTACAATAATTTAAATATAGCAGTAAAAAATGCTGAAATATCATATATTGCGCAAAGACGTTAGATACTTCGATCGAGAGCTGCATTGATACAAGTAAGCTGCAGAAAATGGTACTGTATTTAATGTAGCAGATTCCTGTGGTGTGTAGAAATTATGACCTTGCGACTTTTCCGAATTAATGGGCGGTGTTTGTGGCCAGTGGAAATAGCAGTGTGGCGCAGGACAAGACATCAAAACGCATCTCTGGTGTGTCTGGAGGAAACTTTGTCGACTGCGCTATGACGGGCAGTGAAAGATGAACGATGTGGGATTGTGGGCGTGGCACCTGCTGTGGACACCTTAGGGTTGTCTGATGCTCGAATGCCTTTAATCGGCGTCGAATTGACGCTCGGAATTTTAGCGTCAAACATTTGGTCTTAATAATGTCGATCGCATGACAGGTGGCATGTAGATCTGAAGTTTCATAAAATTATGCACTGGACAAAAAACGACTGTGGATGAGTAATATAAAAAATGTACTCGCAAATTAAACTACTGAAAGCGATAAGGGGCCTATCATTAACTATAAATTATTATATCATTATACTGTAATTGATTTGTCCTTAAAAGAACACATATCTTTGTAGTTAAAGTCGGTTAATGAATCTTTACTTGTGTTCTATATTGGTAGAAACACATCGACAAAATATGTGGCTGAAATTTCAAACGAAACGGTATGGGCACATGTAACATCGTGGGTCGCATTGCAGATATTGCCCGTCCCTCCGTCCCTTCGTCCTCTGTCTGTCTGTCTCACCCGCACGAGGTCCTAACTCGAAAAAGCGCAGAAAACAAAAATTAGTGTAAATGTTGCTCAAGGCAGCAGTATATAACCAATGTGCCAATTTTTAGTTTAATATGTCAAAAAGGTCATGCTTATGGTTAAGGTTGCGCAGCTCCAGGCGGACGGCCATATAACTTGTCGGCTTGGCAGCGGGCCGACATGTTTTTCTTAGTTTCAGAGGATCGACGTTGATAACGTGGTGTTGCTGTATCGCACAGAGAGTGCAGGTGTTGCCACTGCCGCTCGACGGTCGCCGTTGTCGCAGTCAGCGTACTTCGCTGATGTCACTTCCAGTGCAGACAATGACATCGCCGACGACTCCGTGACTGGCGTCAACGAGTTGACAACATCATACGGCGACTGCGACTGTACATCGGACACGCGAATTCAGTCGCCAGCCAGCGTCAGCAGCAGCAACAGCGGCAGCGACAACAGACGCAGGACCACCAGCAGTACCAGCGACCTCTACCGAGCACCGACGCTACTCCACTCCAGACAACAGCGCAAGAAACGATCCAGAGCAGCCTTCTCTCACGCTCAGGTAGGGGCATAAGCGCTTCTTCTACTGCGTCATTCTGATTCTGAATTCTGCATATTATAAAACTATACGAATTCGACCTAGCTCGACGCGACGAACAATTTGTAAGTTGTTTTATGAGTAATTCTTAGGGGGGATGTGTTCTTTATAGCCACATTATACAGTTTGTTAAAGCTGCACAGCTAGCTTTAGCTCCGCCGAAACGGCCGTTAGCCTATGTCTCTAGTGGACTTAGTAGTACTTAAATCACTAGCAAAAATTCCAGCTGTCGTTAGGATAGCCGACCTTCCTGGTCATCCAAAGTCATTGATTTTTATCTGATCTGACATTCTGACATGGCGTATGCTACTTTCTACTAGCGATTAATAGTAACATTGGCCGTATCTATCACCGTTTCCAAGATATGGCTAGTTTAACGCTGAAAAACGCACATTTTCTTACCCATCCAAAACCTCCATTCAACTCCTAATTTGAAAATGTTTCCTTCACACTAGATCGCTGAATTTTTGCCTGCCTAGGTTTAAGACACAGTATTAATTACTCGTTTAAAAAGTTTACCCCTACGACATACCGTTTAATCACAATACATCCGTGACAGACGAACAGACAGACGACGACAGACGGATGGAGGGACGGACGACAAGTATGCCATAAGCTCGACCGTTACTTAAGTACGGTCGGCTAAAAATCTCGACTGATTGATTGATTGATTGATTGACTGATCGTCTGCAGGTGTTTGAGCTGGAGCGCCGTTTCAACCGGCAGCGCTACCTGTCGGGGCCGGAGCGCGCCGAGCTGGCACAGGCGCTGCGACTGACCGAGACCCAGGTAAAAATCTGGTTCCAGAATCGACGCTACAAGACGAAGCGGAGGCTGGTGATGGTAGCCGAGCAGCAGCAGCAGCAGCAGTCGGTGGTGGCGGCGGCAATGGCCAGCGCGTGTCGTCGTGCCGCCGTCAAGGTGCTACAAGCAAATGACCCGAAGAGACATCAGCAGCTGTACGCAGGAGTCTCAGCATCACCGTGGAACCGTCACGTGACCGCTGCAGCTGCTGCAGTTGACCTGCGGCGCTCTCTGCACGCCTTCCCGTCTTCCTCCGCCTCCGCCAGCTTCAACTGTGCTTCGTTTCTTTCCTGTCCGCTGCCGCTTTCTCTTCCAACCGCACCGCCGTCGGCTGCAGCCATCGCTCGTCTCTGAACAACGCGAATGCTTGAATTGACTACATAATTTATGTATTGTGACTAGTAGGCCTACATGCAACTACCTGCATAGGCCCCTATATGCAAATTAAACTTATTTACTCAATCCACGCCTATCTACCAGTGTCGTTTAGCAAGGGATCTGTTGGGGTTTACACTCGCTGGATAACTGTGCACATCAGAGAACTCTTTATCTCACGTTTTATACGAGATACGTTATTGAAAAATTACATGTGGTGAGTAGCTGAACTATAGATATTGGCAAAATATTCTGTCGATTGTTATCACAGACAAATAAGCATGTGCATTTCGGTTACACCGAGTCGTGACGTAAAGTAATAAACGCAAATGTGTATATATCGTAATAGCAACAATAGTAAACAGAACGATAGTCTGTTACGTACTTAAGGAAAGAAATTAATCGACGGACGAGTGATGTGCTTATCTCGGCCGTCCGTAGAAATTCTGTATCAACGTTTAGTCAGTTATCAGCACATCCATCCAGCGACGAGGCGCTGTGATACGCCGTCCAGCCTCTGCAGCAGGTTATCTGGCACCAACATAAACTGTGTAATATATCACATCTGCATGCTCTAAGATAGACAGATGAGTCTTGTCTTGTCCTTAATCTCCCTCGAAAAAAAACCGTTTTGCTAAACAAATACTGCAACCGCAGGAATAGCGCCCTTTTCAAGACGCGCGGAAAACAGATCTGAAGTGTCTGCACCAAAGTTCAGAGGACAAGGCAAGCAGTGGTCAACGTCAGACATTAATGTGTTGAAGAGTTTATTTAAGTGCTGTTACTTTTGCAGCAGCTGCTGCGACTGTTGCTGATGGTGGTGACAGACTGTCTTGCATGGCGTGCCGCGGAGTCATCGTTATAACTGTTCTACAGTACAAGTGATGTCCTAAGCGATGTCGTGCAGGGAAAGAAGACAACGAATTCTACTCAGTGCCATATCAATGCACTTTACACAATCTCTTACAGGCACGCACATTGTAATAGGTCTTACTTGTGAATGAATGTCGAGTGTGCAGCTGACGCACAGAAATTTCTTTAGTGTGTCGATTTCGAATGTGATCAGAAGATTTCAGTCGTTCGACAACGATGAACATGTAAATCACATTTCGTTTGTAATTAACGTTGCAATACTGAACACCAATTCATAGTAAGTCCTGTGCCCCGAACGGGTTACAGAAATGCACACAATATTTTAATAGGCCTATAAATTATAGATGGCACAGTAAGCAACATTTAGAAAAATTACTTTGTTTAATCAAAAAAAATTCATCCCGCAGTCGCCATCGTCAATGCGGATTGAAAAGTCAATGAGTGCAATAGTAAAGAGTCATGAGTTTCAAAAGTAGGCCTACTCAAAATCAGAATTTCGTAAACCTACTGAAGTCCCAAGCTTGACGCAAACCCCGTAGAAAGCAATAAAAGTAAAAGTTTATCCGAGCAAACAAGAGAAACGAGTTGTACGAAAACAGAAACAATATCGAACAGAAGCAATGCCTATAAAGAAATGGTGCCCATTGCATTGTGGCCGTTTATTTATAGTTGACGACAGACAACTTACAAACTTACTGCACTCAGGAGGGCCAGTATATATGGAGATACAACATTAAGAGCTGGCCTACGATATTTAGGCCTATGAGACACTCATGTTTATTTTCTCAGCCGCTATCTTTACGGAGTCGGTCTATCTCCGGCGTAAATAGCGTTCTTTTGCTGTTTCAGCACGATGTAGTATATAAACCGATTTCTGGGTCATCCGGAGCCAAACCAATTGATGTCCGTTTGATTAATGGGTTGATTGCAGCAATAACGAACGCATTGCAGATTGCAGTGACATTTGCTAGAACATAAACTAAAGTCATCTGCCTGCTGTGGGATGGCTGCCATCGTTTAGCGTAGAGGCCCAGAACGCAGGTGACGACAAATTCGTTTCGCTGCGGCTATTTGCTGCTACAACGCCATCTGATGACCGATGAACTTACTAATGACCTGACAGTGACAGTCTTCCGAGTAGTATAAACAAATGCCAACCGACCTACAGGTTATTGATCTAAGCACTCGTTTAACGTACATGCCTATAGGTCGTAACATGCGCCGAACGACCTCCATTGCCTCGAATTCGGGTTCTGACCACTGTGTCCATCAATGTGCGGGTCCATCTAAGTTGATCTAACTGTCTCATGTGATTTGGTCAGTTACTCACACGACCACACGCTCTTCTAATAAGTAATCTAAGCAAAGCTCACGTGACGCGCGACAGCATCACTACTGTCTCCTGGGGATCAGCGTACAACGTGCAATAAAATAATAATAAGATTTGAAAAAGTACCCGAATAGGCTTATAAAACCTACGTTTGAAGGACTTCTTGAACCCAGAAGGTCAAAACTCAGAACGGCTATAATTTAAGTTTTATTCTAAAAAATCATACGCAGATTGCCCTGGTCTATCTCCAGTAGCCTAATTTCGGTGTAATTTACATTTGAAAGACCAACTTTTTTAGATTTCAAGGTTGTTCAAGGTCATCAATTTTCGTAGGCTTACCAGCAAAAAATTCGTTAGCAGTGCTTATTACGATAAGCACCAAGCGTGAGTCTTATCTGCAACCGTTTCATGCTAGACGAGTCGATACTTGATAGCGGTCAAAAGCCTAACGATTTTAAAGAGGTAGACCTCCGACAACCTCGTTCAAGGGGAATTCCCTCACCCAGCGGCACGAAATTATGTCACAAAAAAACTAGAGTCTTTTTGGCAGTCACAATGAGCATTTCGTGATTCTAGCTTGCACCGTTTTGATATTGTTCTAGGGTGTGGCGGAAACACAAACGGACAGACAGACGGGCGATAGCTACGACAGCTATATGCTCTTAGCAGCAGTTTTAGCTGTCACGTAAAAAGCATTTATTCTGTTGATACTACATCACGGTAAGCAGCCTCTAAGCCGCTAAGCTCTCTCGAACATACACTGTGTCTCAAAAAAAACATCCCGACATTTTCGACTGTAACTTGAAAACCAATTATCAGATTTTGATAATTTTGGTAGCATTATTCACGACACAACTAGCCATCAAATGATCATTTAGTTTCCCACCTCACCCAAGATTTGTTTCTGCACTACCTGGGGAAAACACAACCAGCGAAATATCACTTTTTTATCCATTGCGATATAATTGCTTAATTAACATAACGCGTAAAAACACATTTTGTTCACATTTCTGACACTTTGGCTGACATTTCATCCAGTTGTCCATTTTTAACTGCCTGCAGTAAAATTGCTTGAACTATTGGCCCACTGTGCGAACACAGGCAAGGAGACGCTTTCTCCATTCATTGACAGCAGTATCGATAATATTCTGCTCCAGACTAATCCAAGCTCTACCAGTCGCTTCTTGACCTCACAAACATTCCTAAACTTTATCCGGTAGACACACTGCTGCATGACAGTCAGACCTTGTAATAGACCTGCTGTTGGGGCCCACAGATTAAAATAGATGGAATTTATCGACGTTTTTTCATACATTCTAACACGTATTATGCTTGGTTTGATTTCCCCATGTAGTCCAAAAGCAAACGTTGGGTGAAATGGAAACTAAAACACTTATTTAATAGCCAGTGGTGTTAGAAATATTTCTGCCAAAAATTGTTAAAATCTGCTAATTTTTATTTAAGTTACGATCGATAATGTCGGAGATTTTTTCAGATTTTCTGTTTATTTTAACCCATATTTCGCTTGATCTGATTTCCCTAGGTAGTGCAAAAGCATACACTGGTTGAGGTAAGAAACTAAACAATCGTTTGATGGCAAGTTGTGTCAAGAATATTCCTACCAAAAATTCTCAAAATCTGATTATTGGTTTTCAAGTTACAGTCGAAAATGTCGGGGATGTTTTTTGAGACACAGTGTACTGTATATATACGAAGGTCGTTCGATAAATAAGTTAGAAAAAAACAGCGTCATTCTGTTAGTTTTCTAAATATTAAAAATCCGAAATATACGTTTTGTAAGGAATTTTATTCTGAGTAGTAGCTATGAGTTTTATGACGATAACGTCATTTATAAACATTAAATTCGACGACGTTGATACTGAAATCGTCCATTAACGAACAGCGTTCTGTTATTGTAATTTTGTGGGCAGAAAAAAATTAATGCAAATCAGATTCACTCTGAGACGCATGCAGTATATGGCACAAGTGCTTTACAAAGCGAACAGTTCACGTTTGGTGTAAGAAAATGCTAGATGGCCATGAATTTGTATCATATACAAAGGTGCAATCAGTCGTTCTTCAGTGGCATGGACAGCAGCCAGCATCGTTCTTTGCATCAGGCATTCAGAAGTTTGCTGACAGATAGGACAAATGTTTGAGCGAACTCGGTCGATATGTTGAAAAATTAAACATTAATCTTTAGCATTTAAAGTGATGGCATTAAACAAGTTTATAGGCCTACATTTCTCTGTTCATATGCTGTTTGTCACTTGCGAGTTATGATAGATTACTGGTGGGGAAAATAATACACTTGGAAACTGTGTTCTATGAGCAGATGACGTCATAGTAATAACGTTATCATCAAAAAAATGTACACGTGTTCAGAATAAAATTTCCTACAAAACGTATATTTCGGATTTCTGAGATTTAGAAAACTAACGGAATGACGCTGTTTTGTAACTTATTTATCGAACGACTCTCGTATATAATGCTTGCACTGGACAATTAAATAAATTTCATTACGTACACAAACTAGAAGAGCAGTCAGAGACCGCAAACCTCCTCTGACGCTATGTCAATTTTTCCATTTTGTTCGCCAGGTGGCAGCGCCATATTCGGCACAAATTCCTGTGGCAATGGCAAAGAACGTGCTGCCACCAGGTGAATATAAAAACAACTTACATTGTATGTACTAGAGATAATAGTTTACGTTTTACGTTATATCACTACGACTCAGTCTAACATTTCTAACATAAACACAAACTAATTAGTATCTTAATTACTTCAACTCGAGCTTTTGCTTTTCGTGCCTCGATCGACTTTACCGCCTGTGCACAAAGTCGTCGAGTGTCTGACACGCCGACGCCGTCTATATAGCAAGTGACTGGAGGCTGAACGTCATCTGTTGCCAAAAACGAGTTTTACTCCGACGGCTTTATTTTTCGATGGACCAGATGACCATATTTCAAATTGTTCCGTTTAGGCCTATAGTTAATGTGATGTGATCATGTGAAAAGTATTTTATCACAGAATCGAAAAAATTCGGAATGAAGATAACGTCAATCGGCAACAGCTTCGAGCAGGTGAGTTCGGCATGGCCACTGTGTTCAGACGGACACGGTTCCTTGACAGACGCCTCTTCAAACACTTCGAACTAGAATCGCAGATTTCAGCATGAAATGTCATCTCAAGGTCATTCAAGATCAAACATTTTAAGATCACTGGAAAACCGGTAATACCATGGCTTTAAGTCTAAAAACTCCGAAGATAGGAATATGTGTGGCGATAAATGGCTGATTCTGAGTTTCTGGCCACCTGTTAGCGTTTGACGCCTATTCGCCCAGAAACTCCCGCGAATATCAGCATGATCCTCTACCGTCTAAAAGCAGAGTTCCTGTCAGCCTACATTTTGCCGCATGACAGTATGGGGTCTTTTTCAGTTTCTGTGGTGAATTCCGAAAGAGTTGAACAGACGCATCATTTTTACAGTATAGTGCCGTACGACAGTTCAATGTCATCCAAGGTCGTTCATTAGAGTAGCAAGTAAAATAAGGGCCCATAAGCCTTATACGACGTCTTATCAGCGTTGTAAAGTATTTAAATACTTTGAGTATTTAAATACTATTTAATTACTTGCACAGTATTTAACAATAAGTATTTAAATATTTTCAAATGGCTGGTATTTGAAGCGGTATTTAAATAACTTTTAAAGGGTTATAGTATTTAGAAATTTCTAGTTACTTACTGCGGCACTTTTGGCAGTGTTTACCTGTTTGCACAGTTGCATGACAAGTCTGTATTATAATAACAAGCTATAACCACTATAGACTTTTCATCAATGTAAGTGCAGCAAACGTTAAAAAAGATGACATTATCTTTTTGTGCTTCACTACAACGTCTTCTGCCACAAAACCACATCTGAAACAAGCCTATCAGAATGACTGCAGCAGTAAAGATCCGTCAATGTTAAAAAACATGCTGTTATCAAACAAGTCTTTGTTTGGTACAACACCTGTTTGCCCTCCCTATAGTGCTCTAATGAATAGACTTATTCCTTAGTTCGACTTCACTTGCACTGACGAAATGTCCCAACAGATTTGATGATAAACTGTTTGAAACTCCGGAAATGCTTAAAGTCAGTAAGCATTATTAAACTCGTAGTGTCAGACAAATTTTTGTGATTTTAGTTTGTTATTGTAACCTATTTCTGTGTTTTTCTTCCGAGTAACTAAAAAAGATAATTTTGGGCATAACAATTTTGTCATGTGACTTTGCAGTATTTAAATACTGTAAATTTGGTATTTAAACACCTAGAAAGTATTTAAATAGTATTTAAATATTTTGAAAGTTAGAAGTATTTGCATAGTATTTAAACAGTTTTATTCAGTATTTGTTACAACACTGCGTCTTATTAGTGATCATCATTAATATTGGCTTTATCTCGCACTTTCTGAGATACGGCAACTTGTTGGTAAAAAATCGCTAAATTTTTATTTCCTTCCCGACCACTCTCTAATTTATCGCCATCGATGGGGATGATCTTTTTAGGGAACTCAGTGTTTAAATAGCTGGGGGTGGGGGAGTTGACCCCCCAACTGTTTTTTTTCAACATCCCTTAACAAACTGTCGAATTATGCACTGGGGAGTCAGCTATAGGCCTATACATACGATTTAGCCTACATCGCAATTTTGAGCTGGCTCCGACCGTCGAAATGTTGAACCCTCCCCCAGCAAATTTGTCACAATTCAAACACTAAGAAGGCCTGGATAGACCCTGGTAGCAGTATTTCGCGGAGCTAAGGGTAAAGATGCCATAGTTCTAGCTTGCATCATTTTGCTAGACTCGCAAGGTGTGACTGGCGGACGGCCAGAAGGCAGTTGCGTATATAGTTGGGTTCAGACAAGACATAAGAATACGTTTAAACTGCACTAAATTAGCCAATTTCGTTAGTTTATTCTTAGGAAAATAATTTAAATTGTTGAGACCAGATCTCATAATAATTTTAAAGCTAAAATGTTCTAAATTTGATTTCGGCTGGGGCTTTGCCTCAGACCCCGCTGGAGTAGCTCACAACAGCATTCCCCACTCCCCAGACGCTTAGCTGGATTTTAGGGGGTCTATAGTTCTAAGATGAGGGGAGCAAAAAAGGGTGAAAAGGGAAAAAAGGAGAAAGATACGAAGGAAAGGAAAAGCGAGGGGCGGGAACGAAAGTGGGAAGGAAAGAGGAGAGAAATGGAAAAGAGACGAGCTCCCAAACACCAAAAAATTTTGACATTTCTGGCTACGTCAACGCCACTGACGGACGGACACACACACAGACACACCCTCATGCAGACACTTTGAGATAGCGAAGATAGGGCTTTTGCATAACAAGCTTGAAACGCCTTCTGGCAAGAAATTTGAGCTAATGCTCACGAGACGCGCGAAAGCCTATAGCAGTTCCGGTTCAGTAGTTTAGCTGAAAATTGGGGTGTTCACGCCAAGTTAATATACAAATACCAAATTCTCTATCTGAATCGCATAACGATAGTTCCGTGGCGCCACCTTGTGGATGATATAGACTTGTGTCGCAGCCCGAAATTGCCAAAAAATCCATAAAACCCTTTATTTTGGCGTTCAAGGTCATTCAAGGTCATTGAATTCGGCGCCAATCGAGAGGCAGTGTACGACTTCCTAGCAGTAGCTGCTTTCGCGCATAAAAACTAGTCAGTACTCAATGCTGGACACCGGCCGACCGGCGTGACTTAGTACTATTCGCTAGATGGCAACACAGAGCAGTGCTGTCTATATGTACACGACGCCGTTAAAAAGCGTACCCGCGTAACCCGCCAGGTGGCGCAACTATCGAGTGCCGAATGATGTCCCCCAAACTTCGGAACTCCCAAGACGGTCCCTGGGTTCTACCCAACGGCTGATTATTTCAGAAACTTTAACAAACAAGAAATGAGTTCACTATTCAATAGGCCTATATATGGCCTACAGTGTACCTATATAGCCTACGAGGCGGCAGTTTCCACACATTTTTCCTGTCAGTGTTTTAAGTTACGCATCGTTTGTTGAATCACTGATTTGTTGTAGACCGCTATAGGCCTATAGTGACTATTGCCTCTCATTTTCAGATAGTAACTACAGTTGTCTATTTCTGCCACCACCGTCGCTAAGTTAACAACGCTTAGAAACAGTCTATTTTTGGCCCAGCCTGCAGCAGGCTTAAATGTAGGCCTATGCTTAACTTGGCGTTGTCTACTCAACTTTAGTAGGCTATATGGCCTATATCTTTCCAAAGCTTAAGTTATTCGATGAATATTGTCACTTCCCCAATGTTCCTTTGTCGAAAAGTAAACATTTTCCTATAACTTCTCATAGGCTCCTTTGATTGTGTTTTGCATGTCGTCCAATCTAAAAATTCGTTACCCGCCAACGGCACCAAATTTATCACAAATCAACGCTATTTAATTCCTAATATTAATTTGTGATTTATCTAAACAACTTTGTAAAACAAAGTGGTGCCAACGTGTCATACGGCGAATGACAATGACCCCTGAGAAGCGCATAAACTTAATTTATTCAGTCAAAGATCCTGCCTGCCATTCATGCATGCAACGAGCCGAATAAACAGTCTGACGGATAGACCTATGCCTATACATCTTTATTTACCATAAATAGTAGCACAAATGCCTGTCTTTATTTTAATTACGCGCGAAAGCAGCTACTGCTTTCAGCGCGTCTTAGCCATCGCAATTCTGTCCGTCTGTGCGTCCGTCTGTCACACGGGTGGATCAGGCGAAATCGGTCCAAGCTAGGATCACCTGGAATCGGCTGCCTGGAAGACTCTAGTTTCAGAAACCGCAAAGCTTTTTCATAAATTCGAAAGGGGTCACCCCGAACGAGGGCGCTAAATGAAAGGGGGTGGGCAAAATTTGCGATTTTTGGCCAATAAGTCGTTGTATCTCAGTACCGGTGCAAGATAGGGCCTATAGGTTACTATTAATCACTAATAGAAAGTCGTACACTGGCTCTCGATTGGCGCCCAATTCAATGACCTTGAATGACCTTGAACGCCAAAATAGGGGGTTTTATGAATTTTTTTGGTCGATTTCGGGCTGCGAGACACATTGCACGAGCGAATTGCGCCGAAACCAATTGAGATAGACATGGACAAGCTACGTATGAAATTTTCAGCACTGAACGTAGATTTCGACTGTCCAAGTCTCAATTTTCTAAATTCAAAGAAACCTGCGCACGAGGGCATCAAAGAGCAGTACCCCCGTAAAAGTCGCGACGAAATGGCTGAGATAGACTGACAGTTTGCGAACAGGAACTGCTATAGGCTTTCGCGCGTCCCGTGAGCATTTGCTCAAATTTTTTGTTTTACTTTCTTATAGGCTTACACGAACTTTTGTAGATGTGCAGAACATTTTCATGACTGCAGATT
>Ga0209367_1006628_pt1 | contig 16010 bp, 14 predicted proteins | sample WorMetLIZISLAND2_FD_187412 | JGI IMG/M metagenome (GOLD analysis project Ga0209367, IMG submission 187412) | Marine gutless worms symbiont microbial communities from Max Planck institute for Marine Microbiology, Germany - Olavius geniculatus... ... | reverse complement strand
ATGTAGTGTAATTGAGTCTTTTTTTGTTTTGCTGGTGTGCCAGATGGGTTCAGCTTTGTCAAAGAGATAATTTTCGTAATCGGAGTTCGCAGTATTTGTATACAAACTGCTGCCTTTGTGAAAAACATTTTGAACCCAGCCAATTTTACAACGAAGTTGACAGAAATAGACTTCTACCATATGCTGAACCAACAATTTTTATGATGTGCCGAATCCGCCGCGTAGGTTGCAGTCAGCTCGACGAGTATTGAAAAGGAAGCTGCCAATGCCTGACAGCAACATAAGCAAACGCCGAAAATTAGGTTTTCTTACGTGGTTTTGTTACTTTAGCTGTGTTGGTAATTCATGTATTTATTACAGACCACTTTCGAAATTTGTTTCATGCGTGTGAAATGCAGAATCACAGTTTGGCCATTGACAACAATGAATTCCTACCGGGTAGCGTATGAGTTGGCTTAAAAATTATTAACTGAATAGCGGCAAACGCAATTAGCAATTATTATCACTCAAAAAGTCACATCACATCATTTTCATTTTAGCATTTGCTCAACGTGTGCAGCACAAACGCAATCAGTAGACGTTGACACCATTTGCCAACAGCACATTCAGTAACTGCATGACTCGAGCAGCCGACTCACTGTTGATGTATCATTTCAGTTTCTCGACTTACAATTTTAAAATGAAAACGAAGCAATTTTATGAGCTGACGCATGCACTGCCCACTATGACTTCATTGTTGTCAATGGTCAAACTCCGACTTCTGCATTTTACAAGGTACTGTAGCGACAACCTTTAAACGAAATAGCCAAAACTATAGACATTTGCGTCAAGTTTCTTTTTAATGTCGCATGCCAAAAATTATTAAAATCGACCATTGTTTTATGCAGCTGTTAAAAAATAAAAGTGGCATGTTTTTATGGACCGCGGTGTCAAGGGTAATACTGTTTTTGCATAGTTCAATTGCCATCGGCAATAACAAAAAATATTTAACTGCTGTACTCAAATACTGACTTCAGTCATGTAAAAAAAATTTTTCAAGCAATTTGCTAAAAACCACAGTTGTACAGTTGCAAAATTATGATGTCATTAACTTTGTGTTGTTTTTTGGACTACCCTGTATAAAAACTTCATTGCTTTGTCGTATTTTATTTCATTGTTGGACTGGTAAGCTCTGCTACAGGTCATCCATGTCTGACATTAGCGATACTTAATTTGCCAACTTGCTCACGATTATAATTTCAACTTCAAAGATATAAAAATTTCTTCAATACGGGGCTTCAATACGGCAGCTTGGTGATGCAACATCTGATGCCACCCAAATCATGAGCACCCAAAACGGGTGCTGAAGTATCCTAATCATGTATACTATCCCATAGTGGCAGTAGCCTGTTGATACTAGTAACATGCTGCAATATAGCATGTTACTAGTATCAACAGGCTATTGTAGATTATTATTATTATTATTATTAACGGGCTACTGTGGATTACTGTACATTCTTTACTTCATTTCACTGTGTTTGTCAAAATGTCAACTTTGGCAAAATATACATGAATGTTGCAAACAATTGATTTTCAGCTGTAGCAGAAATGCGATACAGTGATGTGGCTGCAACAAGTGCAACAGCGACTGGAGACCACAGTTATGCTATGACTGCCACGACCGGCACCAGCATTGCAGAAGGTGACAGTGTCATTCAGAGGCCAAAAACATTGGTCAACAAAGACCATGGTTAGTTGTAGTAACCTATAACTTCGTTTCAGCAGCAGGTTGGATGTTGTATGTGATAAAGATTTCAACTAGTTGAAAGTACTGCTTTTTTGCTAACACTGGCAATAAAGATTCACAGTAGTTGAAAATATTGTTGTTTATTCTACTAACTCTAACACAGTATCTACCATAGATGTTACTCTCATTACCTAGCCAGGAACATTTGAAACCAGAAAGAGCAGTTCTGGGCCACTAAAAACATTATACTTAAAATAGGTAGCATCGTGGCTGGAGGCAGTGTACTGTGTGGGACTGTTGGGGGTAATTGCTTTCCCCAGAATTTTGGGCTGTTGGAAATTCTTTTTTGTGGACAAAAATTTATTCAATTGGTGTTCTTAAAACTATAAGTAAATTTTGTGACAATGTTTAGATTTTGAGCATCTATAGTCATTAGGGACCAACTTAATTCACGATTTCACGGCCGTGACATTTTTCGTGAAATTGGCCTTCTTCCGCGAAAAACGCCGATTTCCGTGAAATCCGTGATTTTTCGTGAAAAAAAGTTTACAAAATGAACAGTTCTCAATTTCTTTAACAACGAAACATACTGAGTGCTAAAGTGCAACTGTTGCAAAGAGTGAAAGTAAATAATGACAAAAAATTTTCTGTAATGACAAGTGCAGTTTTATGCTCTGTCTGGTTCTCAAAGCAAGTAGATGAAGTGTGTCTAAATTATTTAAGTGTTCTCATTTGTTGTTGTTGCAGTGATTTGGGTGATTCTACTTTTGTATCAGTTTTCAACATGATATAACCACGTGAGCATTTTTATTGCTCTTGCATTAATTTTGTATGCGCGAAAGCAACTACTGCTTTCAGCGCGTCTTAGCCATCGCAGTTCAGTCTGTCCGTCTGTCCGTCCGTCACACGGATGGATTAGTCAAAAACGGTGCAAGCTAGAATCACCAAATCTTCACCGTCGGCTGCCTGGAAGACTCTAGTTTCAGGAACCGTAAAACCTTTCTATAAATTCAAAGGGGGTCACCCCGAACGAAAGTGCAAAATAAGAGAAGGTGGGTAAAATTTGCGACTTTTGGCCGATAACTCGCTGTATCTCAGTAATGGTGTGAGATAGGCCCCATAGGAACTCGTACACTGGCTCTCGGCTGGCGCCAAATTCAATAACCTTGAAGGTCAAAATAGGGAATTTTATGGATTTTTTTTCACGATTTCAAGCTGCGACACGAGTCTATATTATTTCAAGGTGGCGCCACGCAACGCGTTACGCTAGCCGATATCACAGGCTGCGCGGTAGCGCCAGCCCTGTGTTAATGGCGACCGGCTAAGTAAAGGAAGAATGGCAAAATTCGACCCCTCGCAGATCCGAAACCCCTCAACCGATCGACATAAAATTTGAAATAAATGATTGCGTCGGCGAGACGACCCCCCGTGCAAAATTTCGTGCAAATCCGTCCATTGGGGGCTACTCGGCAAATGGGTGAAATATGACGAAAATTTTTCTCCGATATATATACCTTTTTTTGTTGACCGACCTACAGGTAAGACCGGTCGGCGGATTTTCACGCACGATGGCTCAAAGGACGCGGTCTCACGCAAGGGTGTGCCTTTTTAGGGGTAAAAAATTTGAAGTTAATGTCTAACTCCTGAAAAATCCCCCCAAAGTCGAAAATTCGGCAAAAAACGGACAAGTTTTCGGCCAAAAACGCTCCTGTTTAGAAATTTCACCTATAAACGACCCCTAATTGTCATCGTAGGCCGATAAAAGTTGTATAGTGAACAGGCAATATGGCCTCGGGTTTAGGGTTTAGTGTTTTCATGGACGTGTAAAGCAGATGGTTTATAATTGACCATCAACATAAAACTTTGTCATTGGAATAAAACAGCAAATATAAATGTACAAAACATTAGTTTATACACTTGTTAACTGCGACATGCAATGAGTGACACATCGAAAACAAAAAAAATCATAAAAAGGTGATATTATTTAACAGCACATTGACAGTTAGGCGATGTGATGGTGAGTGATATCACCTTTTTATGATTTTTGTTGTTTTCGATGTGTCACTCATTGCATGTCGCAGTTAACAAGTGTATAAACTGATGCTTTGTACATTTATATACATATACACATGTTCATTAATCGATTACAAGCATCTGCAAATTGTTTTAAACGACCCTTAATCGTCATCGTAGGCCGATAAAAGTTGTACAGTGAACAGGCAATATGGCCTCGGGAATTCCAAATATGTGGTCATTTTGAACCCCCTGCCCACAGGTCACGTGACATAGGGCATGCGCAGTCAACGTTTTGGCCTTTAAAAACATGACTATGTATAAAATTTTCACCTACAAACGGCCCCTAATCGTCATCGTAGCCTCAAAGAAGTTGGGTGCGAGATAAACGCTTGGTTCCAATGGATCACCAATAGAAAATTACATGTGCCGAGTCCAATGGTCACGTGACCGATGACGTCACGTGACCCCAAAAGGTCAAACTCGTAACCCCAAAATCTTTGAAGCCCCGTATCTCCGTATACGTGCAAGATAGACGCATGGTCATCATTGACCATCAATAGGAAATTGCCCACGCTGAGTCCGATGGTCACGCGATCGATGACGTCACGTAACCCCAAAAGGTCAAACTCGTGACCCCAAAATTTGTGAAGCCCCGTTTCTCCGTATTTGTGCAAGATAAATTTATGATCATCATTGACCACCAATAGGAAAGTGCTCTTAACGAGTCCGATGATCACGTTCCGATGACTTCACGTGACCTCTAAAGATCAAAATCGTGACCCTCAAAATATTTGAGGTTTAGTGTTTTCATGGCCGTGTAAAGCAGATGGTTTATAATTGACCATCAACATAAAACTTTGTTATTGTAATAAAACAGCATCACTCACCATCACATCGCCTAACTGTCAATGTGCTGTTGAATAATATTACCTTTTTATGATTTTTGCTGTTTTCAATGTGTCACTCATTGCATGTCGCCGTTAACAAGTGTGTAAACTGATGTTTTGTACATTTATATACATATACGCATGTTCATGGCAGCAGATAAAATGTCGAACTTAATCGATTACAAGCATCTGCAAATTGTTTTATTCTATAGTTTACTGTAAAATTAAGACTTTCTCCTCAATCGTCTGTATACGACGACAAAATTATAAATGTTAAGACACCCAAATTTTGGCCGTATGTGAAACAAGTAAGCGCGCATAAAAATGGTTTCAGATTGAATTGGCCAAAATGGCTGCAGAGAGACCAAGGCAACCTGCATATGAAATTTTCAGCATGTCAACATCGATGACCTTGAACCCTAAAAATATTGATTTAAGTGATTTTTTGGTGATTTTTGGCTGCAAAAGAGTAAATTGCAACGAAATGGATGGAGATAGACTACGATTACCTGCGAACAGGAACTGCTGTAGGCTTTCGCGCATCTCATGAGCATTAGCTCAAATTTCTTGTTTTATTACATGTTACATGAAAACCTGTAGTTATACTAACCTATGCGTGTGCGTGTGTGCTCGTGTGTTTGTTGCTTAGCTCTGTCTATTAAAGTTGTTGCATAATTAACAGATTGGACATTGCTGAATATTTTTATATTGTAAATAGATGGCCAGAATGCATTAAAGTGAAGTATGGGGTTCACTTATTTAGAATGGCGAGTGACATTAAATTTTTTGAATAAAAATTTTTTACAACAATTATGATATTTCCAAATTGTAATAATTTGTGCACAGTTTTTGAAAAAGTTGCAATTTTCTACAACCTGCAAAGTCCTAGAAAACGGAACAGAGCTTTAAAGTTTTTTTGAATTTGTTGGATAAGCTGCATTACTGTGACCTCATTTAGTAATACTGATTTGATGTTGTTAGCAGTTTTTGACATGCTACATTTATGCTGTAGACTATTTATGGCATGCCGTGTCTGTCATCTGTCATGGATGTATTGTGGTTAAACGGTAGGTTGTACCAAAAATTTTTTCACAAATAATTAGCTTGGTGTGGTGGATTTCAGCTATCCGGTGAAAGAAAACATTTTAAAATTTAGTTTTCTTTGTCCTCCAATAGACAGCATTATGGGATTGATGACTGTCTGGAAAATAAAAAAATTATCAATGTAGTTGCAGTACGTAATGATGCAGTTGTATGTTCTACTTATAATGCTGTACATCATTTTAGGATTACATCTGCTTTGAATTTTGATATTTTAAATGGCTTGTGTCAATAATATTCGATGCTGATGCATTTGCTTGTACTGCAGAAATTCATCCGGAGACTGACGTTCTTTCTGCTCTTTCAGCTTCTTCAGCCACTGCCAGAATCAGATCACCGCAAAAACGGACATTCTTGGAGTTCAAACGTGCTTGTCGAAGGCTAACGTATTATCAGGCACAAGCACGAAGGTGGCGTGACATTGCTAATAAGCGTCGAAAACAGTCAGCAGATAACTTGTCGGTTGATGACATAATCAAAGCAGCTGCAAAATACATTTCTGGCCATACTTTAGCGTTTTTTGCAAGCCAGTTAAGAGCATCGCAACGACAACCTACTGGACGGAGATAGGCGTCTGCTGACAGATTGCTGGCACTATCCATTTTTCACAGGTAACCATCTGCTTATCAGCTGCTGCGAAAATACTTCAAATTGCCAGCAACATCAACTCTTCGTGCGTGGGTGCGGGACATAAACTTTAAACCAGGGTTCAATGGCACTGTACTCCGTATGTTGCAGGCAAAAGTGTCTGTGTTGCCGGAGAATGATAAGTTAGCAGTTTTGTGTATCGACGCCATGGCTATCAAAACAGTTCTAGAATATGACAGAAAGAGAGATATAGTTGATGGGTTTGCTGACGACAGAAACGTCCGTTTATCGAGAATTGCAACAGAAACACTAGTTTTTATGGTGAAAGGCTTGTGCCGTAAGTGGAAGCAGCCGTTGTGTTATTTCTTGTCAGCAAGTGCAGTAAGTGGTGCCAATTTGCGCGAGTTAACACTACAGTGCATCAAGGATTTGCGTGATATTGGTATTACCGTTAAAGTTGTTGTATGTGACCAAGGTGCCACAAATCGAGCCCTGTTCTCTCTGCTTGGTATTACGGTAGAACATCCGTTTATTGAATTTGATGGTATAAAAATTTTTTTATGTATGATCCTTCACATTTGTTAAAAAGTGTACGTAACAATTTCCGGCGCTATGTTGTACAGTTCAAAAACCAGCTTGCCAAGTGGGAACATGTCAAATCGTTTTATGACCGTGAGAGCTAGCAGAAAGTTAGACTGGCTCCAAAACTCAAACTGGTACATTTTCTCCTTGATAATTTTAAGAAAATGAATGTTAACTTGCTGCGCAAATTCTCAGCCACAGTGTTGCTGCAGGTATTTGTTGTTATGTTACATTACCTGGTAACTTTCTGCCACCAGAAGCTGTTGCAACTGCAGAGTTTGTTGAGTTTGTTAACAAGTTGTTTGATTCTTGCAATGGTGTTAATTTTAATGATGTCAAAGTTTGCAGAAGGCCAGTGACAGACAGTTCGTATTATGTTGATTTTTGGAAAGAGTCGATGCAAGTACTTGACAGTGTCAAGTTCTTAGGATGCATTGCGTGAGTGGATGGCGCTTGTCGTTGTCAGCGATGCTTGGTTTGTGGAACGATGTCCGGGGTAATGTAAAATTTTTATTACCTCGACGCTTGAATCAAAACAGCTTGGAAAGTTACTTCTCATCCATCCGACAGAAGGGTGGCTGTCGTGACAACCCATCAAGTGCTCATTTTCGTAGTGCTATGCGTAGTTGTGTGGCAAATAAATTGCTTACTGGTTGCGGAGGTGAAAATTGTAAAGTTGACGATGACTCTGTTCTGCTATCTTTAGACAGTCTTGCAACAATAAAATCTTCGTGTGCTACTTCTTTTGTCAGCAGGTCCACAGCTGATTTGGTTTTTGTTCAACTGCCACCACCACTACCAGTAAGTTACAGTAGCACTGGTGCAGATGTGACTGAACAAGTTGATGAAAGTTACTGCGTTCCTGTGCAAGACACTGGTGTAACCACCAATCTCAAAGTTGGCACTGCCACTGTTTCCAGTAGTGAGCAGCTGCATTTATCTCATAAAAAAAAACATCTGACAGTCACAGAAAAGTGCAAAAATTTGCGATTTAAATACACATACTTGGGTGCCAAGAAATCAGGCAATTTGCTGCACATAAATGCAATAACATATGTGTCTGGATATGTAGCACATAAAGTGCTAAAAAACACAGTTGTGTTGTGTGTCATGCAGCACTGTGCAGCAAAGAACGTTTGTTGTCAGACAGCAATGTTGTTTTCACTCATTTAAAAGCATTCTGCTTGGGTGAGTTTGGCCAGTTGAAAACTACAAGTGACGAATTAATTACATTTTTGTGTTCTGTGAATTAGAAATTTCTTTGCACTTTCCGTAGCATGGTGCATGTGTAAGGTGTTTGTAAAAGAATCCAGAGTGAAATTATGCAAGATTTGACGCAGTATGACACTTTCAATTTGTTGCTGTGTTTAGGAGTAATTGCAAATGTTTTACAGTCATATCTGAATGTACGTATACATGCTGAATTGCGTTATGTGGTTGAAAAACAGAAGAAAAACAAGTCATCTGCAAATAAGTCAAGGAAGCTGTTAAAATTTCAGCATGTTTAAACTGATTTGTATGTGTGGTAACTTTGTTTGTATATTTCTTATACAACTAGTTTGTTTCTGTACAAAAACCGATGTTCTTTGCCAGTGTCACTGGGGGCACAATTGCCCTCTTTAAACTTCAAGCTGTAAAAAAATTTTTGACCAAAATATTTTGTCCGAATTTATAAAACTTAGGGCTGAACCTTTTTCGAGAAATTTAAGAATAGGATTAAAATTTTGAGCTCCCACGATCTCCTTTGTTAAAAATTTAGAATTATAGTTTGTCACAAACTTGCAACTTTCTGCTCAGCCTACTTTTTAAACAACACAGAGCTGTTCTTTGTACTGTGTACTTTGCACTATTTTTGTTAATCTAGAACAGAAAAAATTGAGTTTCCAGAATTTATATATCACTGATCAACATTTTACAGAGAAGACTGGCTGATGGAGGAATTTGTGTGAGGTAATGTTCATAACGTGGTTGTAATATGTGGCAAGTGTGATGACCGTAGCATTTGCAATTACGCCTAAACACAGCAACAAATTGAAAGTGTCATACTGCGTCAAATGGATTTTCTCACGGACACCTTGCACATGCATCATGCTACGGAAAGTGCGAACAAATTTCTCCTTCACAAAACACAAAAAAATAATTAATTCGTCACAAGTGTGATGAAGTTGCATGGAAGAATTATGTCATTTTAATCTGCAATTCTATTTAATAAAGATAAGAGTGGTAATTTAATGGATAGTAGTAATTATAGAGGTATAACTTTAAGCTCAACTATATCTAAACTGTTTGAGCTCTGTCTGCTAGATAGGTATAGTGTTTACCTAATGTCATCCGAACTCCAGTTTGGCTTCAAGAAAAAACTTGGGTGTAATAATGCTATTTATGCACTGCGTTCAGTTGTGAACTAGTATACTTCTCGTGGTTCTACAGTTAATTTATGTACATTAAATGTTTCAAAAGCGTTTGACAAGGTGAATCATCATTGTTCGTATTTGAAGCTGATGGCGTAAAGTTCCAAAATTTTTTCTCAAGTTGTTAATTAACTGGTACAGTAGAGGTGTTGCTTTTGTGTGCTGAAATAATGTTGTTTCGCGTATGATGTGTATGACCTGTGGTGTGCGGCAAGGTGGGGTGTTATCGCCAGTGCTTTTTGCTATATAGGTTGTTGACATTGCTAACTCTCTAAGCTCTTCCAAGCTTGGCTGTTATGTTGGCGGGATGTATGTGGGTTGCATCATTTATACAGATAACATAATCTTGTTATCAGCATCTCTAAACATGATGCAGAAAAATTTGTAAAACTGAGGCACATTATTTAGATATAAAATTTAACGTAGCCAAGTCCATGATTTTACGTGTTGGTTACAGTTATGCGATAGACTGCGCCAAGCTTGCTATTGATGGTTGTGAGCTACATTTTGTGTGTAAACTCAAATATCTGGGTGTTTACCTGTTGTTTTAGACTGAGTCTTCAAGAATATAAAGCAAAGTTCTTTAGAGCTTTGAATGGCATTCTGTATCGTGTTAAAGGATTCAGTAATGATGTAGTGATTATGAATTTGATTCAGTCATATTGTAAGCCACTCTTGCTGTATGCATGTGAGTGTTTTTAATATGATCCGTAGTAAGATTTCACAGTTATGTAAAGCATGGCCATGTGTTTATTGAAAGGTTTTAAGGTTAGCACAGATGAGGCTATTGAGCTTATTCAAGTTAGTACTGGTTTTTGTACATTAAACACTAAACTAAGTCGTCGTAAATCATCATTTGTCCATAAAATGTCATGTTCCACTAATTCTGTTATCTATGGACTGTCTCTACTGAGGTTGTGAACTGCATTTTTTTCTGTCTAATCGTTGTATCATGTTTTTATGTCTGTCTGTTTGTTTGTCTGTCTGGTTGCTGACCATGTGGCAAATAAAGATTTATATATTTGCTATTTTGTTCAGTTCTGTGACACGCATACGGAGATCAATCTTGCTATAACAATTCTCAGTTTAATTTCAACACCAACCTTAACCACACTCACGTGGTCAGTTAAAGATAAATCTGAAACTGTCTTCCTTTGTTCTTTGTTCAAAAGACTATGCATTTTACCCAACCTGACAAGCAGTGTGTGGTATATCATATGTCACAGATTCCAGCTTGATTGTGTGCAGTTTTACAGTTAGTGACATGTATTGCAGTGTCTTAGAGTTAAGCTCCAAAGGATTGCTTTTTTGGCGAAAAACTACTGAGCTGACGAAAACTGGTGGTCATGACAAAAAATATTGTTTTTGGACGAAATTTGCTAAATTTTTAATTTTTTTACTTTCTGGCGAACGAAAAATGACATTTTTTGAGGCAAATTTTTTAAAGTTATTTCAGATGGCGAAATTTGGGATTTGTGGCAAAGTTTTTGGTGAAATTTGCATTTTTTGATAAATAAAAAATGGCATTTTTTTGGTAGCAAAATTTTTTGCAGCCTAGTTAAAATATAAACTTTTGTTGATATTCAGTCTCTGAATTAAGTGTCAGCAGTCCTGGAAAGTTCTAGAATTTTAATTAATGACTACAGCACTTGCAACTCTATAATAATTTTGGGGCAATGTAATTTTTTTTCCAAGCAGTAAAGACTGTTCTGTCTCCTGTCTGGTGTTTTACAGAATACACATTAAATTGCACTTTTACTCCAAAAATGTTTGTCTTACATAATAAAGCCAGCAGAATAATATAAGTAACTTCTGCTAAAAATTATTCTACTAATAACGTTCACTTTGTGTAATTCAGATTTAATATAATTTGCTAAAAAGCCATGACCAACATCAAGTAATGCATAGCTAGAAAATGAAAATAGCCAGTGACGGTTTTAGCCCGGAATATTTTTCTTTTTTTCAGTAGATGGTCAAACTAACTTGTTGACTTCAGACCATGTCGGGTAGTTGACAGTGTTTTTTGGGGGGGAAGAGGGCACGGCCAGTCCCTAGTCAGTAGGCGAAGCCCCTGAAGCTGAGGTACTTTTTGCTTTTGGATGTTCAATAAAAGCCACAAATTTGCCCGGTTTCCTAAAATGGCCACGAAACTTAGGGGGTTGGGGGGCTGGAGCAAAACTGGGGCTATGCCCGCGACCCGGGCCTCAAACCGCCACTAACAATAGCTAGGACGTTTTGCAGGCAATGACATGATTATCATGGTCATCAGCAGATGTCAGCTTAACATAGGCCTATTAGTTTAGCTTGTGCCAAATTGCACATAACTGCACTCCCATATTTAAAAACTACCTCAATAAATAATTTTGACACAGTCATCTACCTACCCGGCTGTAGATATTCACTAGAAACAAACTAAGCAACATTGAGCACTGCTACAATTAACATCGATTTCGATAAATTGACGAAATTCTGGTACAGACTGACTAAATACCGATTAGGTGCCACGCCCACTGAACGTTTACTTGAGCTCAAAGTGCTTATATGGATTTTCATTTTAAGCACAAAGATGTCAATTGTCGTTTAACATTGCATTTTACTAGAATAAGCAACGAATTTGGCGTGTCATGTTCCTTTTGTGCATTTAATTGGCAAATACTTTAACGTACTCAGCGAACGCTCCGTTGTTTACATCAATGTTTACCTTGCGGCGGACAGGTGGCGCCAGTAGCGCTGTGCGAAAAGTGAACTTACCGGAAGCACAAATAGTAAATATGGGTTAGTGCTGGAGTCAGCTATCTCTTTTTAATTATTTATCCCTGGTAGAGCTATTAGGTACATTTTCAGTGCTAGATCGGGAGCTTCGGTCTCACGGTCACCGCCAGGGACATTTACATCAAGAATAAATACTATTAAAAAGAGAGGTTAATCATGACATTTAAGAATTAAGATAAAATCTATCTTTAATGTACAAAATCACTGCCATTTAAATATTAGCTTCTAATTCAATAAGTTAAAATTAAAATAACTTTAATGTTAATTATGATTAGTACTATTTATGATGTGAATGTTCCTGACGGTAACCGTGAGGCCGAAGCTCCCGATCTAGCACTGAAAATGAACCTAATAGCTCTACTCACCTTCTTGAGGGAAGCTCCCGACTATCTAGCGCCGAAAATGAGCTTAATAGCTCTTCTCGCCCTTTTGAGCGTTCCTGAAGCAATCCCCCAAACGTTGAAGTAGGAAAACCCGGAGGTCCTCCTAATGTCAAAGAAACGTACGAAGAACGTATACGCAAGTATCTAGAGACCCAACGACCTAAAAAGGAACAGCCTGAAAGAGAACACCAAGATAACGACCAAAGTTTAGGCGTGGTTTTGTATTGGTTAGTCCACAATATATTTTTCATATCAAAACTCTAAAGATCAGTCTTAGAATAGTTTATTTTAAAATATTAACTTTGGAAGTTAAAGCTCTTATTGTCCTCTGATATATTAAACTTTAAATCTTGAAAATTTATTATTTATATTTTTTTGGTTTACATTAAAAATTTTATTTAATTTCTATTAAACTACCTATATATAATCTTACTAACTTTTATAGGACTTTATTCCTTAATAATTTAATCTTATGTTAATTTAATCTAAATTTTTTAAGGGCATATCATTATTTTTTTTCGACAGTTTTATCATTAAAAATTTTACTTAAATTTTATTAGATTATTATCCCATATGGTTTTATTGGTTTTCCGACAAATTTCCGACAAGCAAATTTTATTAAGAATATTTTAATATGAAATTTTTTAGTAAAAATAGCTTTATTATTATATTGCTAAAAGAAAGTTATCCCCTTAAAAGCTAATATTTACCAATACTTCATGATTTTTAAAAGGCAAAAATGCGATCATTTTTTGCAATTTTACGCATGCAAAGATCATACCCCCGGTATCTCTTTTTTTTATTTTTAAGTATTTTTGTGTATATATATATAATATAAAGTATAAGTAGTATATATATATATGCATATATGTGTATATATTTTTTCCACGTTTAACGGGCCTATGACGTGCCAGTGAACAGTCATTTTAAAGAATAACACCTTTCTGCAGCAAACCTGGTCAATTGCTGCGAATTGCTGGTCGGAATCAATCAGACAATAATGCACAGTAATATTTTTCATTAACAGTATGTCCTTCAAGCCAAAAGTATGCAAGAACAACTGCAGCTAACCGGTTTTGCTGTAACGGCAGTGCTCCAACACTGACATCATCACTAACTGACTGATGATCGCTGCAAACGTGGGTGAACTATTCAAATACGTTCAAACGTGATAAAGTGTCACTGCTACAGATAATCTACAATAAATTTTAGCACTTTCTACACCTTTTGTGACTAGAAAATTTTACGATCACTCTCTGTGTTTGCCAAACGTCAACGCCCATCATTTATATTTTAATAATAATGACGTCACAACGTGACATCATAAATGAAACCACACACAGTAAGTGATATAAAATGGTTTTGGTTTTCAACTGTCAGTGTGTGCTGACTGAAAAAAACAGTCGTGGAATTTATTTAATGCCCTTCATACGCATCATTTTTTCTGATAGGTTTTGAGGTCCGATGGCTTGATCTTATTCGCCTTTAAAAGCAAAACATCCACACATTGGTTACTCCTGACCTGGAAAATGTTTATACTGGTTTTGGTTTCAGCACAGCTGGGATATAGCCCATAAGACAGATTTGTGAAATAATGTAATGTTGCTTAATAACTTCTAACAGTTAACTGAATATCAGAGCAGCTCATTGTTTCTGTGATATTATTGTTCCTGTGATACCAGAAGTGGTACAAACGTGTTTGGCGGCTGGTGCAGCAGCTTCTGTTTTTGCTGCTGTAAAGTGTCAGCCCGACACGACAAAGTCGATAAAGTGTGCTGTAACCTGTCATCACAAACACATTGTCTGCAGTGGTATAATGACACCACAGAGTCTCTGAAGGTTTACAAGATATGGCAACTGATTCATTAGAAATCTCCATTTGTGACCACCCCACTGTCAGTTGACGCGAGAACTTTAGAAAATATCTGAATAGCCGTTACATCAACAAAACACTTCTGTTGCTCACAGTATGCAAGTATCTTAATTTTTTTCATGTTTTTGTCACTCAAACAATAAATAATGATTAGTTGACTGATCGACATTCAGTTCACGTGTACTACTCGTACCTTATGGCTGGAATAGAAAAATAGGATTGAAATGGTGAAGTTAACACTCCACACATACAGATTTAGCATTCTACCAAAACATCAGTTTCGACAACTGAAACTATCTACGAACTGCTTTCGTGACACTTAATTACTGGGACAGTTATTCATGCGGCACTTTATCACTAACCTGTCATCAAAATTAATAAAAATCATGATTTTTAAAAATAAAAATCGAAAGCATTGATTTTTTGATTTAAGTAGATTTTTTTTATTTTTGATATGCTATCTGTGATGACCAGTGTGTTACCTTTATCTGCTAGTTAGTCATCATCGTCATCATCGACAACCGTGGGCTCAATGCCCGTTGGTGTCTGACGCCATTCTTACTATCGCTGCCCACCGCTGCCTATTTAGGGCAGCGTGGCTTAACTACTGCAGGGTTGTCCCACACCACTGCTCAATGTCATCTGACCATTCTCGGTGAGGCCGTCCTCTTTTGTTTAAACCATCCATCATTCCGAACACCAGGGTCTTTATCTTTCTGCTGTCGTTTATTCTGCAGATATGGCCGAAGAGGCGCAACTTTCTCTGTATCACTTTCTGCAGTAGGGTTTCTGTGAATTGAATCTTTCTGTACAATTCATCATTAGTGATCTTTTGTGTCCATTCTATCCTAAGAAACTTCCTGTAGCATTTTTTCTCAAAGGACAGAATTCGGATTTTGCAGCGTTTTGTAACTGTCCATGTTTCACAACCGTAAAGCATTGTACTGAACACACATGTCTTCAGGATGCTGAGCTTTGTTTCCAGAGTGATCGCCTTACTTTTCCAAATCTTGTCCAAGGCTTTCAGGTTTGCCATTGCCTTTGCCATTATGACTGCTATTTCCTTTGAACAGTCCAGGTCATATGCTATGTTGCTTTCCAGGTAGGTGAATTTCTCCACATTTTCCAGCTCAATTCCATCTATGCATATCTTACTTGATATTTGCTTATCACCAAATACCATCGTCTTTGTTTTGTCGGTGTTTATCATTAACCCATACCTCATTACTTTTTTATGTAGTGAATAAACTGTCCTTTCCAACGTGCTTTCATCCTCCTCGATTATTTCTATGTCGTCCGCAAATCGCAGGTTTTTTATTCTTATTCTATGTACCGATATTCCTTCTTCGCCATCTTTGACTTTGTCCATGGCTCTCTCTAGATCCGCGATAAACACAGTGGGTGATATTGGATCTCCTTGTCTTGTATCCCTGCTGGTTGCAAACCAGCTTCCTTCTTGCCCACATACTCTCACTGCTGCCTGAGCATTTTCATTGATGTCTCTTAGCAACCGGACTAGCTGGTGGTCCACTCCATATGACTCTAGCACAGCCTAGGTCACCGTCTGATCTATGCTGTCAAATGCCTTCTTGAAGTCGACGAAGCAGTTGAAGATCTTTTTACCCTTTCGTCGTGCTTTCTCTGCTATCAGTCTCAGGGCTAGGATCTGCT
>Ga0209367_1006627_pt1 | contig 16010 bp, 12 predicted proteins | sample WorMetLIZISLAND2_FD_187412 | JGI IMG/M metagenome (GOLD analysis project Ga0209367, IMG submission 187412) | Marine gutless worms symbiont microbial communities from Max Planck institute for Marine Microbiology, Germany - Olavius geniculatus... ... | reverse complement strand
GCTGTGAGTGTACAACTGTCCATCAAGTACGGCGGAGCAGTTCCATGGAGACATCGATACATGAGCACTGCGAGCTTAAATCGTACTCGATCGGTGACATCAAGCCAGTGGAGCTCATCATGTGTTAGTCGCGACAAACCACTGTCGTACTTCCGAGTGTCAGTGACGACGTGGGCAGCTGAATTCATCACTCTCTGCAACTTGTCTGTTATGACTCTCGGTGACTCAGCCAGCACAGCGTTACAGTAGTCAACACAAGATGTCACAAGTGCTTGCACAAGGGTTTTAGCTGACCCGACATCCAACGACTGCCGGACCCGACGAATCTGAGATGAAAGAAGCAGGTAGCATTGACAGCTGAGACATGTTTCTTAAGACTCAAATCAGATGACATAATAACTCCTAGGATGCGTATGTGTCCACTGGGCTCGATGGTGCCAGAGCCAAGCTTGATTGCTGGGCCACGACCATCGAGTTTACTCAGACTGTACTTGAAACCCGACCACAGGAGTTCTGTCTTCTTTGTATTTTGCTTGAGGCGGTGTGCCGACATTTAGTGATTGATATCTGTGACACAGTGTTCAAGTTTCCCAACAGCAGTCGGCGTATCATCGCAACGACAATGCTCATTCAGCTGCGTATCGTCGGCAAAAGTGTGATAGTTGACGCCGTGCTCATCGGCCTTCTCTTCGAGATCAGCAGTGTACATAATGAACAACCGCGGGCCGAGTACCGAACCTTGTGGCACAGAGCACGTGACGTGAACATATACGACGTACTACCGTTATAAACGACTTGAAATATTCTGTCACATAGATACGACTGGAACCACTTCAACACAATGCCACGCACTGTGTGAAAGTCGTTGAATGAAATCAGATGTGTCACTTAGCCAGGATATTTGTCTGGTCCCAAGGAGCCTTTGTTCATTTTGCAATGAGGATAGTATGAGATTGAAACACCATCTGAAAAATTATTACGTGCAACAGCAGCTACTGCTGTAGCTGCGTCTTAGCCGTCGCAATTCTGTCCATCCGTCCGTCCGTCCGTCTGTCTGTCACACGGGTGAATCAGTCAAAAGCAGTGCAAGCTAGAATCACCAAATCTTCACCGTCGGCTGCCTGGAAGACCCTAGTTTCAGGAACCATAAAGCTTTTCCATAAATTCGAAGGGGGTCACCCCGAACAAAGGTGCTAAATGAGAGGGGGGTAGGGAAAATCTGCGACATTCAGCCGATATGGCGTTGCCAGAGCGAGATAGTGGCGCCATCTCGTGAATGAATATGTTCTACTGGGCCTTCTGTGAAACTAGCCAAAAGCCGTAGGCCTACGGATGAGATCTGTGGATGAAGTCTACGCATCACTAGCGTACGACGGTGCACCGCTGTTGTGCATTCCTGTTTGCGTTAGCAGAGATTTACTTGTTTTGCAGATTGTGGTCAAACCGCTACAGATAGCGAAATGATTGCTCTGGATATTAGACAGCCCAAAACAAATAGCAGAAAGATGCGAGAAGGGTGTTTTTGATGACAGCCAATGCCATGGGGGCACCAAGGCCATGGGACAGGCAGGTACATCATGGCATAGAGAATGGGCCCAGCCAAGCTGCTACTGCTATTACTACTGTGATTATTGCTACTACTATTGCTGCTACTGTTGCAGTTGTTGTTGTTACAGGCAAGGCTGCGGAGACAGAGGTACATCGTGGCATAGAGGATGAGGCTGGGTTGCTGTGGGACTCCATCTGCTTTGTGTTTCTTATCTTCATGATCCGAGTCTGCAAGAGTTGGTATTTTCAGCACATCGTCGTTGAACTGCAGCTCAACCACGATTTCGCTCACATGTAAATATTTATTTTTTCTTCTCTGTTTTCTCTGCATTCGAGAAATAATTGCATGTATTTCCACGTAATAGCACATTTTTTCAAATACTTTTAGCACCGCTGAAGTAAGTCAACCAACTTGTGCTGCACCAGTTTGATTATTATTATTAGTAGTAGTTTTTTTCTTCTTTTTTCTGCATTGGACAAATAATTTTGCGTCAAAAGCTGGCAAAATGAGTATGGCATGAAATTTCAGCGAGCAAAAAAGCGAACGGATTGGACTGAGCACGAATGATTTACACTGTGCTCTGATCAGATTTGTCACCAACACAGCACCATAATTTAGTTGACTTTTATTCACAATAGACTGCTTCGCTGAGAGTATTTCGTGATGCTGAAAATATCATGCTAATTGTTTTTTTGCCGCAGTGGAGCAGCTCTGATCAACACAAACCTTCGCCTGCGGATGGAGAAGCAGTGTAAAGAGGAGCACGAGATTCTCGACAAGATCAAGAAGAAGATGGACCGAATACGCGACCGACACATGAAGGAGCGCAACCGACGCAGTCGGGAAATGGAGGGAACTTCACCCGACGACCAGGAACAGCAGCCTCAGCCGCCACAAGTCTACCAGGAACCCGCCGATCACTACGAAGGTCAGATGCTAGTCGTAATGATAGTGGAGTGGTAGTGGAAGAATCTTTTTAGGAACCAGGAACAAAAACCTTATATCTACCAGAACCAAGTGATTATTGTGAGAAAGTTGCACTGCTTCTGTATAATGCATGTGTGTCAGCAAAGGAATTTCGTATATTTGGCCAGTATTTGGCAAAGGTGTGGACAAAATTTTGGTGGTGTGTTTTTATGGTTCACCGTGTGTTGTTGTGAGCATGTGCATCTGAAACTTATCGACTGACTGACGTACTTAGTTAGCTGCTCACGTTCTTGGGTTAAAACGTGGAAGTCATCATATTGCTATTATTGCCCCTTACATCAAAACCAAGTGTCAACGGCTGCTTGAGTTTAAATCATATGAAAACGGTCGCTTTGTCACGTGACATGATCGAAGAAGGGAGAAGTCACTCAGTGGAAAATTATGACGAAATTAAAATAAGACCAACAGTACGCACATCGACCCACTCGCTTACTCATGACGTGCACTGACAAATTTACTTACTTGCTTATACCATAGATGTAAAAAACGTTTTTTACGTTTTTTATTCTTGTCACATTTTTTTTACATTTTTTAACGTTTTTTATTTTGCTCAGAGTTTTTTTATTTTTAAAAGAAACATGCATTGAAAATCCCATTAAAGGCTTTGTGAAGCACTTTTGGAACCACAGAAATTAATTAATAGATCATAGCGATGTAGTTTACTTAGCTAGTCCAAATATACTGAACAAAAAAGTTTTGTTAACCAGTATATTTAGTTAGTTTAATGCTATGGTTTTATAAAATCACAGCTACATTGAAATTAAATGAAGTTCTCTCTATCTAAACCATAATTCCAGGTATACTGCACTTACAACATTAGGCATTAGGCAAGAAGCTGAACAAATTATGGCCAACGTTTTTTATTCAACGTTTTTAAACGTTTTTTATTTTTCTTGGAACGTTTTTTACATCTATGGCTTATACTGACTTGTTGCGTGCTGCAGTGATTCGGTCGGGAGACAAGTACATGTTTGATGAGCTGTCAGAGGATGAGATGGAGACGGCTTCATCAAGTGAAGTGCTTGTTGACACTGCTGCTGCTGTTGCTGATGCTGTTGATGGAACCAGTGGTACTGCTGCGGTTCCCATTGCTCCTGACTGGAGAGAGGAAAAGATCGGCGTCGGCCCTGTTCAGGTCGGTCATCGGGTGATGTATTAAGGAAAGCAGAAAGGAATATATTTTCAGTCTGGGGGTGAAGGTAGAGACATTAGGCCACATTCTTGAAAGTTCTGAGGAAGATTGTGACAATATTTTTATCATAGGAAAAACATAGGAAAGGATGTGCATTCTTGAAACTTCTTAGGATAAATTTTTGGGAAAACTTAAAAGAATATTTAGAAAAACACTTGCCGTGTATTACAAAAGAAAGCTGTGTAATATGAATAGCATTCTTTTACAAAGGTATGTGTTATTATTGACACTCGTTTAGATATCATATTTGAAGTTTTTATAATATCATTTATGTTGCATTGCTATTGTTATTTTTTACAGTTAATCACTGTAGCTTTGTTTCGAGGAACCAGTGAAGCTCTCTGAAGCTGTACAGTGGACGTTGAAGCATGTTGTAGTAATGTGTTGTAGTGATAACATGTTGTAGTTGTGTGGTGTTGTAGCTAATCAACGCAGCTCTGTTCGGAGGCACATCTGAAGCTCTGAAGCTGTACAGTGGACGTTCAAGCATGTTCTCTCCACGGCATAGACACAGCGTCAGTGCTTCGTCAGGCGCCGGATTCTCCACGCCTGAACAGCAATCGGTATAGTTCTTTCCGCTGTTTAGTTTTGCTATAATTTGTATGTTGTTTGCGATTAAATGCTATATTCAGAGTTTATGATTTTTGTTGCGTTTGAGGTCGCTGTATGACCGATTTTGTGCAATGTAAGTTCATAGCTTGTGATTTTGTAGAATGTTGATCAGAATTCAGCTGAACGGGCGACATCTAGAAATCTGGTTGCTTTAGTGTGCCAGGCCAGCATTAGATCGAAAAATTGGTCAGTTGTAATAATGTAATACTTATAGCGATTGTTGTTCTAAGTTAACTCTATGCCAGGGCACAGTTAAACGGTTTAGTTTTAAGAGGACTACAAAAACAGCAACGAGGATAAGTTTTGTACAGCTGCTGTAAGTAAGTAAGTTCCAGCCTTAATTATTATGTAGTTAGCAATGGCACAGGGCAGTGGAGATAAACAGTTTTCTTTCTTTATAAGTAAGCAAGTAAGTAAGTAAGATTATTTAGAAGGCGCAATTTAACAATAGCCACAATGTGCCACGCTCTCAACGCCCGAACAAAAATGTCTTCAACTGCCGCTTAAACTGTTCAAAGTTAATGTCAGTTTGTCTCAGATGAGCTGGCAGACTGTTCCACAACCTGAGTATTAGCCAGTCAGAAATTTACGAAGAATTTAGGAGTAAAGTTGAAATTTTCACCATCCATAATCTTCTCTGTTGAAGTGTGCAGCTGTCTGTTGGCAAATTTAAACTTGATGACCACTGTTCTACTTTGTTAACTGACAGCACCGCCATACTTAGTTAGATGGTGTGTTGACAGGTGGTGGCCAGTCCAGCGAGTGATCGCGCTCTTCCTACCTCGGAGCTCTCCGAGGAAACTTCGGCCATCGCCAGACCTGTTTCTGATACTCCACCGTATTCTCGTCACCATCATCGTCAGCTTCAGCAGCAGCAGGCGATTGTCATCATGGAACAGCCTCCGACCCCGCCCGTTGGCCCTGCTGCGGCCCCGCCTACTTCCCTCCCTCTCTCCACTGTGGACCAATCAGCTGCTCGCGCTGTTCGATCCTCGGGAGATCGTCTATCGCCCCGCCTACCACCGGCTACCGGTACCATGGCAACGGGTGGCACCACCATCGCAACCACAAGTGACTCGTTGCCACCAGTTGAGGAGGAGGGGGACGTGATCATTGCTGAGAACAACCACCAGGTGGCGCTGGAGGCGGATGAACCGGAAGTGTTTTCACCGACTGCTGGAGGCAACGAGGATGAAGATGTTGAGGAGATCAAATCGCAGACAGGTTTTAATGAAAATACTGATTAAATAATGATACAAGTATGTCAGTTTTTTTTCAAATATGCAATGTTTTTTTTAATATTTTGGTTGAATGGCGATAAATTTGCACCAAATTTTCACGAGCTCTAGCCGAAAGAACACACATTCTAAATATATAAATATGTCAACCAAATCTGTCTGTTAGTTTAATGTTCTTTGCTTGTCTTTATGCAACACTGACATCATGAAAGGTGTAGCAACAACCAGCTTGCTTGCTTGTTGTAACTGGTACTTTCATTTGCTGCAATAGCTATCCTGCTTTGAAAAAGTATAGCTTTCCACGGGAAATTCATCATAAAGCTACGGAGCATCCATCACCTGCTATGTGGCATTACACCGTGTTACCTGCCACCTGCCTCAAATCCAGCCACCGGAGTTGATTTGCTTACCCCAGAGGGATGGAAGGCTGAGTTGACCTTGGTGTTGGTTATATAGCTAGATGATTTACATGTCTGCAGTTAGCCATCCAAGTAATAACAACTTGATAGCGACCAGATCAGGAGTCAAATTAAGGACCTCGTGATTGCCAGTCTACTAACCTAATTGTTACACTACCAAGCCATCTGCTTCTGTTAGCACTGCTGCATCTGTTGTAGTCGTTGTAGTAATTGTTGTTGTAATTCTTGTTGTAGTTGTTGTAGTTGTAATAGTAGTTATTGTTGTTGCACAGAGTCCATGGACATGCAGTGTGCTACGCTGGTCAGCGGTGTAATATCGGCTGCATTTGGTCCATTGCTACTACTACTACTACTGCAGCTGTTGTAGTAATAGTAGCTGTTGTTGTTGCACAGAGTTGACGGATGTGCCGTGTGCTACGCTGGTGAATGGAGTAAAGGTCGGCTGGGAGTTTGGACTCAGCGTCATAGAGTGGAGCACCCAGCAGCTGTTTCGAATGTCTCGTCAGTACAGATCCGTATCTATGGTGCTTGAGCACAACAAGTTACGCATCAAGATGAACCCTGCCGACAGGGCTCTGAGGTTAGTACGGGGGTTTATTTTGGCTTTGGTCCTTCCAGGTGTGTTGTCATTCAGCCATTTCTATTAAGTCCGGCCAAAAACTTATACAGTATAAAAACCGATGATGTAAGTGTTAGTTTGTGGGGTGTACAAAACTTAATCACATGGCAGTTAATCACGCGACAATTAATTACCGACGTATAATCACTCAACGTTTAAACACGTAGACATGTAGATCGCCCAACACTTAAATCACCAATGTGCAGTCGCAAATATTACACAAATAAAATTCTGTAAAAACACAAGTCCATGCACAAATTGACAATTTGATACATGTTAAGAACCTGCTACAATTGCAGTTAATCGTGCGATATATAATCACAGTTGCATATATGAAATTCTATAAAAACATGAAAACCATCGATTTATATGTCATTTGAAAGCCAGTATGTGATTTTCTATTAGTGATCAGTAACAACCTAGGTCCTATCTCGCATCGTTTAGCCACAGTACATCTGTGACAGATGAACAGACAGACGGACAGACGGATGACAATAATGACAAAGGGCCGACCTTTAAGCTTACAGCTTACAGTCAGCCCAAAAAGGAAACTCGTTAAAACATGCGGCCACTAGGCGTTCAGTGTTCACGGAGATACACTAATGAAGCCCAGCTGTCGCTAGGATACTTGTTGTCAGATGATGATGGACATAAAAAGGCGGACAGAGGACAACGTGTAGGCAGAGCGTACAATTGATCACAGGCAGGGTTGATGAGATTTAAATCAAGTGATACAAATCATTGATGTAAATCGATTTAAATCATGATTTAAATCAATGATAAAAATCATGATTTAAATCACTGAATATAAACCTACAAATTTATGTGCAAATGTGATGGCTGTTTTCAGATTGCAATCTATTATTGGTATTTAGTGCACTGTAGTGCTTGATAACTCAATTTATTTCATATTTGGTTATATCTGAACTGGTAAGTTAGCTTAACCTGATACACTTTACCAAAGCTGACATTACCAATTAATATTGGCCTTGACACTTGTTAATCGCTCATGTTGTTTTGGTAGTTACTTTCAGCAATCAGCATGCTTACAGGTATTAGAAACCTTCATTATTGTCTACTATTTGCCTTAAAAAGTCTGACAAATTGCAGGCGGTCCCATAAATATTCACAAACATTTGAATGCATCACCAGGTTGAAATTGTAAATAATTCTTTGCCAGGCTGCTATAAAAATAACACATATAATTTTAAAAAAAAAGAAACTAATCAAGGCCAATTAATGTCATCCACTAACTAGCAGATAAAGGTAACACACTGGTTATCACAGATAGCATAGAATAGTGTAAAAATCTAATAAAAATCCAAAAATCCAAAAAATTGATTTAAATCAAAAACTCTGATTTAAATCCAAAAAATTGATGCTTTCGATTTTTATTTTTAAAAATCATGATTTTTCTCAACCCTGATCACAGGTGAGCGATCAGGTGTTGCATGAATAACTGTCCAAGTGATTACGTGTCACCAAACCAGTTCGTAGATAGTTTCAGTTATTGTCGGAACTGACATTTTGTAGAATGCTAAATCTGTACGTGTGGTGTGTTGACTTCACCGTTTAAATACATTTTTCCACTCCAGACGTAAAGTACGAGTGTTACTGTGGTACACGGGAACTAAATGTCGATCGGTCAACTAATCATTTATTGCTTGTGTGGCAAAAATGTGAAAAGAAATCGAGCTACTTTCATACTGTGAGCAACAAAAACGTTTTGTTGATGTAACTCAAGTTATTCAAATATTTGCTAAAGTTCTCACTCGCGTAGACTGACAGTGGGGTGGTCACGAATGGAAATTTCTAATGAGTCAGTTTCCATATTTTCTGAACATTTTGAAATTAAGCCAGAGTTATTGTCTAAGCTTTACATATTCAGCACGGATTCTAATTCATGTCGCTATAGTGTTTATGTGCTGTTAACCACAGGGGTTTTTTGCAAATAACACATTGTACTTTTGGGATGTGTTTACGTCTATTTGTTGCTTAGTCAGTTTGCCGAAAATGCCAAATGTAGTGTTCGAAAAGCGCGAAAAAGCCAAATTCTTAAGACTAGCATTTGAATGGAGTGAAATGCTGATAGCCGATGCCAAGTTTTGTAAGCAGTAGCTGGGCTTTTTGCATTTGTGACATCGGTTACAGCACACTCTGTCGACTCCGTGGTGTCATTATACCACTGCAGCCAATGTGTTTGTGACGACAGGTTACAGCACACTTTGTCGACTCTTTCGTGTCGGGCAGACACTTTACAGCAGCAAGAAGAGCATCTGCTGCACCAACCACCAAACACGTTTGTACCACTTTTGCTCTTGTGATATTCAGTTGACTGTTCGAAGTTATTGTGTCTTTGTTTTAATAAGCAACATTACATTATTTTACAATTCTGTCCTATGGGTTTTTAACTTAGAAATATTCAGACTCTGCAGAAACCAAAACCAGTATAAACATTTCCCAGGTCAGGAGTAACCAAAGTGTGGATGTTTTGCTTTTAAAGGCGAACGAGATCAAGCTTATCGGACCTCAAAACCCTTCAGAAAAATGATGCATAACGAGGGGCGTAAAATAAATTCCAGGACTGTTCTTCTCAGTAAGCACACGGTGACAGTTGAAAACCAAAACCATTGTACATCACTTACTGTGGTTTCATTTATGATGTCACGTTGTGACGTCATTATTACTAAGATATAAATGATGGGCGTTGACGTTTGGCAAACGCAGAGAATAATCGGAAAATTTTCTAGTCGCAGAAGGTGGAGAAAGTGCTGAAATTTATTGTAGGTTATCTGTAGCAGTGACACTTTATCACGTTTGAAAGTATTTGTATAGTTCACCCATGTTTGCAGCGATCATTAGTCAGTTAGTGATGATGTCAGTGTTGGAGCACTGCATACGGCAAAAGTGGTCAGCTGCAGACAAAACATTTTTTTGGTTGACTTAAAGAGTTGTTCTTTCATACTTTTTGCTTGAAGAACATACTGTGAATGAAAAAATATTACTGTGCGTTACTGTCCGATTGATTACGACCAGCAATTCACAGCAGTTGACCAGGTTTTGCTGCAGAAAGGTGTCATTCTTTAAAATGACAGTGCCCCACAGATCAATAGGCCCATCAGACAGTTAAGAAAATTGAAGAGATGGGCTGGGAACTGCTACAGCATTTGCCATACAATCCAGACTTAGCTCTAAGTAATTTTCGTTTTGTTTGGACCACAGAGCAAATCACTTGGAGACATTAACTCTACTACTGTTACTTTGCTACTACTGCTGCTGCTGCTGCTGCTGCTGCTGCTACAGTGTAGCAGTATTATGTTGTAGGATTGATGAGCTGAGTAGTGAAGATGAGGCTATCATAGCACGTCGTATCGCTGAGAAAAGTTTTCACAAGAACATGCCGCGAGTACTTCGTCTGCTGATAGCCTTTGGCGAGGTTCTGCTTTCGCACTCGGCAATTCTCTGCTACTTTGCCATGGTACTGAACACCCTGATGTCTGGCAGCATCATCTCACTCCTGTTTCCGATTTCGATCTTCTTTTGGGCGATGCTCAGCGTCCCGCTCCCAAAGAAGTCCTACTGGGTCACTGTCATCACTTACACAGAGGTGCGTCTTGATGCATCTATGGTCTGTGGAAATTTTGCTCTGTGGTTTTATTACATTTCTATGATATGTTTAACTTTTCTGTGGTCACTGTCGTCGCTTACAGAGAGGTACATATCTCTTTTCTGTTCGGTCTTACTGACTACTTTTTGTGGTTTTCATAACATCTCTATGGTATATATTTTAATTATCTGTGGTCAAGGTCTGTGGAGTAAATAAGGTCATGCCACAGATCATGATCAGTACAATTCTGACCCAGCAACCAAGATTGTGCTTAATGATCATTGTTTACTAATGATCGTCACAGTGAAAATTACTGATTTCGGATTACTGATTATAGACGGTCGACTGAGAATACGGGAGTATTTTTATTTGCCAGCCAAGCAAAAGAATCACATGAAACATACATGGAAAATATGTTTAGTCTAAAATTTCATCTTAAGATTATTCAAGGTCACGCGTTTTAAGGTTATTGGAAAATCAATAATGTAGTTTGCGTTTTTGTATAATTACATTTGTCTTGTCGCTGAAGGTTCCAGACAACGTATGGCGCCTGAAATTTCACCACCGCACTTTTATTTGAAGCTATTTTTGGTTATGACATCAACCACATGAATGTCCACGTGAATGCTTGAATGTAGAGTCTTTGGAGGACAACTCTTCGCTGTGATCTTATGGCATTTTTGTCCACTCGACATGATCTTGTGGTTGTAGATTGTGATTCTGGTCAAGTACGTATTCCAGTTCAGTTGTTTTCCGTGGAACAATGTGGACAAGACGGCATTAGGTCCACTGTGGGCACCACGTATTATCGGCATTGAGCGTAAAGACATGTACGCTGCGTATGACTTTTTCCTGCTCTTCTGCCTGTTTCTACATCGACTTCTGCTCAAGGCAAGAGCTTATGATCACATATGATCACAAGTCACATATGATGTGTTTCCTTTAGTTAGCGACAGTCCTTGATTCAAATGCACCTAATTCAGTTTGTAGTTAATGGATTTCAACAAAATATTGTACGCTGCATTATCTTAACATTATTTACCATCATATCTATTATGACGTTTGCACCTTGCCATGTGTGCTCAGTAAGGACACGATGTATATTGATGTCATTTTTACTACTAAACATACGAGTAAGTAAATAAAACACATCCTGAACATAAGTAAGTAAATAGGACATATACGCTGCGTATGACTTTTCTTACATTTTCTGCCTCTTCTTACATTGCCTCCTGCTGATAGCAAGTCATAAATAGTAAGCATTATTAAGTAAATAAATATCTAAGTTACTAAGTGAATTTATATAGTGCAGAATGTCAGCGTAAAAACTGCCAAATCTGACAGAGACGCAAGGGCTTAGGTGGGCGGACTTAATAGCTACTGGTAGAAAAAGTTCTTCTGTTGAAAATGGTTTGTGGCAGCAGATATGTGGATGTCCAGAGAAAGTGTTTCTTAAATGATGCAAGTGATGAGCGACTGTTAAACTAACACAGTGACCACCCACTAAGTTTTGTCTGGAAAACCTGGAAATGTCAGGGAATTTCACACATGTTAGGGAACCTAGTGTCGTGGATTTCAGTAAAAATCAGATATTTGTGAGGGAATTTTTTGGTGTATGGAGTCTGGAGAGTGAGACACCCTGAACTAAATACGTCCGATTTGGGGGCCTTTTAGCATAAACACCCTTTCTGTTTGGAATACACAGTTGCATAACTGTAGATCTGCCAAACTGTTCTCGACTTGAGTTATATGAATGCGATTGGATCAATCAGTTCAGTTGGTCATTTGGTTGGTGGAATGATTGATAAGTTGCTTTGATTTCTCATTGGCAGAACAGTTGTGTTTTCAGCTGGCATCTGAAATTGTTGTTAGAAAGAATTGAGTTTTATGCCATCGTCGTGTTCTGCAAAAGACTCGGAAAGAAAATGTTGTACACTGTGTCTCAAAAAACTGTCACACTTTGTCACTGTTCATATTTTCACTAAATATTAACCGATTTTCAAAATTTGTTCATTGGCACACTTTGTGGACAATTTACAATAAATTGGTTATTAAATATCTTATCAGACCTTAACTGTGTTGCTACACTACCTTGTGAAGTATAGATAGAAATCATTATAATCGGAATAAATACATCACAAAAACTTATCTTTTGAAACAATTTTAATTTGTATACTGAAATTAAATCATGTTTAGTTTTTGATACATAACCAGCGTTTGCAAACAAAAACATTGCTGCCCCCACAGTTTGGAACTCACTACCCTCTAGCATCCGTAGTTCTACCTCTGCAGACACTTTACGCTGCCTCATTAAAACTCACTGCTTCCAGCAAACCTACTGCTCCCCCTAGCGGCTCAGCCAAGTGCCTCAGATTCGGCCACTGGCTGACATTGTGCACTTTAAATATGCACGTACTGACTTACTTACTTACTTAAAACAAATGATGTTATTTTAAATAATGGTTTTTAATGTGGTGACAATATACCAGCATTGCAACATGCCATTTAGCAACAAAGACAAGAGGCAGTGATTAAAACTTATACCGGTTCAAAGAATATCCTTTGCAAAGGATACTGCTGGAATTTTTGAAGACAAACTAGGCATTTTACTAAAGAAATTTGGGATGTGTGAAGCACCAGCTAAAGGCATGAGGCTGCAGATCGAAATGTGTGAATAACTGAAGAGAAAGGGACCACTGTGGATGAACTGCTAGACCCAGTAAGCCAGGAAGACCAGAAACAAACGTATCTTTCAACACACCAGATACCTAAAGAGATGGTTCTAACACAGTGTAGCATCGTACAGATCATTCACTGTGATCTTAGACTGAAATGTCTGGTTCGTTTACCAATGTGATTTTGCTATTGCTAGTTTTTCTTACATTTCTATTTTGCAAGGTAGTGTAGCAACACAGTTAAGATGTGGTTGGATACCCAATAATTACTTTATTGCCAGTTGTCCAGAAAATCTGCCAGTGAAAGAATTTTGAAAATCGATTAATATTTTGTGAAGATATAGAAGTAACATAGTGTGACGTTTTTTTGAGACATAGTGTGTGTATGATGCAAAATTGTTTTGACTGATGACAGAGTCATGGACTGTGGAACGACGCACCATTGGTTGAGCGCAAAACAGTTGATGTTCGTCAGCCAATTACAGCAGCTCCTGCTGAGGCCCCTCCAGTACGTTCTAGTTCTGTGATATTTGTGTGAGAATAAATGGCTGTTTTACATGTTTTTGCTGCCTGCAGTGGCAGTGTTGTTTTCAGCATCGTGCTTTGTGGACATGGTAACACATGATAACACATGCTGCAGTTAGTTTGATGAAATTTTGCACGTAACATGTACCTCTACAATTTCTAGAGGCTTATTGAATATCAAGGTTATGGTTTAAAGGTCTAGGTCACATGGGTTTTTGCGTGCATGTAACATGCCAGGCAATGAGCGCCATCAAGCAAATTTATTCGCTTGGTGGTAGGGGTGGGCGGAATTTGTTGAAAATTACAGTTTTCGGTTTTTAATAACCGACCCAACGTTAAATTTTGAAAACTGAAAACTCGGTTTCCATGGTGTTTTTAAGTGGTTTATACGCGTGAGAGCTAGCTAGCTAGCTAGAGTGCGTATTGGCTACAGTAATTCTGTCTGTCCATCCGTCTGTCTGTCTGTCACGACCTGGTACTGATCCAAGACCAGGTGAGATAGAGACTTCGGGTTTTCACCATATGAGGGGGTGCGTCTTTTTTGCCCCCTCGTTTGTGGGGACTTCTTTCACTCAGTGGCATGAAATTTTGTCGCAAAATACTAGAGTCTCTAGGCTATCATACAGTGAGAACCCAAAGTCTCTATCTCATCTGGGCTTGAATCGGTATCGGGTCGTGACAGACACAGACGGACAGAATTGCTGTGGCTAATACGCGCTACAGCTAGAGCTATGCTAGCTCTCGCGTGTCAAAACGCACACGCCTACTTGGTGTCGCTAGCAGCAGTTGCGTTGCTGTGACATGAGTTGACCTGGGTTTACAAAATGTTGCACAACCTTTGCTTTTAAAACAGAGCTGTGTTGTGGACAGAAAGTGGACAGACAGATGCAGACTGCCACAGACACGCTGCCTGAATGTAAGGGTCACTAATGCAAGCCAGTAGAACACCCATATTGCAGGCTATCAGAACATTCACATAATGAAAGAAACCAGATAAACTGCTGTTAGTGAAATGGGACAAAAATTAATTAAGGTAATTAATTAAAGATTAATTAATTGATTTGTGTGCTAAGGACGAAGATGCGGCCAGTTTGCATGAAGATGACGTCTGCGTGGAAACCGAACAGAATAACTCGGCTGTTAAACGGTAGTTGTTGTAGTTGTATTTGTAGTGGTAGTAGTAGTAGAAGTTGTAGTCGTCGTTATTATCATCATAATGGTATTAGTAGTGCTAGCGAATATGCCATTGGTGTAGAAACTATAGTTTTATTGATTAATCATTTATTTGTTTTATAGTAACATGCATTATGCTTTTATTGTAGTCTTAGTCATCTTTTATTTGGCATAGTAAACGGTTGATTAATTACATGTACAGGATGTGTGTACATCATAATGTGTATGTGCTGTGTATGGTCTATACAGTAAACATGTTAGACTGATCGTACGCTGTAGGTGGGTGGTCCTTTACGCAGACTGTGGCTATGTTGTGTGGTGTTTGTAGAACATGCTTGCGTTGCCTGCGTCCACTCACTGATTTCTTTACAAGTCTAAACAACCCAAAGTTCAGTGCATCAGTTGATGTTTACGCCCCGATGTTCTTCTGTGATTTGGTCACGTTTCTTATCGTCGTGTTTGGCTATGACAAGTTTGGGCCGTCGGTCAGTTTACTTACTGTTTGTTTTTGGTCTACCAATTTTTATGCGAAACTCATCTCAGAACTACGGAGGGCCATGGTTTTGCTACCCTGGCAGTGCCATTGATGAATTGACTTTTTGTTTGGCAAGTACAGTTTCATTGTTCTCCTTATTTATTTATTTATTTCAATTCAGCATCTAGCACAGATAGCATGCATGACATTTGAGCAACAAACAGTATGAGAATATACTGGCCGAATGGCCAACACAGGGTTATAAAAACCTCTAGACGCCGGCTCAGGACCTAGAGACGGAAATACGCACTGCCTCGATAGACTATAGAGTTGTGAGAGAGTGCTGTGGATCATGGGTCTACCTATGGACCTTGGGCAAGTTGTTCACACACATGTGCTTCTGTTCACCAAGCAGTATAATTTGGTACCGGCCTCACCGCTGGGAAGGTAAACGGCAGTATATAGGAGAGATCTGGTCTACCGCTCACGTAACGGAGTTGTGTTTGCACTGGGTGCCGGCTCAGGGCCTAGAGACGGAAATAGGCACTGCCTCTGTAGACTAGAGAGTTGTGAGAGAGTGCTGTGGATCATCTTATCTTTTATGTGTGCATTGAAGGCTGCCGGAGGAACTGACGTGGCAACAGTTATCAAGCAGAACAAGGTCAGTTGTTACGGAGATATTTGCTGCTGTTTGATGATATCACTCACTAGCAGATAAGAAGAACATGATCTTTGCATAAGCTAAGTTCTTCTGTTATGTGAAAGGACTTTTGTGTTGGTGAATGGCTAAACTCATTATTAAAGGGAAACTGTCATGAAAATTTGACTTTTTGGAATAAATGACACACGTGAACATATAAACGAGATAAAATTTATGGCGGGCCAATTTTGAGCAAATTTTGACTGATTGTCACAAAAAAGTGAACTTTAATCATTTTT
>Ga0209367_1006625_pt1 | contig 16011 bp, 10 predicted proteins | sample WorMetLIZISLAND2_FD_187412 | JGI IMG/M metagenome (GOLD analysis project Ga0209367, IMG submission 187412) | Marine gutless worms symbiont microbial communities from Max Planck institute for Marine Microbiology, Germany - Olavius geniculatus... ... | reverse complement strand
CCTACATGCAGATTCTGGCTACGCCAAGGGCAGCGAAAAAACGCAAGAATAGTTTGGACAGATCGATGTCTGTACTTACGTTGCGTGCGCTGAATTGGATGGAAAGCGCGCTTACGAACGTCGACGACATAGACGGATGCAGACAACACTTCAGAATGCACTTCTTGCAAAGCTCTCTTTAGTCTGTTATTCCGTAATGACGTTGTTGATTTCTTTGTGTAAGCTTATAAATAATACGTCCGTTTGATCGGCCACTCCGTATGATATTGGTCCGAGCTCATTTAAGTATAGTGAGTGTCCTTTTGCATTCGAGACTATACAACAGTTTAGTAAAGGCATGTTCAAAGCGACGGTAATGAAGTGAACTGAACTGAAATCGGTTTTTTCTGTCCGTTTCTTTTTGTCGCTGCGAACACGCCTTAATCATATCTCGTTATTCACAGATGAGTATCGAGAAAAAACGCAAACAGTCACATACCGCTAAAAACAGATCCGTGCACAATCTTCTCCGTTGAAAATTTGCAGCCGTCTGTCAGAAAAAATTGCAACTTCCAAATTTCAGCCCTGCTACCATCTTTTGCTACTCACGACGCCGGCACTGCGAACAACTGAAAATTTCTTTCTGGATGTCCAGATTTAACGACAGTTTTTGGTATTTTGCACTTTCTATTTTAGTGTATAGTGTTAGAAGCCCGCACGGGATCCGAATTGCGGCCTATCAGGAGCCAGGACGACCGCACACTAAATGATAAGCTGAATATATAGGCTAAGATAAGTCGACTACTATAGTTGTGTGATAAAATTTCACATTTTAAAACTTTTTACGCGCGAAAGCAGCTACTGCTTTCAGCGCGTCTTAGCCATCGCAATTCTGTCCGTCTGTCCGTCTGTCACACGGGTGGATTAGTCAAAAACGGTGCAAGCTAGGATCACCGAATCTTCACCGTCGACTGCCTGGAAGACTCTAGTTTCAGGAACCATAAAGTTTTTCCATAATACGAAGGAGGTCACCCTGAACGACGGCGCTAAATAAGAGGGGATGGGCAAAATTTGCAATTTTTGGCAAATAAGTCGCTGTATCTCAGTAACGGTGCGAGATAAGGCCTAGGTTACTGTTAATCACTAATAGGAAGTCGTACACTGGCTTTCGATTGGCGCTGAATTCAATGACCTTGAACGCCAAAATAGGTGGTTTTGTGGATTTTTCGCGATTTCGGGCTGCGACACAAGTCTATATCATTCACAAGGTGGCGCCACGCTACTATCGTTATGCGATCTAGATAGAGAATTTGATATTTGTATATTAACTTAACATGAACATTCCAGTTTTTAGCTAAACTGCTAAACAGAACTGCTATAGGCTTTCGCGCGTCTCATGAGCATTAGCTCAAATTTCTTGTTAGTGTTGATGGCGACGCAGAATGCAGTGAAGCCTGGTCTGTGTGTAGCCTATGGAAAGCGGCTGATTCCCCATTGCCTGGCGACGACCGTGTCCTCTCACACAGGCACTAATCACATTGGAGTCGTCGGAGCAAATTGCAAATCGAATTTGTGCGGCTTTGGCGTGCCATACAGGCGACAAGCCTGTCGCCGTCACCGGCGATAATACGCTAACAATTTTAGCGCTGTTTAGCAAATTGTTTGGTCACCTTGTTTGCAGGCCGGTGGCCCGGCTTTTATGATATTCAGTTGGCTTTGTAATTTATCGCCGTTTGGCCGCAATCGAATAAGGAAGATGGTGTCACCGTTGTCGCGGTTGATTAGGTGAAATAACCTTAATATGCTTTTTTCTGATTGATGTTTTATTTAATGATGCTGTTTACGTTCGCGAACATCATTGTCGTGCTCTGCCAGAATTATTACCTCCGCCAAGGAGGTAATGTTTTTGCCTGAGTTTGTTTGTCTGTCTGTCTGTGTGTTAGTAAGATAACTCAAAAAGTTATGGAAGAATCTTTCTGAGATTTTGAGGGAATGTCAGGAATGGCAAAAACTACAAGTAGTTCAATTTTGAAGGTGATCCGGAAGGAATTCTGGATTCTGGATCATTTTGAAATTTACGTTGTTTTCAATAGGCCATAAGGGAAACCGCAGCCAAACCGAATATGGTGCTGCCGCCTGGCGAACAACATGGCGTTGGCGGAGGTCTGCGGTCTCTGACTGCTTTTCTAGTGTTATCAGTTCTCGTTGCACGTGAAGCGGCACGAATTTGCATCATTAAGAGCAAAGGCTCTTTCGGTGCAGGCAACGAAATCCGGTCAGTTGGTGCTAGTGTCGCATGCTACGGTTTGCTCGTGAACATTAGCGCGTTTTGGCGTAAAATTTGGTCCATTTGCGAATCAAAAATTCTCCGACACTTGGCAGTTCTTTGGCATCTGTATAGGCTGGGGTCTGGGCTAGTGGGCTTCCTGACATGCATGTGCCAAAGGCCTGCCATAGTGGATTATTTTGCTTTTCAGCTGTCGAGTCACAGCGAATAGCGTTTTATAAGCCTATGCGTTATAGCAATAAATGGCGTGCGTGATTAGGCCTACTGCATGACGTTTGCTTTTGAGTCCACGGTGAGGTTCATGCATGAAGTTAAGGAATTTTCGATAATAGTCGATATTTTCAATGATGTTGCGCGACAGAAACTACGCGATTTAGGCGGCCCTGTTTTTTGGACCACCCTGTATAGTTCGCTGTAAAGACAGCTCGTGGTTAGTCGTTTCTGCGGAGCACCGAACTCTCGACTGTGAACCGCGACACGCAGTGAGCAAGATGCTATCGCCGTGGTCGCCGGGCGCCGTTATCTGACCACGAGGCCAAACCAGCTTGACCACGGGGCCGAGCGCGGGTCCACAGAGAGAATGCTGTAAGTCGCAGTTGACATCGCGATATCCCGCGCATTTATCCGCGTCGCCAACACGGCTAAATTCAGACGTGTGGGGGTCCCGGTCACTGCCTCACATAGTGGAAACCTTAAACCTTAACCTTTAACTTTAACCTTAAAATGTTATTTTTAAAATACGACAAAATATTTGAGTCACACAACGTAGCTTAGTTTTCACTTTGAGCAGTATGAGTTTTTGTTTCGTAATTAAGCCAAACCAATGCTGTATTTTAAACAGTATTGAGTTCTTTTTTGTGATAGCTCTTAAACACGTTTAAGACGTTATTTTGTCATTGGTCTCTTGCCTCCGTTATAGTTGCCCCCAGGAAAAATGTGTAGTGCTAATGTGCTCCCTTGTAACGATACATGTGCACATAAGGTCGACATTTGGTTCAGACACCGATTTTCATAGCCTCCTTCGACCTGGCCTTTGCCCTCACCCACTTTCGGATTCCTATCGCCGCCCATGGGTCTTTCTTTACATTTTTGGTTAAATACCTGAAGGCCCCGTGTTTGTGGCGCCTCCTGGGCAGCTGGTCAGTTTGTCGACTGCTGAATCCTATATACAGGCACTCGTTAGCTGGTGTCGTTGGAAACCATCAGATATGAACAGTGATCCCATGGCTTTGCATGGATCTCGCCATAGCACATCTGACCCCGCCGCGGATTGCCGTTCGTTCGTGTCGTGGACGCCATATCCCCTCTGATTGTTAATGTTTGGCTTGTCGTCAGTCCACAATTCCAAGACGTCCGCAACTCCACATGTTTGCTGTCTTATGTGGTGTAACCGTGTAACCAAGGTACAGGATATAAGTAAACGTCCGCCAATTTGAGCGCTGGGGACTTTAGAGAAGCTCTGGTCATTAGCCACGGACAGACAGGTACTTGATACAGTGCTGCTTACGTGAGTCAGACTGGTGACCAGAAGCGCTTTACAATCTTGGAAGTGGCCGTCGGTTGGCACAAACTAATGATGCCACAGCGCACTATGTGGCTATCCGTTGCCCGCGTCAGCAGACAATTGGACCCAGGAACGGAGCATCCCTGCAGCAGACATGCCACCGCTCCGATCAGCCACAGTAGACTTTTACTCCGTAGCCCGTAAGCTACTGCTCATTTTTCATCCCGCCGGGAGTAGGAGGATGAGTTGATCTGAGTTTAGAACCCAGCATGGCCTGGAAGCTGGAGAGACTGCGGAATGCCCGTATGTCGGCCGGCTTAATAGGATAAGCTAAAGTAGTAGCAGATGCCGTGGCAATAGTAATTATTGTAGTGATTTGTCTCACATGTTTGACACTCAAGTTACTGAATAAGTTTGAGTTGATAAATTGCTGTTCGGTTCGCGAGTTTGTAATGGCCAATTCACGCCTACGACTCCGCCTTAACACCACTCAACTCAACTGCTCAGGCAGGCCAGCAAGCAAGGCGTGGTCTGTGCATATCAGCGTGACGTCACAATGCTAATGACGTCATTCCGTTGTCGCCCGCAGTCACGACGACAGAACTGTTGTGTTGAGTTGAGTTGCGTCGTTGTTGTGAATGGGCCATAAAGGCGGATAGGTTCGCGCACCTCTTGCTCGGTGCTTCCCCCTGCAGGCTACAGGTGTCACGGTGTGTGACAGGTATGCCACTATAACCAGCTAGGTGACCGAACGATTGGCACGAGCTGTAACAGTGCCCATGTCATTATGTGATCATGTGACTTCAGCAGTTGGCACCAACTGGTGTCACGTTACTTCTTTGTTTGCCCAGAATATTATCTGTTTGACTTTTTCGTCGAATTAATTACCAACAGCTCAGTAGAAGAACATATATAGAAAGAAACAGAGAAAAACGAACAAACATTAGATGGTGTCTTGGTGGCTCAGGGGTTAGGGCGTCGGATACGAGACCGATCGAAAGGTCCACGGTTCAATTCCGAGCTGGTGCTCTACCAAGTAATAACTCTGGGCAAGTTGTTCGTGCACCTATGTGCCTGTGTAGGTGCAAGTGGTCTAGTGGTTGGTGTCGACTCGTAGCTTTCAGGTTGCGGTTCAATTCTCACTGCCGGTCATTGGCAAGCAACCTTGAGCAAGCTGCTAACCTACTGCGTGCTCAGGCCAACTCAGCCTCCTACCCTCCGTGGGACGGGAAATGAGTAGTAGCTTACAGGCTACGGGTTGAAGGTCCAGTGTGGCTGACTGTGGCGGTGGTATGTCTGCTGGCTGCAAACCGCGGGTTCAATTGTTCGTTAACGCGGGCAATGGATGGCCGCATAGTGCGCTGCGGTATCATTAGCTCATACCAATCAGCTGCCACTTTCGAGATTGTCAAAGTGCTTGTGGCCAAGAGTCCGTCTCATGTAAGAAGTGCTGTAGCAAGTACTGGACTTTACTTTTACCTATATAACAGACGTGACAATAATCAATAGACAATACACATAAATTTTTACAGTAAACTAAAGGTGGGTACGCTAAATGAACTAAAGTGAACTTTACTGCTTTGTACATTACGCGCAACGCATCTGAACTTGCATTTCATTTGACATCATGAAGCAAAAAGAATGGTTATAGTTCTGGAAAAAAGTGGGGACGTCTGCTCGGAACTCGTTGGTGCATTGCAAAGTTTTGCTTGAATTTTTGCATACTTTGCACTTCGTTTTTGGAAAAAAATGTACGGAAAAAATGTAGGCCTACTTTGAATGTTATTGCAAATTTGCAGTTTTTTTTCAGTTTCAGAAGTGGCGTGAAATAGAAAAAAAAACTAGTGAAATAGTAAAATGATAACATTTTGTAGGCCTATCTATTTATAGGCCTACTAATAATGTGAACGTTCTTATGAGACAGTAAAGAAATTTCTGGAACAAAGAAATTTCTCGATAAAATATTGAAGACTGTGTTACATATAGCACATTTGTGAATGCATCGTGGATGCAAATGTTATCACCAGCTTGTGCTGTGTTTTATACTTTGGGGGATCGCTCAGCCATTTCTTGCCGGAGCGAACCCCCCCCGTTTCCGACCTCTGAGAAATACAGCCCCCTGCTCCTAAAAAAATTGGAACCCTCACTGCTAACAGACGTAGCGGCAGCACTGCAGTTCCTTGAAATATTGAAACGCCGAAGCTCGTTAGACTGAGATAAACGAGATACATAAATATCTCAATAATGTGAGCATTTTTGCACTCATTCACGCGCTAATGGTATGTGTAACTAGCACGCCTGCTGCGCCATTTGTATTCGACTTAGCCAATTATCTGTAGTAGGCTACTGTCTGGATACCACCCACTGAATAGGCTCATTAATATGCAACAGATTGTCTCAATGCCCCTATACCGGGTGGTCCAGAAAATTAAGCATCTAGCTGTCGTACGTTCATAGCTTTGTCGCCGATTTTCCTTTTTATCACGAGCCTAATCAATATAAACACAAAACACTGATTGTTCAAGATTCTTTCACATCCTCGACGCATCGTGAAATATAGGCTATACTGTGTAGTCAGATTGGAAACACATGCCTGCAGTTACATTGTATCTCACTTACTCTAAAGCTTGTTACATTTCGCAAGGTAGTGTAGCGACGCGTTTGAGGTGCGACGGGATTTTCAAGTGATCGCTTAATATTGTTAATTTGCTGCAGAGTACCGGGTATACTGATGAAAGAGTTTTATGGATTTTTTGGCGATTTCGGGCTGCGAGACATATTTGAAGAGCAAATTGCGCCAAAATTCATCGTGATAGGCATAGAGAAGCTGCATATGAAATTTTCAGCATTGAACGTAGATTTCAACGGTCCAAGTCTCGATTTTCGAGGTTCAAGGAAACCTGCGCACTAAGGCATCAAAGAGCGGTAGGCCTACCCCCACAAAAGTCGTTATTTTACCGTTGTTGGCCAGTCTTTCGTGAAAACGGTTACAAGTAGGCATGGGCATGCTATCATATCACAACAAGCACTAGTGACGAGCTTTTTAGCCGTATTCAACATCGATGACTTTGAATGACACTGAACTTCCAAAATAAATCGTTTTTGTTGATTTTTGCGACCTTCAGCTGCAGCGCACACTCCAAGAATGTACTGCAACGAAATGGCTTGAGGTAGACTTACAGTTTACGAACACGAGCTGCTGTTGGCTTTCGCGCCTTTCGTGAGCATTAGCTCAAATTTCTTGTCTGTACTAGATATGTACTATAATGTTTGCATTTAAATTAATTTGTGTTTATGATTTATTTTTCAGCATTCGTTCACGGGTGTCTGATGACGCTGTGCACAGATGAATGGGGTTTGGTGAGAGGATGAATCGCAATCCAGCGCCTGGTGCTGGTAATCGTTGGATGGTGATCTTCTATGTCCTGGTCGTACTGTGCGTGGAGGCGTTAACAGCAGGTTCCCCTGTCACATGGACAGTCACGTGGTCTCCAGGCAACGAGCTTCATCATCTCGCTGTCGACCCAGTCTCTGGCAAGGTAATATATGCATCTTTATTCATCACGAATGATAGAACAAACAACAAATACAACTTTACTAAACTTGGCTGATTATTTTATTAGCAAAATTTACACTAACAATGGATAAATTTTTCGACGAACGAGTTGTTACAGTTCCCGATTTTCTGGTTAAGCTTATTAACGCGTTTAACGAATAGCTCAGTGGGTATTTTGAAACCAAAGCAAAATATAAGCTGTTTTAGTGAAACAAGTAAGTAAGTAAGTAAGTAATATGTGAATTTATATAGCGCATAACAATAAATTAAAATTCTGTTGCCTATCAATGATCATGTGACTGATTTTCTCGTATTATTGTATACGTTTATTTTTATTTTTTTTTAAATTATTTTGTTGTGCTACCAGTGATGGTGAATAAAGATTTTCATTAAATTAACGTCTAATGTGCTCAATACATTTTACAGTGTCCATGTTGTTCGTTTACAACTTCCTGAGTATACAAATATATCTTTACCTGCATACCTAATTACAGTATAATATCGAAGCAGGGTAGCAACCGACAGCACTATAATTGAGACAAACAAACTTGTAGGGCTACTCACGACACATTGTGACGTCAGCATTACGTCACGATTAGCAAAGAATATTTTTTGAATTAGTATTTCTTTGTCTACAACTGGTAAAAATTTCATGTAAATTGATCATCATTTGAGCGAATTATGAAAAAAACAAAAGGGTTTTTTTTTCATGAAACACCGTGTACATTCTTGTTGAAAACACTATTTTTATAGTGCTTGATGGACGTATGCAAAGCGCTCTATTACCATTGCGCTGTGGGTTGTGCAAGATCTCGTCTGGCCGTTTGCAAGTTTGATGTATTGAACAGCGGTGGATCCAAAAATTCGGAATAGGGGCGGCGAAAGGGTAGGGTAGAGTCTGGGGGAGGCCCCCTTTTCAGAAAGTTTTTGAAAAATTTATGCAAAAATAATGCATTTTTGTGCAAAATTTTCACATGTTTTCAGATGCATCCAGTCAATAGGAAGGGGGGGGGGCGCCTTCTTGGATCCGCCACTCTTATTGAATCAAATATTAGTGCAGATTGTTAGGAATGCTTTGCGTGCAATCAACTTGAGCGTCCACTTATCCAGCATGCATTCCGGTGGATATCTTTTGTGAGTGTCTTTTACATAGTCGAGTGTTTGAGCTAGTGACGTCACTGAGTGATGTAGCTTCAGCTGACACTGAGCCATCAGATAGAGCGACAGAGTCAGCTGAGTGATGCTGGCAGAGTAATTCCAGTCTCTACACCTAGGATTGACGATCAGTGTCAGTGCAGTCAGCGAGACAATGTCGTTGTCCAGCAGCTGAATAATGTAGGATAATATCGGAACACTTGGCATGTCTTCAGCATGCAACAGTACCTCTACGTTCTGTGTAGACAGCTGTAAACACTGCTGATATTCGCCACGTTTGTACGCGTACAGCGCCTCAAAGTCTGTTGTAACAATCGTCGCTACGGAACCTAATTCTCGCTCTATGAGCTGACGATATGTTGTCAGATGTTCAACTGCAGACTTCTGCAGAAACTCAACCATTTCCGATGTGTTCGGTTCAGTTCTACACCGAGACATTTCGCTGTAACATTCGTTGAAGTTACGTCCGAATAATGTCGACAGAATATACATCAGCTCGTCACTGATACCGTTTCTTGATACTTTACACGCAACATGTAGCAGAGCGATGGCCGAGAAGTAAACAGAGAAACGTTTGTCAATCTTTGTCAACTCATTCTTGTAACAAGCGCATGATCGTGCAGTGAAAGAGTGCCTTGACACCTCGCTCGAAATGTAAAACTCTGTGAAAAAAACAACGTCCCACAAGACTGCCAGTGAAGTGTCCAATCTCCAACGAACAATTTCTGAAACCACCTTCTGTATTCCTAATTTCGTACTGACGTCACCAGATAATCGTGAAATATAGCGTGGACAGAGCTGAGCACATTGTTTTACGTAATGGTCAACAAACCATGTTGATAAATACGTTTTGTCTATTGACAGAAGTATACATGCCACACTTTCTTTGTTGAACGAGTTGTCTAGTAAGTTACAGTTGTCGATAAAATAATGCGGACATCGTGCGTCAGTCAACCAAACAGACAAATTGTTCAACAGTTTAACGCAGATTCTGACAAGGTTTAGATTGTCAGTCCACCAACTTGCTGGCTTTAGCTCACAAGCCCATAACATCAGAGTTTTGATGTGATAGTTGCTCAGTGGGCATGCTCCAGAATCGTCAGCACTCTCAGTCAATCGCTTGGTCTTTACGTAAACTCGTAACATGTGATAGACAATTTGTTGTAATGGCGTCCAGTTGTTGTTTATCAGTACAATTTCTGCTCGTGAGAATGACAGTCTCCACTGACGCTTGCCCATCCATTCATGTTGTCTGCACTGACGATGTGCCACACCAACCACATCACATCCGTTGCTGACAACACGATCAAGAATTGCTGAGTTTGGCCAGCCGTAGTTTCTGTGTCGCGTTGGCCAATCAGCGGCTTGTGGCGGCCACGACAGACAACGTACGCATCGTACAACATCAACGGACAGATAGGGTGTGCTTTCGGTATCAGCAAGGAAAGCCGGTCCGTGACAATGTCTATCATCATCTAATGCGTATAATGTGTATGCAAAATATTCTTCGTCGTACTCAATGTAGTTGTATTTGCCATTGTCACTGCGTTGTTTCAGTAAGTAAGATAGCGCTAAGTACACATAGCCAGGTAAACGACTGCCAATAATCTCATATGCGTAGACATAGTTGTGAAACTCAGCTGGTAACTGTGTTGGCGGTGGATGTCCTCGTGGTATTGCCAGCCGAGTGTTGAGGTGATACATCACGTCAATATCACCGAAATGCGGTAACATCGGTTTAATGTAGAACTCAGCAACACTTCCTGTCGTTAGCGGAATGAATTTCACCTCTTCCTCGCCCGGGGGATGGTTATCGGTTACTACAGCGCACATCACTGCAGCCTGTACATCATGTCTATCTGGACACGGAGGTAGTCGACAAGTATTGAAAAGAAACGCTGTAACTGTTTCACTAATATCACAACATTCGTCCGCCATGATTGAAACTGCTGGTATTTCCCTGCGCTGCTGGCGTTCAATTATTGTCAAGCATTGAGTTGGTAAAACCCGAATCAACGCACTGAGTTGTGACCGCGGTGATTTTGTCTGTACACGAATAAACTTCTCGTAAGGGATTTCCCCATTGCGCATTTTGCGCGCTACAGCACCTAACTATATAGGTGCTGAAAGCGCGTATTAGCTACCAGGGGTAATTCTGTCTGTCTGTCTGTGTCTGTCCGTCACACTGATTGGAGCCCAGATGAGATAGAGGCTTTGGGATTTCACCATATGATAGCGTGGAGTCATAGCATTTCGTGACAAATTTCTTGCTGCTGGGTGAGGGGATTCCCCTCGAACGAGTGCGTGAAATAGAAGCACCCTCTTATAAAAGCCCTTATTTTAGTGCTATAGTTTCGTCTAGCATGAGAACGGTTGCAGATAGGCACAGACATGCTACTCATTATAATTTAACAAGCACTGGTTTCGAGCTTTTTAGCGGTATAAACATCCGTGCCCTTGAACGACCTTGAACCTCCAAAATAGAATTTTTCGTGATTTTGGGCTGCGGCACACATTTCAAGAGTGAATTCCATCGAAATGGCTGGAAATACACCAAGATAGCCTGGCACAGCCTGGGTATGAAATTATCATCATCAAACGTAGAGGCCTAGTTTTTAGCAGTCCAAGTCCCAACCCCCTACGTTTAATGAGGTTTGCACACGTAGATGTCAAAAGGGGTATTCCCCTAAAAGTGGTTATTTTGTTGCTCTTGGCTCGGCTAGCGTGTAAACGGTTGCAGATAGGCACAAACTTGCTGCAGATCATAAGAAGCGCTAGTGACGTGCTTTTTACTGGTATCAACGTCGATGACCTTAAACGACCTTGAACCCCCCAAAAAGGGATTTTTGGGGATTTTTTTCGATTTTTGGCTGCAGCGCACAATTTGAGAGTGAATTGTGACGAAATGGATGGAGATAGACTAAGACAACCTGCAAACAAAAATTGCTATAGGCTGTCATGTGTCTTCTGAGCATTAGCTCTGATTTCTTGTGATGACACACATAGGCCTACGCTACATGTTTATTGAGCTTGCAGCCAAATTGGCATTGGTATGCACAATATACATATGTTTACAGCCACACGTAGTGTATCGGCTTGTACTGTTTTTGGTTTCGTTCGGTCACTGTCTGTCTGTCATTCCGTCTGTGTAAAAAGTAGTCCCTGGTTTCTTTTCTGTTTTCTGTTTAATTTACCAAACCGCCTAATTCTTTTACGCTCGACTTAAACTAGGGTCTTTCTGCAATATTAGGGTTTAGCCATTATTTTTGTCGGGGTTCCCATTAGTTAGAAATTAATTAATTAATAACACTTTCTCACCTTAAAAACCTGGTCTCTCGCTGCAAAGTTTTGCGACAGGCTGTAAAAAGTAGTCCGTGTATTACTACGCGCGGCGTTAAGCTTCACGCCGTCTGTGTGCGTCACTGTGTCGGTACTGGTAACGCCACTTGGCGAATGAAAGCTACTACGTGTGGCTTGTGCGATCCGGGTTTACCCCGTTTCTAGTTTATTAAAATATCTTTAACATGACTGGACCTCGGTGGTTGTTTGTATACCGAGATCGTTTACCTGTTTGCATACTGGGTCTAGTAGTGAGTGTAGGATAAGTTTGACCACGGTCTGTCGCACGTCCGACATGAAATTCTACACTGGTTGGATGTACCAGAGCGTGTCACGTTCAAGCTATGCTTGTCTGTCTACAAGTGTCTGCATGGAATGGGACCACCATATCTGTCGGAGATGTGCTTGCCGATCTCGTCGTTGCCTGGCCGTCGTCATCTGCGTTCTGCTGTCCGTGGACAACTTGCCGTTCCTCGTTACAGACTGACAACAGCTGGCAGAGGGGCATTCTCTTTCGCTGGCCCGTCAGCTTGGAACAGTCTACCGACGTACCTGAATGATCACACACTCAATCTGGACACTTTTAAACGTTTCCTTAAATCATTTTTGTGTCAGATGTGCTGATAACGCATTCAGCGCACTAGAGATTTCTTCGAAATGATAGTGCGCTATATAAATGTTCACTTATTATTATTATTATCTCCCCCGGACATGTTCCTCACGGACGTTTCTCCCTCCGGGTTTTTGCGATACCCGGACGTCCCCCCTCTCCCTATACCGTTACGTGTGACAGCGACCGGATCGTGCGTGGAACGCACGATTTTTTTATCGCAAGTCCCGCGTCCCAATCGTTGCGTCACTAAGTTCTGCCTTTGGTGATTGCAGGTGTTCGTCGGTGCAACGAACCGTCTGATTCGACTGAGCGAAGACCTGCGACTGGAACAGGTTCAGTGATAGGGACTAGTATATAAACAGACTATTTAAATACTAATGCTAGTAGTCGGAGATTTTCGCCGTTTAAAAACAGCATTTCAGTGGTCATTAGGAGTCTACTATTTCAGTAGTATTTTTGTAGTATTTAAATTTTAATTTCGTGTAACTACGCACTCGTGTTTAGCGTTTTTCATTCGTCATTCCGCAATCCACATTTCGCGTTTTAGCTTTATTTCACCCGCCGATATCTTCACCGGCAGAAGACAGTATCCAGTGTGGACTGTAGCCAAACTGGCACCCTTAGCCGGACGTGAAGTGACCAATCAGCGGTGTTGTGGGTTAAAAATAGGATTGACATTGAGTTGCTTTTTTTCGACATACAGCTGCAAATTCCGACAGATCAGATGGTGAGTGCTAAATTTTCTCGAAATGGTTTTTTTCTGCCCCAAATTGTGCATTTTTGGAAGAAAAAATTTTTTTGACAAGACATTATTTTTCACAGCCCGAAATTTAGAGGGAAAGGGCAGTTGCTTCCCCCCCCTACAACGACGCTCCTCTAACCATTGACCAGTGACGGTTTTAGCTTGGTGCTCGGGGGTGTTATGGCACGGTCCCAGATTTTGGCTCAGCACGTTCCCAGTTTTATGTGCGTAAGACACTGGCCGATGGGAAGTTTTTTTTCGATTTTTGGCCAATAAGTCACTGTATCTCAGTAACAGAGCAAGATAGGGTCTAGGTTACTATTAGTCACTAATAGGGAATCGTATACTGGCTCTCGATTGGCGCCGAATTCAATGACCTTGAATGACCTTGAACGCCAAAATAAGGGGTTTATGGATTTTTTGGCGATTACGGGCTGCGACACAAGTCTATATTCACAAGGTGGCGCCACGCTACTATCGTTATGCGATCCAGATAGAGAATTTGGTATTTGTGTATTAACTTAGCGTGAATACCCCAATTTTCAGCTAAACTACTGAACCGGAACTGCTATAGACTTTCGCGCGTCTCGTGAGCATTAGCTGAAATTTCTTGTTGGTGATACCGTGATAAGTAAGGCCGGCCATCCGTTCAGCAGGGTTCGAGATGGAACACGGCACCCCTAAATTTTCCCGACTAGAACCGCCATTACCAGAAACGTCGAGAGTCATAGCGAGACCGGGGGAAACATTCTCGCGGAGCCTCTCTGAGGAGAAAAATTTTGAATTTTTTTTAGAAATGGCGCATTTTGGTGTACTTTATATTTTTGAGCGACGGTGGGCCCCAAACGTCGCGGGGCCCGGGGTAACTTACCCTCCCCCCTCTGCCCCTCCTCTCGACGTGGCCTAGCTACTACCTAGTCACTCACTGCAGAATGAAACTGTTGCAGGTCGTGGAGACGGGACCGCGGCTGGACAACGTGATGTGTCCGCCGCCTAGCGGCCAGTGCCAGTGCTTCGGTCCTAACTGCGCCCAATCGCAGAAGCTACTCACTGACGCCGTCAACAAGGCACTGGTGATTGACAGCCGACGACGTCGCGTCCTCGTTTGCACCAGTCTGTTCCAGGTATGATCGATTGCAATTATGGAGCAATACTCATAGAACGTTTCAGTGACTTGAACAGAAGACCAAGACCAAGATTTTTCGTGAGCACAACGAACTGATGACACACAATTAGATATGACAAACTATGCAATGCATGCTACCCGATGCCAGTTCACGGTAGCCATAATAACGTAATTATTATTTGACTCCGTACATAGTTAACTATTGTGTGCTGTTGAAATAGACCTATTTAATTATGATTGCTACGGTACATAGTTTTGAAATTCTGGAGACTTTTTTGGCCAAGATCATGATAAAGAACAAGTTCTTTATTTTTGTGCTGGAGGTGTCTTGAGACCAGGACTTCGGCCTAAAACATGCTTTATTGCTTTATCATGTTACATATTTTATTGAGTTCAGGCGTGTACAAAGCTACAAACAATACCGAGCTGAAATCAGTAACGTTGCGTGGACCATAGATGTAAAAAACGTTTTTAAATGTTTTTTATAAAAGTTTTTAAAAAACATGTACTTATGTTTTTTTAATTGTTTTTTTATATTTTTTTAATTTAAAAAAAATGTTTTTGTGCTTTTTAATGTCGTGTTTTTTGTTCTTGTTAAAAGATATAGGTACAAAATTACAAATATGATTTATTTCTCATGGGCAAATTGCGTTCAGCTGTTTTTGATCTGTACATTCAGTACATTCCGGCGGTTTTTAGTTTTTAGAAATGGTATGTTTTGTTTTTAGTTATCTGAGTTAGATATTCTTTGCGTGCATGATGGCGAAAAAAGTAGCGATTGGATACATCTGCAGTTTAATGTTTTTTATGCATATTTTTATGATGTTTTTTTTTTATAAAAGTGCAAAAAAACATGTTTTTAATGTTTTTTATTTGCAAATCAATGTTTTTAACATCTATGGCACAGACTGTAGAGTGTGAACGATCTAGCAGTTCGCTTAATTTCAGTTTATTTGATTGGATCTGTACACACCGTTACCATTATTTTTTCGCTTCTGTTGCAGGGCCACTGCGACTGGCACAGTCTGTCCAACATAACGCTGAGCGAGCCTCCGATCTGGCAGATGGTCGTACCCAACGACCGCACGTCTTCAGTCGTCATGTTTGTTGCCCCGGGTCCGCCGAATCCCGCCAGCACCGACGTATGTATTACGCTTAAATATACTAGAAAATTAGAAATATGGGGCAGAGCCCAACGTGAGACCGCCCGGCGCCGTAAGTCCGATTGGGGGGACGCTTAAGGGGTTGAGCAAAGTCACGTGGCCCGAATGCAATTGCATTATCCTATGCATGTATAGCAAGCAGAATGTTAAACTTGGGTCGTCCGAAATGAGACAACAGAACTTTGTTGTATCTGAACACAAGTTTGCCACGTTTTTGCGTTCGACATGGTTTAGATCGTAGTTGAAAAAGCCGTTCTTTGTTTATCGATACCTCTATCCATTCTCGAGATATAGGCCTATGCGATCAAAGTCTGAAGTTCGGTAGGTCGAACTATAGTTGCATTTTCCACAGTGACCTAGTTCTATGTGACCTAAAAAACCGTGATTGGATAGGCCTACACTGCCGCTTTGCTGCGGTTCCGCTTATGCCCCCTTTAACGCAGTGGTAACGAAAATTTCAAAGTGATCCAGAATCCAGGCTTCCTGCTGGATTGCCCCCAAAATTGACTCACCTGTAGCTTATGCCACGCCCGACATACCCTCATAA
>Ga0209367_1006624_pt1 | contig 16011 bp, 15 predicted proteins | sample WorMetLIZISLAND2_FD_187412 | JGI IMG/M metagenome (GOLD analysis project Ga0209367, IMG submission 187412) | Marine gutless worms symbiont microbial communities from Max Planck institute for Marine Microbiology, Germany - Olavius geniculatus... ... | reverse complement strand
GCCGTAGGCCAGACCAGACCTCCACCAAGCGCTGCTTCAGTTCATCCACATCTAACCTAAGCTGGTACCCCGTTTTATGAAATATCGTAAGCCCGTAACACACTACGATATTGAGTACTTTTTGACAATTTTCTCAGCTAATCATTATTATTATTAGGCACAGTTTGTTAGAGTTATTTCGAAACGTAATAGGGGTCCGGTTTTTTTTGAGTCACAGTGTAGTATGACAAAGAAAGAGAACCATATGCAAGGCAGAACTGAATGAAGTCATGCAGAAAGTGCACAAGGCCTGTTAATGACTAGAGACTAGTGCCATTGTGACCCCTTGACGGCGGTCACCGGCATGACAGCTGAGCGCGGCAAATGGCGGGGGTTACGGTGCAACATCACTGGCATCAACCGACATCGTGACCAATCAAGCTAGCACACACATCCAGATGTCTCGAGTGTCACTGGATAAGCGCCAATCCAATCCGATCTGCCATTGTGATGTAAATCAATATCAGACAAAATGTTGTGTAAATTGGTATATGTATAGATGAGGTCAAGGAGTTAAAATTAACTTTAAATAATGTACTTAAAGGTCCATGGACACCAAAATTAACATGTCATAGTTGTCACATGTTGGCCGAGGCATAATAGTCAACGGAGTCGTAACCGCCATCTAGTTTTTATTTTTATTTTTAAATGATTTTTTTTATTTTCCTTAACAAATTAGTTGGCATTTTTCATTTTTGTTAATGAAAGTTGTTTTGTTTTTGTTAACGAAAAATCACAGTGTGACACTGATTGAATACTGAGACATTGCTGATTGCAGATTCAGGAAGCCGAGAGACGTCAGCAGTTGCTTGTTGACATTCTGCGCAAAGAGCAACTGCACCAGCAACGACTTGTGAGTCACTGCAACCTGCTTGTTCTTTTGTTTTTTGAGTCTGTGCCATTCTGTAGCTGTATGGACTGGTGGTGTGGCATATCAGTAACAAGTTGTCTCCAGTCAGTGGAGTTACTCTACGCTGGATCCGGTTAGTACGTGGATGGGTGGCTGTCTGCGGACAGGTAAACCATCTCCCTGTAAGCAGCCACCCAGATTAACTCAGCCTTCTACTGTCCGGGGATAGTAAAATGAGCATCGTAGTAAGCTGCGTAGTAATAAATGGTGAATGTAGACGCCAGTTTTGGCAGTTCTGAGGCTCAAGCTGATTGGCTTTTCTAAAGGCTGCTGGCTGCTCAGCAGATAAACTGGGTGAACTCTTACAGTGGCAGTGTCATGATGAAAGTGCAGTAAGCATTATCTTTCACTATTACTATGATTACTCAGCTGGATTTTTATGGGGCCGTCCTTCCTAGAAGGAGGCCACATCATGTATCGATCTTGTCCGTCCGTCTGTCCGTCCGTCTGTCTTGTGCCTACTTCTTTTTACATATCGTTTTAGGTATGTGAGCCATACGCCCTATAGCGGGCGGCCCTCAACGCCGCACCCTCTTGTTTGTATTGCAGTTGTAGCACAATCAGGCATGATTGACTAATTTGTGATTTTACTGTTTAAATATTACTTTTGCACCAATTTATCACAAATTGTGCTGGTTGTACACAGAAGGAGACCAAGGCTCGGCAGCAGATGCAGATTGCAGCTCGAAGCAAGATGCGTGAACGTCGCTTGCAGTCGGCTCGCGTCCGCAAGTATTATGATGAATATCAGGTCAGACAGAGGTCACGAATGCTCAAGAAACGCACCAAAGAAGAACTGGTAACTATCTGTCTGATGAAGCCCAAATTCCATTACGTCGATTTTCCGAAACTTCCCCGCAGGGAAAGTCGCGGACACAGATCGTGAAAGTCGCGGACTCAAACGGTGACAAATCATGAAATCACAAAGTTTCGGTGAAAGTCGTCGACGCAAGTCATGAAAGTCGCGGACACAAACCATCTCAACATGTCGATGTTTGTGACATAATTCACAACAAACCCGTTTGTGTCACTCTAATGGAATTTAGTCCGTTACAATACACAGCGAAAGTCAGGGACAAAGTTCGTGACAAAGTCCAAATCACGAAAGTTCGTGACATGAATCATGAAAGTCGGCAACATTATTTGTATCTGCGACTTTCCCCGCGGGGAAGTTTTGGTGAAAGTCGCAAAGTCGGCTTAATGGAATTTGGGCTTAACTGAGGATTGTACTGCTTGCATATAGATCACGTTATAAGGATTGCTGACTTATTGTTAGCCTCCAACAAGGAGTTAGCGCCATAAACATTGCGTAATGTGTTGTGTTCAATCAGCTAAGTTACTTTACACCAGGCCCAATTAGTACTTGCTTGGATGAATGTTTGGTTTATCTTTATTTGTATGCAGGATTATGTAAAAAAAAATTATAAATTGAGTTTTGATTACATTTTTTGGTATCATTGGATATGGCCCATATAGGAAGTACAGTAATTACATTTTTGATGTTGAATCGAATTCTTAAATAGATTCTGGATCATTTGTCAGGGGATTTGATTTACATTATTAAATAGGGAGTTAGCAGACACTTTTTAGTGACTTTTTAGTGTATCTTAACCAGCTAGGAACAGATTTTGATTAAATTTCACAGAAATGTTACTATTGGGGTATGCGTCATAGTCGAGAGTGACTCTGGAAACATTATGACTGATGCACACTGCATCCGCACAGCTTTGCGATGTTTGTTCTTCAGTGAGCAACTTTTTCGCTGCAGGTGTTCAAGCGTTTGTTCAACGACGGTCTGGACATTCAGAAAGAGCGTATTCGTGAGCTACACAAGTATGCAAGGGAACAGCGTCGGGAGCGTGCCAAACGACAGCAGCAAGAGATTGAAGCGCTCGAGAACTAGTATCCTTTACCGTTGTCTGTTGTTTTTTGAGAACTAGTGTTTTACTCTGCTATTGCTGGCTGCAGATTTTTTTCTCATTTCTTTGTTGATATACTTTGTTGTGCATAAATTTGGGACATCTTGTAAATGGGGTGTAGTGGTACAGAATAGATTAGTTTTACCACCTTTCGTTCAGTAAAAGTCGAATTGGTGGTAGCACATAGCGGGAAGCTTAGGTACAAATCAACAGATGCAGCTGAAATTATTCACATATGATTTTGGTTGTGAGTATTTTTAGGTTAGCAGAGATGGAGTTCAGAATTTGTTAGATTGTTTTGTGTTTGGATCACTGGCACAGGCAGGGTGTGACCACTGACTATGGACTGATGTATTGCTGGAACAGTAAGGACGTGTTCTGGGCTATCAGTAGCTTTTTATGAAATTGGATAATGCAATATTTTCTGCTGTTTGACATCGTTAACTCTGTTGGTAGCTACAAGGACCGTTTCTCACTGCTGGCTGAGTCAATGGAACGAGAGAAGCGTGACATCAGGGTGCGAGAGAGTGCCCAGACGAAGGTAGCTCACTCGTCTGCTGATTTGTCGAGTAAATTCGCAAAATCTTTGTACATGAAATTTTTGTATGTCATGTAGAAACTACTTTTCTCATCTCAGTTTTGAGTTTTTGCCTTGCGTCTATTTTTATCTCCATGTTATACATGTTTCGCAGATCAGGGTGTTAATTTACCGAAGCCCTGCGTTTCGGACGTGTCGGTCCGTCTACTTGGAATGGTCTTCTGAACGTCTTAATTGCAGCACACACCCTATGTATTATTACACACTGTCTAAAACATTTTTGCTTCTTGTTCTGCTAGCACACCAGGCTTGATTGAGGTCTTCGCATTTAACATGCTACATAAATGACTTTATCGCACACTGTTGTGCGCAGGTGCTGGAGCAGATGAAGCGTGAGTTGCGTCGCAAGATGGAGCAAGACATTGGAGAGCTGCAGCGACGTCTGTGGAAGGACGATGACGACGTCTACTTCAGAGAACTGGACGCCGACACGGTGCGTCGACAGCTTCACACTGCACACTGCCAGCCACCGATCTGATATCTTCTGCATTTCTGACTCTGCTGCTAAAAGTAGCTCCGAATTTTAGGCAAATGTCACGAACCTAACTTACAAGCAAACACTCCTTATTGTTTTCAACTGTCAGCATTGCAGTCTCAGTTTTAAACTTGAGTTTTGTCATAATCTTATATCGTCAATCTCTGATGTCTCGTAGTCATTACGTGTGATCTCTCAGTGTCATCTCTTGGCAACCCTGTGGCATCTTGAAGATAATTATTGGAATTCTAAGCATGACATCATATTTAGCCATTCATTGGCTTTGCTCAGGTAGACTGCTTTTGAAAAAACCTAAAAATGTCTGTAAATTTGACTGCTGTCAGCAAAAAATTGGGTAATTGATCGAAGATTAAGAATGTGTTCCAAAAAATCTTGTCATTTTTCAACTTTTTTCTGTGTGTTTGGCCTGGACAAAAAATACACTTTGGCTTTATTTTGGATTTTCTTGGACAGCAGAAATTCTTTTCAGTCCTTGACTCTGAAAGTTTTCATATTTGTAAAAGGGTGTTGAGTATTGTTTGTCACACCAATTGCACAATATGCTTCATGTTGGCTATGTGCGCCATTGTTTACTCATTGAACATGGTTTCGACGGTCGGGGGGGAGTCACGACTTTGGCCATATTCGGAACTGTGATGTCATTCTGCAGGAGGGTTGCTAACTAGCTTTATTGCCTGGAGGTCAAATGGAGCTTAATTTATGGCCAAATAGCCTCAGAAAGCCAAATTTTTCATCAGTGGTTAAACCACTAAAAAGCCGCAATATTCCAGCACTTCATTAATTTTACTAACCATACACCTCTAGTAGTGAACAAATAAACAATGACGTAATTTCTGATGTCACCTATGCATCATTATTTGTACGATAAAACCAACATTATTCCGAGTAAAACCGACGGATTTACTGTTTTCAATGTGAATGTCAGTTTGGCAACAAAGCGTCCCGAAAGTGACGTCATCAGTTATTCTGGCATGTTCGGGTGCATTCGGCTGGCACAACACATTTCTCTGAAAATCACTTCAAAGCGATGTTTTCATTTCATTGGATCAGTGTATTATTAATTAATGTTACATTCTACACATATTTAGCCAATATCGTTTTTTCGTGCGACCTTGCCTTTAAATTTGTTTTGCTGCTCTTGTTTCTAATGTGATTTCAAGTGATTGAAAACCGATTTGTATTTTGCATGAACAAATTAGTCAGGGAAAACGCTTCATTTTGTCCTGGAAAGTCAGGGAAAATGAATTCTGCATTGAGTTCTTAATCCTATATTTTGTTGCTTCAGTTATTTTGCAGATTTGTAAATGTCCAAATAACTAATGTGATTTTAATCATTCGTTATTGCACATGTTGAATTGCTGTGATGTCATGTCCAAGTGTCTAAATGGCAGTGATGAGAATTTGTATGTAGTTTAGGAACTCCGGTACCGACAAGGTCAAACCCTGGTATATACATGGTGTTGCATAACACCATTAGTCCGCCCGGAAGCGATAGCTTGCGGAGCGGACTTAAGTTTTAGCCCAGATGTTTTTTTTGTCAACGCGATATCTCCAAGATGCGTGGGCCGACCAGCGTGAAATTTTGCACGATGGTCAGCACTAGGCCCAATTTTATAATGCCGGTCCAAAATTTTGGGGGGCTCAAGGTTGGGGTGTTAACGCAAGTAAAACTTTTGGGGGCACTGCCCTCCTTAAAATTTGGGAGGGCAAAAAACGTTCAAAAATCGGTGCGATTTACGACAACTTTTGAGTTTGAGCGCAAATATCCCAAAAAATTTTGTGAAATTACGTCCACGATGAACAAAGTTATAAGCGCTCATGTTGACCTACCCTGAGTCGACAATGCACGTTCGGCGTATGTCAATGCATTTGAGTTCGGGCCACGTGACTGGTGCCGAGGAAATTTTACCCCCACCCCTAATTTCCCCCCAATTGGACTTAGGGCGCCGGGCGGACTCATGTTGGGCTTTGCCCCAAATTTTGGATTTTTGATTTGGATTTGGATATTTAGTCGGCAGGGCCCCCAAACTGAGGCATCGCACCGACGGGCTGTGGTGTGTGAACAACTTGCCCAAGGTTGTTACTTGAGAGTGCTGTGGTTAGGGATCGAACCCACGACCTCGCGGTCATTGGGTCTGACACGCTAACCACTAGACTACCAAGCCACAAGCCAAGTTCTTTTTTTCATAATTCACTTAAATAATGATCTATTTACACTAAATTTTTAACAGTTGTAGCTGAAGAAATACTAATTCAAAATGTTTCAACAAAATATGGCTGTTGATTAAATATTCTTTGCTAGGCGTTACGTAACGTTGATGTCATAATGTGTCATGAGTACAAGTTTGCTTGTTTCAACTGCTGCTGTCAGTTGCTACCCTGCTTTGATGGTGAACTTAATCTGGTTTGCTAATGAAAAATGTTCATCATGTTAGCACTAAGCAACATGGGGGCTTGAAATCAGGTGTTTCGCGAGCTAGCAACTAAACCATCTTGCAATCTTTGTGTGCCGGTGAAGTCAAGCTATTCCCCCAAATGCATGAAAGCAAACGTTTGGGTGATTTTTGTGGCTGCTATGGTAAAACTTCAACAATTTGCCATCAGCGAACCAGATAAAGTTTACTATCGAAGCAGGGTAGCTAGTCAGCAACTGACATTTGAGATGAGCAAGCTTGTACTGACAACACATTATGACGTCAGAATTACGTCACGACTAGCAAAGAATATTTAGTCAACAATCATATTTTGCTAAAATATTTTGAATTATTATTTCTTCAGCTACAACTGGTAAAAATTGTGTGTAAGTTGGTCATCATTTGACTGAATTATAAACGAAAGAAAAAGGGGTCCCTTTTGTGAAACATCATATAGTCTGACGACAGAGTACCCTGAAAGCTGACTTAAGCTTGTTCATTGTTTGTGTGCTTGATGCAAGCATTTGATGCAAGCTTATAGTACTTACTACACTTTTGACTGCACCTAATGAATTCACTTTACAGTGCATTGGGTAGCAGCTGCCTTCCGCTATTTTGTGGTCCCATTAACTTAGTCATTGCATGTACATAATTGTGCCTGGGACGCTAAGCCCCTCTTGTCGCTGCCCCATTATGGCTATGATTCACTACTGCACCGTACTGCCTGACTGACCTTGTACAGTAGGTATCCATATCGTTGGTCCTGGCATAAGATTATTGTCATTATTATTAGGGACGTATTTTTGCGATGTTGCATGACATCATGCCATGCACGTAACTGCGTTTGCTATAGTTTTTGTGCCAAGATGAAAAACTTGAACAGAACGCGTTCTGTTGTTTGTTTTAAGTGTAATCTGAAATACAGTCACAACTCGACCAATAATTCTCTGTCATACTGCAGTTGAAAATGTCTGGTTGGTGATTTTTTTGACTTTCAAATGATGTATGCATAACTCTTGAACTAGTGAAGTTGAAGATCTCCTAATGTGATTGAAGATTTTGTAACAGGTAAGCCTAACCCGTCAGAGACGCGCAGGAATTCGTTAGCAAGTTTTCTATTTTGCCCATGCCTTCAAATTTCTAAACATGAAACTGATACTTGTAACAACTGCAAAACTCGTAACTTTTGCAGTATAGGCCTAACAAACCTTGTTTAGGCCTTACAATGTATTTTCTGCAGTCCTGCCACTTGCAGCGCTAACCTACATTGATAATAGGTAGTTAACGTGTACAATAAAACAGTTTGCGGAAATATGTTACACGTGGTTATACATATGTAGACCTGAACTTTTTTGCTAGACAAGCCGTGTAACATGGATAGTCCACTAAGTCGGCGTCGGCAAAAACATGTTGGTTGTACTCTCATATACCTATATCTAAGCGGACGGCTGCATAATGTCGGCACTGGACTGACGTCTTCGCTTGTTAAGCTGAAGCAGATAGTCTTCATGATGCTTAGCTTGTGTGGCTTATCCTATCTCACATAGAGGGGAATTCCGCATAGCGCTAACTGAGGTAATCATTGAACCAGACATTTAAATGCCACTGAGGCATAGGCGGGGTGTCATCGTGACGCATGGCCAGTGCGACGCCAGACCTACGGTTACCTTCCCAGCCGCAGAGAGTTACCACCATTTGGTTAGTACCAAATTATACTGCTTGGTGAACAGAGACACGTGTGTGAACAACTTGCCCAAGGTTGTTACCTGGCAGTGCCCCGGCCCGGAGTCGAACCTGTAACCTGAAGGTTACAAGTTCGGCTCGTTACCGTTACTCCACCAACCCATACTGCTTCCGTGCTTTAGCTAACTGAGGTAGGGTATTATAGTCGTTACAGTCGTGTTTAACCAATGTCTGAAATTAATAGGCCTAACGTAGCAGCTGTGAAGCAAAGCAACCATGCTGTGAAGTAGGGACTTACCCACAGTAATGGTGTTTTACATAGGCCTAGTTACGCCGAAAACACATCGTGTCCGACGAGATGTTGGTAACTGTGTGTTAGGTAGGTGGAACAATGAAAGGTTGAAAATGATCAGCGACAGTTTTAAAAGACGGCCGATGTCGTTAATCAGCGGTGATGAATCACGTAAGCAAAAATGTTGATTTGCTGCCTCGTGTTTGGGTCTACATTGCATTGAAACTGTGTCATTTGTAAAGCCATGCAGTGTGTCGATTTATTCTGATAAAGCAACAAGATAAAGTGAAGACTTGAAAATATATCGGCCCAGTGTCGACATATGCGGACATCCGTTTAGAGCGGTATCTTAAAACGGTTAACCCTAAGCCTCATGGTGCGCCGTTATTCCTGATCTGGAAAACGTTCGGTTGCACGTATAGACGGACATGACACTTTAATTTTCTACGTGATCAGATAGGCCTAGCTAAAACGTTAAGTATACCGTTTACTGCTTGTAAAAGCAACTGATGGCCAGTACACATAAACAGACCTAATTAAAACACCAAAATAAATTTCAAAATACAGGAATAGCATGCAGGCTTACGAAAGTAGACCTAATAGGAATGATAATAATAATAATAATTGGTTTTAATAAAAACAAGATAATGTTCATACGAACTCGGAGTCTGTCCAATGCATTTCGATAGTTTACAGTATATGTCCGTATAAATATAATCAGTGAGCCGTTTAGACCGGTAGAAAAAATCAAACAGTTTAATTTCAAATTGTACATCAGCAAAGATCCTTTCATCCTTCTGTATTATTTTAACTAAACAAGAGACATTGTCAGTCACGAGACCATTCGATTCGTCACTAGCGCTTTACTATAAAAGGTCCATCGTCACCATACGTCTATCTTGCACCGTTATGGAGATATGGCGCCTCAAAGATAATGGGGTCATGAGTTTGACTTTTTGGGGTCACGTGACGTCATCGGTCACGAAAGAAAGATGGAAGAAGGGAAAGATAAAGAGGAAAAGGAGTAGGAAAAGGAAAGGGAACGGGAAAGTGGATGGGAAAAAGGAAGGGAAAGGGGAAGGAGAAAAGGAAAGGAAGTTAAAGGGAAGGGGAATGGAAATGAAAAAGGGACGGGAAAAGAAATATTGGAAAGGGAAAAGGTAAGGGAGAAGGGAAGGGGAAGGGGAAGGAGAAGGAAAAGGAAAAGGGGAAGAAATAGGGGAAGGAAAAAAGAAAGGGGAAAAGAAGGGAAAGGGGAAGGGAAAGGGGAAGCGTAGATAAAGGAAAGGGGAAGCGGAAGGTAAAGAGAAAACGAAGCGGAAGGGAAAAGAAAAGGGGGAAGAGGAAAGGGAAAGGAAAAGGGGATGGGAAAGAAAAAGGGATGGAGAAGGGGAAGGGAAGGGAGTAGGAAAATGGAGAAGGGGAAAGGGGAAAGGAAAGGGGAAAGGACAAGGGGAAAAAGAAGGGAAGCTGGAAGGATGATAGCTTAAGAAATGTAGGACGCACGGACGCACGCACGGACCTACGGACACAAAGGAGACTTTATACTCTGTCCAATGCTTGCATTGCATTAGACAGACAATAAGCTATATCACGGAAGCTGGATTGAGACTTAAGCTTGCAATAGGGGTTTATATAATTTGGGAAACTACGGGAGTCTGAAGTGATATACTGTAAATCGAATTTGAATTCTATATTTTTGAGTGGTCATGTAAAATTTTTCTTTGGATTACATTTTGTTCACAGGGCTTAGCCTACGAGTAGAATTGATAAACGACGAAAAGTGTGTCGGTAAGTAACTTAGTGATAAGCAGAACAACTGGACAGCATTTCAAAACAGCATGTTTCGATGTTGCTGCAGTGCAGATAGACCGAATGTCCAACTTGGTAGACGAAGACTTCGACACGTATTCAAAATCACACGCTGCTGATGAGACAGACTGCATGTCAGATGTTACTGATCCGTCGTCTCCGCTGCAACCTCCCGACGAGCCACAATTGCTAACTTATAGGCTTACCACTGCAGCGTCTGGTGTCAGAAGTCATAAAGTTCATGACAAAGTATCGGGTATGACGACAATGACATGATAATGTTACCGTTCATAATAAGTTTATGCTTTTGGGAAATTCGTGAATTGCTGCCAATAGTGGCTTTAAATATTTTTTACATTTATGGGTTTTTTCATGGATTTAAAAATAAAGTGCAATTTCAGGTTAGTATTTTGACTTACTTTGCGACAGTTGAGCTACACCTTGAAGTTTGAACCGTTATAATCGTGGGTTATTCGTATTGCCTATATGTCTCATAGGCTACATGCATGGCTACTGCCACTAGTAATTTTAACTTTTAAAAACTATATAATTATGGCTTTTCTGTTAACGTTATTTTTTATTACGGTAGTCAGATATTAAAAACAACACTGTCTTGTGAAAAATATATTGAACTAGGCCCTCTACTTCGAAACGCAAGAAAAAACGCAGAAAAGCGTGAACCACGCCGAACGTGAAGCGTTGCAGGACTTGCAGCATAATGTCTTTACGAGAAGTTGTCATCAGTCTAAACTTTTGGCCTGCTCTGTAACATCGGGTAGTTTGTCAGTGGAAAACGACCTAACACATTTTGTAGTAAGTGTATCATTTTGCTAAAATTATACGCTTTTCAACTGACATTAAAATTTTTTTTGGATATTTTCATATAGGCCCTACAAAATTAAAATAGCTGGGTGTAAACTTTTTTCGCGCTAACCACAATACATATCCGGCAGCCGGATAAATAGACGGCTCGTTAAGACCGGATATTCATCCGATAACCGTATGAATAGCCACTAGGCTTATTCATACTGCTGCCGGATAAACATTTTGGGCTAACTTTTATGCCACTTTGTACATACATGCATGTCTTCATACAAAAATGTATTCTTATGACTTATAGGGTGTTTACACGATCCAGCAAACGTCCAGCAAACTTCCAGCAAACATCCAGCTGGCTCGTCCATTATTACAGCAGCAAACGTCCAGCATTAGCACGTGTATTTTGAATACATTTACTGGAAGTTTGCTGGACGTTTGCTGGATCGTGTAAACACCCCATTAGGGCCCACTGAATTTTACTGGGTGAATCAGTAGCCCTATTTGTAAGTACTGTGCGTGGTGTGCATGTAATTAATTGTGCATAGTGTTGCATATATGGGCAGATGACAACGCGGTAAATGACAGTGTTCAGTGCTCTGAAGACCTTAGAAACAGTGAATTTTCATCATCAACATCACCGGTATTTTATGCCAGCGGCAGTCGCCTCTACAAATGTAGCGCCATACTGGACGTTAACCGCGACGACAACAGAATAGTCAAGTACAGCGCAGAGCAATTTGCATCTGCTGAGAATGCTACAGCTACTGCTGCTGCTGTTGCTGATGTTGCTGACATTGTATTAGACCGCATCTGTCCGTATTGTGAACGACTTATAGCGGCCTGTGTATCTGAAGCTGACTATGAGCGGCATTTGCAATCTCACGTCGACTCCGACGTTGATGACGACGTTACAGTCTGACTTCTAAAACTGATAGGCCTAATTTACTGGAATTTGAAACAGAAGTGTTCACTTTGCCTGAAAGAAAAAGATCGAGATTTTCTTTAGTGGATTATGTTCATGGTGAAGACCTGTGGTCACGAGGCCAAGGAGGAAAGACAAGAACAGAATGCTGATTTTAGCGTTTTGTGAGTTGTGCCTAGTCATGCTCGCTGGTTGCTTTGTGTGAACTGAATGTGTGTTGATTGATGTTTTAATGTTAGACCAACAAATACTTATACATGTAAAATAGTAATAAACAATACTGATGTTAATTTACAGTTGCGATGTTTCGATGTTTTTTTTTTATTTTGACGTGTGCTGAAGCGTTTTCTATTGCTGTTCAGTGCTTTAAGACTTTGACTGAGTATTGCTTATACTTATTGCTTATTGCTGCTAAGCCCTACTAAACTAATAAACCAATAAAGCTAATAAACGTGTTCAAGATTTAGGCTTACAAGTTTCGTACTATAGTGCAATTGATAGGCCTACACTCTCTGTCTTCGTACAAATTAGCGTAACGTAAAGTCTTTCCCGTGCCATAAAGTCCATATGATATAAGGCGGCGCTGGACTCCGTTTTCTTTGCCCTCAGCTAGACATCGGTTTACACTGCGAGACTACGGATACGAAGTTAGTGCAATCACGTCACTGTGCGCGGTGGGTCTGTTGATCAATGATGGCAATATGTATTGACAACGTTAACAGACACACCGTTGTCGAATACAATGCACAACAAGTAATTCGAGCAAAACTCATGAGACACGCTACAGCCTTAGCAGTTCCTCTTCACAAATTGTCTTGGTGTATCTCTAGCCATTTCGTCGCAATTTACCCTGAAAGTGTGCACCGCAACCGAAAATCGCCAAAAAACACTAAACTTGCCATTTTGGGGGTTCAAGGTCATTTAAGGTCATCGATATTAATACTACTAAAAAGCTCGTCATTAGTGCTTGTTATGATAAGCAGAATGTTTGTGTCTATCTGCAACTGTTTTCACGCTAGACGAGCCAATATTAGTAAAATAATCACTTTTATGAGGGCACCCCTCTTTGACGTACGCATGCGCAGGCCTCCTTGATCTTAAGGGGTCGGCACTTGGAGTGCTGAAATCTACGTTTAATGCTAAAAATTCCATACGCAGGTTGTATTGGTCTATCTCCAGCCATTTCGACGCACATCACGCTTAAAATGTATGTCGCAGTTCGAAATCGCGAAGAATTTACTAAAATGGTTAATAATAAGGATCACTGTATTCACCAGTTATTACCTCCGAAAAAGATTTTACCTATGAAACTCAGGGCCACCAATTGTATTTTTGCCTTGCCTCAGTGCCACTATAACTTGTACAAACATTCGTTTGTACTGCGATATTTGTTTGGTGGTGCATATTAGATTTTGCATGTAGATCTGTTGTAGCTCTACCGTATTTCATTTCATTTTATTTTCTTTATTTTCTTTTTTTTCCTTTTGTCTTTTTTTTCTTATCGATATTGTAACGATTATGCTCTGTTATGTTCTGTTTTTGCAATGGCGTTTGACCGTTGTTTAATAAAAGATTACTTACTTATTACTTACTTAGCTTCTTATTTTGGGGATTCAAGTTCGTTCAATGTCATCGTTGCTGATGGCCCTAACAAGCTTGTCACCAGTGCTTGTTATGGTAAGCTGTACGTCTGTGTTTATCTGCAACCGTTTTTACGCTAGACGAGCCAATGGCGGTAAAATAATAACTTTTGTGGGGGTACCCCTCTTTCACGCCTTCGTTCGAGAGAAACCCCCTCACCCATCAGCACGAAATTTCGTCACTTAAAACTAGAGTCCTTGGGGCAGCTTACAGTGACGATTTTGTGATTCTAGCTCGCACCGTTTTTATACAATACTGCAGTGTGACAGACGGACAGACAGACAACCAGGCCATAGCTAAGACGCGCGAAGCATTCTGCTGTCGCGCATAATAAAAGCTGACGAGATAAAAAAAAGTTAAACGTTAAAAAGCGAAAAAAGCAGTGTTTGACTTTATTCAACACACGGGTGCCACAGATATTTGACGTTGGCGGTCGAGAGATCAGCAATAGTTGATGATTCAGACATTTGTTACCGACCGAAACACGGCGTCACAACGAGGTCGCACAGTATACCGTGTCTGAAAATAAACATCCCCGACATTTTAACTGTAACTTTAAAACCAATTATCAGATTTTGATAGTTTTCGGTAAGAATATTCCCGACACAACTTGCCATCAAACAACCGTTCAGTTTCCCACCTCACCCAATGTATGTTTCTGCACTACCTAGGGAAATCAGATCAAGCGAGCGAAATATGTGTTGAAATAAACAGAAAACCTGAAAAAACATCTCCGATATTATCGATCGTAACTTAAAGAAAGATTAGCAGATTTTAATAATTTTTGGCAGAAAAATGTCTGACATTACTGGCTATTAAATAAGTGTTTTAGTTTTTACCTCACCTAACATCTGCTTTTGCGTTACCTGGGGAAAGAGACACAGTGTATATTGGCTATCGCTCAGTTAGCTTTAGCGCCTGCCTGTATGCCTATAATCATTCAATCATTCATTCTATGGCGTTATTATGATCGCCTGACGTCATATTGTGCATGTATCACCGGAACTCACGTGCGCTGTGCGTAACGCCTCGAGACGAATTGAATGTTCAGCCTTAGCGCAGTCTTTTTACTACCGGTGGGCAGTAGGCCCAAGACCCTATATAAGATCGTACTGTCAATATGACAGGCAGACAGTTCGGGCGCTCCTCATACGGTCGCCGGCGGTATCGTTCAAAACAGTCATCGTTTGGCCTCTGCAGTATTACAATTATTCAGTATACTAATTGTTATAGCGTGTGAGTTAGTCAACTTTTTTTCTGGTCGACCGCGAACGGCTTCTTGTGCTCAACGGAAGAATGGCTAGTCGTCCGATTCTCTGGTTATCGGCTTGTGAAATGTTTTGTATTATCGCTGTGATCTGTAGCAGCATCGTCGTCGTCTCACATGCTGAAGGTTGGTTTTACTACATGCAAATTCTATGCCATACATTCCATTGAATATCCATTCCATAGATATGTTTTAGGCTTTTAAAGAAAATTTTGAGCTTTTTAGTTTTTAAAGGTTTTTCCGGTTTAGTGTCCAATGAACACCGTACACAAAATTAAGACTCAGAAAAAAACATCTTTTAGGCTACATCTTATTATCAGTAAACGACATTCGTAAACGACACAGCAAACGTGATTCGAGTCATAACTCAAAAATCACGATTAAAATATAAAACAAAAAAAATTACATTTAATGGTGTAAATAAATTACAACAAACAGAAGATACAAAAACCTTAAAAAATCGACTTTTGGGGTTTTTAAGGTTTTTTTAAAAACCAACCCTGATCATTTTCTCAATTCCGCCTACCTGATTTTCAGTCCAGTCTTAACTCATTTACAGAACGTTTTAGGCCATACAGCTATTTTCCAAGATGATTGCTAAGCTACTAACCCATCTTAATTCTGATGCACAAGATAATTGATGATGATAGTCTTTATTAAAGCAATTAACAAACAAACCGCTGTAGACACAATGCAAAGCATACTGACATGCTAAAAACAACTAAAAACAGTCTTTTTACAATACACGATAGATAAAATTGCACTCTTCCAAGACTAAATTTCACTCAGTCTGCTCGTAAATTTGACTTTAATTGATATAAATGTACAAAACGTCAGTTTATACACTTGCTAACGGCAACATTTAAGGACTTGCACATCGAAAACAGCAAAAACTACAAAAGGTGATATTGCCCGCATCACACTGACTGCGTGTCAATGTGCTGCTGAATAATATAGGCGCAAAAATCTCGCAAAAATCTCCTACGCAAGCCGAGTTATAGCCCATTTTGTCCCAAATTTCGTTGCCATGGCAACCAGGGAGGGTACGGGGTAAAATTAAATGACACTGTTAGATTCGCCATTCCCGAAAACCATACCGTAGAACCAAAAATTACGACTCTATCTTATACACAGCCAAAGTTATGACCGTTTAAAGAATTGCCTAATTTTCCCCATAGGCGCCATTGTAATTTTTCGAT
>Ga0209367_1006623_pt1 | contig 16011 bp, 10 predicted proteins | sample WorMetLIZISLAND2_FD_187412 | JGI IMG/M metagenome (GOLD analysis project Ga0209367, IMG submission 187412) | Marine gutless worms symbiont microbial communities from Max Planck institute for Marine Microbiology, Germany - Olavius geniculatus... ... | reverse complement strand
GCCTACATCAGAGCCCACGGACACAAGCTGGCGACTGACTTACAAAAATACACAACGAAGTGGAAAATTCACCCGCACTTTCACGAAAGTACTGCAGAAAGACTAGCATTCAACACTCCTGGTGACCTGTTGGGGGTAAGAAGTTCAGTGGCGGGTCCAGAATTTTGGGATAAAGGGGCGAAAGGGTGAGGTCTAGCTTCCTCCCGAGAAAAACTTTTAAATTATTTTATGCAGAAATAATGCATTTTTGTGCAAAAAAATTCACTTGGTTATAAGATGACTCCAGTCAATGAAGAGCGGCCCTCCTCCGTCCCGCTGAATCCCCACTGCGGAGCTATCAGCAGAGGAATCAGAAATTGTTATACGAAAGTTTGGGGCGTTAAGTTCTAGAGGATTTAGAAAACTGCCCAATTGTAATTAAAAGCCATTTTAGTCGTGTTGAATGTATTTAACGTCAGCAACAATTTAGTTTAAAGTGTTAGTTTTTGTGTACGTGTAAACAAAGCAAATTATATTTTCTAGATTAGACAAGATTAGCAGCGTACGTATATAGGCTTATAGGTATCTATAGCCTGTTGTTACTTGTCATAGTTCCTGTACCGTGAACTCGCTATACCGTAGTTGTGTGCTAAATAATTATCGTCACTGTATAGTGGCCAGTCAGCCCGACTGAGGCCGTGGTTACACAGATGTAAATGCAAATAAGAAGTTGTAAAATGTCCTAAAGAGTAAAACATTTCTGCAAATGTTTCACATTTTAACTACAGGTAACCACGGCCTAGAATGCAGCAGGCCAACATCCTGAGAACATATCGTCAGTCACAATGCTACCGTGCAGAAGCAAGCATGTATTAGGCATATTAATACCTATTTTTGTTGCTGTCGAAGTCTTGTTTTATACTGTTACAAGTTTGGTAATTATGGCAGTCGCGTTGTGTGTATTTCGTTTTATGGGGTGTGCGCATGTGCAATCAAGTTCTGCAACACAATTGCAATAAAACTGTATTTTGTTGTGTGACAATTACTTGAACCCCTAGCACACAAGTTTGTACACAGTTGCAGAAAGTTGTACTGCAGTGGTTCACATAATTGCAATACAACCATTTGCTGTATTGCGTTTTATTGCACATGAAAACCGTAACGTCGTGGCTTTGTAGAAAATGCCGTTGGTCAAGTGATGTAATTAACATTTAGAGATTACAATATTTAGCCGTTTGTCCGTTGCGTCGTCGATCGTAGGCTCCTACACACTGTGTGGCCGAATTTGTGTGTTAAAGCACGGTCTGGAGTAGGATAATGTTCTGTTGTTGTACACATCGTTCGTTTGGTCACGCTTGAATGCACTCGTTGAATTAACAACCCGTGTTATACCACTGCAGACATAGCGCTAGAGATCTACTGTAGGCAGTACGAGCCTGAGTGTGGAATGAAGTCTGTTACTTGGTTGTTCACTTGTTCTATTATAACCACGTGCCACCTGGCAATTAAGCTCAGATGCACAGAGAAACCAAGCATGTGACACTGTCTGAATACTGAATATAATCGCTCAGTGGCGTAGACAAGGAGGGGTGGCAGGCCTCCAATCCTCCAGACAAAAGATAAGCATACGTTTAAACTGCACTAAATTTGCCAATTTGTTAAGTTTATTCGAGAAAATAATTTAAATTGTTGCCACCAGATATCATCTTTTACATCTAAAATGCACCAGATTCGATTTTAGCTGGAGTTTTGCCCCAGACCCCATTGGGGAAGCTCACAGCGCTCTCCCAGATCCCCTAGCTGGATTTCAAGGCCCTACTTCTAAAGGGAGGGAAAGGGAAAAGAGTAAAACAGAGGAAGGCGTAGAAGGGGAGAAAAAGAGAAAAGAAGGACTAAAGGGGGAAAAAGAGATGAGCCCTCTGAAGTTTTTTGCTGTTTTCTTAGCAACCATTTGGAATTTTAATATGAAATTTTACAGATTTATTTAGTGAAACCTTTTGCACTTAACTGCCAAGCAAAATGTGATTCTGATGAAAAACAACCAAGTTACAGACTTTTTAACATAACCGCCTACCGATTTTTCAGCATTAAAAAATGTTCAAGCTGAAAATGCTATTTAATTTTTAAAAACTGGTTACCACATTACTGCCGATTACATCACATTGACTTTTGATAAACAGTAATTTATTTCATTTACAAATTATCACTAAATTATCATTCTTTTAAAGCAATCGCTGGCTGAACACCGAGTTCATCTTCCAGCAGGACGGTGCAGCAGCACACAGCGCGCAGAACTGGCTGTAGGCCAACTGTCCAGATTTCATCACAAAGAACCAGTGGTTTCAAAATTCGCCAAATATAAACCCAATGGACTATCACGTGTTGTGTGCAATGTTGGAGGCCTACTGGAAGCTTAAAACAAAGCCAAAAACAATCGCTAAAGTCAAGGAAGCGCTTCAGGTTATCTGGGGCAAACTACCACAAGGACCGATCAACAAGGTCGTGAGACTTCACAAATTAAGCAACTGAAAGCTTATTTTGGAGCTTGGATCTGGCAGTGAACATTTCGAACATTCACTGTGACAATAAAATTCTATATGATTATTAGTTAACTGTGTTGTTTCAACGATGTTATTGAATTGTTGTTGTAGCTTCAACATTCTAATGCTGAAAAATCGGTATGCGGTCAAGTTAAAAAATCTATAACTTTGTCATTTTTTAACAAAATCACATTTTACTTGGCAGTTAAATGTAAAAGGTTTCGTTGAATAACACTGTAAAATTTCAAATTAAAATTCTAAATGGTTGCTCAGAAAACCGCAAAAAACTTTGGGGGGCTACTTTTTTGCCGCACCCTGTACATGCTCTCACCACTCTAAAATTTTATTCGGGTTACCAAAACACCTTTAAAATCCAGGGCATTCATCATGGCATTTTCAAGTCAGTTGACCCACTAAGTACAAAAGTGTACAAAATAAAATGTTTAAAAACTACACAATTATTATGAGGTCTACACAAGGCTGACATATCACAAATCTGCTGGGACAGCAGAACGTCATCTGTCTTTGTGAGACATGACGTTATTAGATTAGGCAAAATTTTATCAACAAATCTGCTTTCTTCAGGACATTTGAGAATAAGCTTCAAATTTCCGAAATTTTATAATCAGTGGGAGACGGGATCTTGTATCGTGCAGGCATGCTATGAATTATTAAGCATCATTTTTTTATCACCTCATCAATCATCATCATCATCATCACATAATTCTGCTCGCTGCTAGCCATCATTAAACAACAATGAAGCTGGGTGCATAAAATCATCTCACATGCATTATCACACACAATTACTTCACGTGACTCTACTTTCGGCTCTTTCGGCTTTTTTTCTTCACCGGCGGCGAGTCACTGTCAGAAGACTCGCTGCTGCTGCTTGTGCTGCTAATGCTATCATCTCGGTCAAGATCTCGGTCCTCGTCTGTCCGATCATTTTGCTCCACATCGTCTTTATCAGTGGACCGTTGCTTCAGCCGTGCAGCTGCACTGTCACCTGCATCAGCATCAGCATTGTCATCGTCACTGTTACCAGTCTGCCGTGAGTCTTCCGGGGGATGCAGATCTGCTTCAGTCAGAAGATTCTCTTCTTCTTCTTCTTCGTCTAACACAAACACAATGCAACACAGATCAACTAAGTTTAGCTATAACTTTTCGGCACTAATAAGTACAGGTAGTTTTTCTATTATCAACAAATCAGTGTGCATGTAATTTAACAGGCACGAACATGTGCAACCACAAAAAATTCACCGGCTCTGATGGTCAAGCTCTGTCTCTGGTTAAACATCATAAAAATCAGCTCTTAGTGTAGTCTAGATCGATGAAGTTATTAGACGATCGGCCCAGTTAGTACGTGGATGGGTAGGCACAATAAATAACAAAAAATGCGGTGCAAACAATGGACAGCACACGGTGTACAAGCTCCATATCGGTGGTCTGGCAGTGTAAGCTGGTGTCTGACTGAAGGCTAAGGAAATGGAGATCAGCGGCAGCGATGGGTTTTATGGCTCAAGAAGATTGCTCACATTTTTAAATTGTAGTTGTAACAACCGTTATAAAACAGGATTGAAAAAAACAGGTTTTAATGTTTTTGAAAACTTCTTTCGGGTCAACCTTTTTTTTAAAAACCCAACTTGATGGGTTTTGAGGTTTTCATGAGTTAGAAATTATTACAAATAGCACTGCTATGAAAATGTCCACATAATGTAAATATCAAAAAATTTACAAAATCAGGTTTAAAAAAATTAAAAACCTCCATTATTAGTAGAACAGAGAATTAAAATTGAATTAAGCTTAGGATGGGTTTTTGGGAGAGAGGTTTACTGAATAAAACCATCTGATTTTAGAGGTGTGTGTCTAAACCCTGATATAAAGCAGCAACGCAAACCATCGTCTGCATCATCATCATCGTCGTCGTCATCTTCCACGCCGGCAGCGGCTGTTTCCTCGGTCTGTTTTTTCCACATCTTGGCCATTGCTAGCAGCTTCAGATTCGGCTGAGCGGATTCATCGTCAGGGAAGATGTAGTCATAATACTCCTCCCATCCAGCGTCCGTCTGTCACAGTAACAAAGCACTGCAATGATAAAACTACACCTTGACAACACACTATACAAATGATCTGTCACATATGTGCTGCTTAAAGTGGGATGCATTATTAATAATAATAATAATAAGAAAACATTTATATAGTGCACTATCATTTCGAAGAAATCTCTAGTGCGCTTGGCGGTCGAGCATGAATACTGCAAGTTCATAGTGTCCGCTAAAAACGAAACTGCGACAGGTCCGGTAATGTCAGTACTTGTGCAAACTGTTCAAACATCAGATTGTAAATCCGTTGACTGTTAAAGCTGACGTTCGCCGATGACGTTGTTGGTTGGCTTCACAGCGCAGTATAATATGCAGAGCATGTTCACTTGTGTATAAAGCGGCGACATCAGATACGTATTTATGTGAACCCAGATAATGCTCTGTAGCCCTAAGATTCCACGAAAAGTAATATGCAAACGTTGCCCTGTTATATTTGCATGTATAACAAAAAAACATCTACGACCATTTGACATCTGTCAAACCTCACCGTGTAAGACAATCTGCTTCTTGTTGTATCATTTCACTGTTAGGCTTTAGTTGTTAGTTTTAGTATGCTTTAAACTCATGTTGTACGCTGGCCTAGAAGGGCACTGGCCATATACAAGTGATATCTTACTGTTACAACAATGAAGATGACAAGAATATATCACTCTCCACCATACAAGGTATGAGCACTGCAGAAATTACTATGATTAACACTTTTTAACAGCTTACTTGCTAGAACAAAGAACAGCATACCCACATGTACACTACAGTGTACGACTGCATGCCATTGTGGCAGTCTGTGCCACAACATCATAACAAGTAAATCACATGCTACACTCCAGTTAGTTGCACTACTGCTGATAAACGGTGACTGCGAATAAGACAACCAAAAAAAGGTTTTAAATTAAAAAACCAAAAAAATCAATAAACTCAAACAATATCAACAAATTATTGTAATAACTATTACTGTTGCAACTATTGCCACCACCTCCAACGTCATCATGATCATCATGAAATACTGCCTGCAATACATCAAGATCTGAATCAATTCACATAATTCGTAAAGGTAATTATCCACTTACCCCAGACTCTGTCTGAATCTTGCGACGTCGTTTGACTTTGTTTGGCATCATCTTAACTACAGCTGCCAGCGACTGATCATTTCCATGTTCATACTAAACACCGCAAACAAGAAACAGAACTGGAAAAACATTTCAACCCAGTGCTGAAACAATGTGCATTGCAACAATGTTTGAGCTGTTGACAAGAAGTTCTACAAAGTTTGATTCATTTCCCGTAAATGCATAAGGCACAACTGCATGTTTACTTGAAAAAGTTTAAACTGCAATATATGCTGAACCACGGCAGGTGCTGTAATAAAATTTGCAGGATATTTTGCCTAAAGAACCAGATATACAATGGGAAAGTTTGGCTCGGTCTTTGTGCTGCTACTGCTGATGTGCAGAGATTTTCCAGGGGACTGCTTTTACTGACACACACCCTGTGTCATACGAACCTCAAATTCTTTCCAGGCCTCAAGAAGCATGAGTCTTTCCTCCTTCTCCTCGCAGTCTTTGAGGGCAGTGTTTGCCTGCTTGTACACACTGCGTGCTCTCTGCATGCTGGCCTCATCACTGACTGACAACTCAAACTGTGCATAGCTCAGCCACACCTGCACACCGATCATCACTGTACCAGTCGTGAATTCAAGTCCACTTAGTTTAGGTCAAAGTCTTGCCAGTTCAAGTCAAAAGTTTAAAGATTCTGAGTCCAAGTCTGAATCAATGTTTTCGTTGTTTGCAAAATTCAGCACTCATAATCTGAGCATGAGTGAGAAACAACGATATAATAAAATTGTAGAAATTAGACAACACATCTAAACAGTAAGCCACACACATTGATGACGACCGTAACAGTAATATTCTACCAACATTTCATATCAGACACACCACGTAGTGCAGAAATATAAATGTGATGAATCTTATAATATAAAAAGTGCAAAAAATTGCTACTGGATAACACTTAGCGGCACATACCACTGCTACTGAGCAAATGGGCCAGTTTACTGTAACATTTAAATATATGCCAATTCCGATGCACTTAGTTTAACATGTGACTCACTACCAAATACCAATGAACTTAATTTACTTGCAATTTAGGCACAAATACTAAAAAAACTATTAATCGAACCATTATACCAACAGCAAATATATAAATTTGAATGCTACCTTGACGTGTTTAGTTCTTTGCAGCAGACGCTGGTAAAGATGCCTTGTCCTGGTGAACTCTTCCTGTTCTATTTCAAAGTCGACGTAAGCCTTCCACAACACTTCCGGCATTTCCAGTCTCGGCTGACTGATGGCCAGCTCCATGATGGCCCGAGCACGCTCAGTGTCACCAAGGATTGCCTCCATCTCCGCAAACTGAAAACATACACATGCTACACAAGGTTAGATAAGAAAAATAAACAATGAAAAACGACTAAATGCTTTTATGATCAGAAAATTATGAAGACGACAAATAATAATACCAACAGGAAGACATTTGCAGTTGGTGGTGAGAGCAATAACATGCCATGCTTGATCAATGAAGTTAGTGGCAGATTTTGATGGCAAAAAAACAATCTTTGTACATAATCAGGCAGGCTGACTCAGCTTTCTACCATCCATGGGATAATTAAATGAGTATCAGTAACAATAAGTGGTGACGGACACACCATAACTGCCAAAATACATAGATCTGTGGTTCAAGGCGCAAGACAATCAACTTCGTACAAAAGTAAACTGGGAGAACTCTCGCTATGACTACAGTACCAATACTACTACTATTATTATAAGAAAATTACAACAATGAATAAATTATAAATCAGCACCTTCATCCAAGTGGTACAGTTCTCGGGAGAGAATTCCAAGAACTTCTCATAGAGTTTCCGACATCGATCGAACTCCCGCAGCTGCAGCTCCAGCTCAATGTAACCACGAAACAGCTTGTCTTTTGGACATTTGCCGATTGCTGTACCCTAGAAGACAACAACGCAATAATCTTATGTGACACAAACAACACAATCAGAAATAATAAACACCACTAAAACAGCAGATAAGATGATCAACAACCAGCTCAAACTGGATAAGTTCAGACTAAGACTAATTAGAGTAATTAACTAATTATCACATGAACAGATGTCTGAAGATCAATCCAAATTAAGAAAAAGCAATATGACATTTGCTAAAATATCAAAATGAATCTATTGAGTTTACTATCAGTACCACTGTAACACTGGATGACAAAACAGCACATTGCCTCATCAGACTAAACAGTAATTCGCTGGTTGCTCACATAATAATGTCATGATTGTTGTAGTGCACATTTGCCAGTGTGAATTAATTAGATTTTTCTTTTTTCTGTTTTCATTTATTACATGTACAGTAGTCTTAGGCTCTTAGCTTCCTTCGCTTTGTGTTATCTATGAACACTTGTGACCTGAGTCAAACAAATATGTTACGCTAAGACAAAATACATTGCGATTATTACACAATACACATAAGACACGAACCAGAATCTTCCTGGCAGCTGACAGATTCTTCTGGCGCACTTCAAAATGTGCGAAGAGCAGCCAGATCTTGGCGAACGTGAACCGTTTGTGTGGAATGACTTCGAGGCAGGCCTGATAGACCTGGTGAGTACGATCTATATCCTGAGCCTCCAGTTCCTCGTAGAGGGCGTAGTTTATCCACAAATAGACGTAGCGCCGCCAATGACGCTTCTCCTTCAGCAGCAACACATATATGCATTACATTCTGCTAACCACTTTTAAGCACAGCTGAAAAACCTAGTTTTTGGGAAAAGTTTAAGGTTTTAAAGTTACAGTCTAAAAAATGGGACACAAATTTTGACCCATTTAAGACCCATAAAAACATCTTAAACACCATTCTCCATGTCACCTCATTTCTGTTGAGTGAATAATGTGACGTCAGAACTCAAAAATAACATTTAAAAAAGAAAATGAATTTGACAGCATGGCTTCTGATGTCGTCAGCAATGACACGGCACTGTAACAACGACACTGTAAATTGCTCAACAAATAAAAACCCCAAAAAAACGTAAAATAAGGATTGATAGTTTTTTCGAAAAAAACTATAGGGTGTGCCAAAATGACCCAAGTTGTTTTTGTCAGAACTTCATCAAACCTCCACCAAATTTGATAATTTTTGGCACATAGATAGCCAAGTGATAGAAATAAGTAAGGTATACTCATTTTCCACTTCACCCAATTTATTTGATGCACTACTGTGTCAAAGGCAGATGCTCTAAATTGTTGCATAATGCTTAGTTCTTGTCACCGTAAAAGTTCTAATGACTTAATTAAGCACACAATAAAATGTGATTTATTTTGCAAAATTATAAGTTTGTGTAACAACTTGCTTCCAAATTGTCAAAATTTATGTTTAAGGTGTACACAATGATTTAAACATGACGCAACGGCTGACAGCGGCATTAACGATCAACTGATCAAACTGCACTACACTCATTCATGGATTAAATGTGTTCTGAGTTCATTAGTTAGATATTTTATTGTTTGCTATTTTCAGCATAAAATATTTAATACCACAAAATTATTGAATCATGTGGTGCCTTCCGTCGAATTGATAATGAAAAAGTGAACAATATGATACTGATAATCACCATGTAATGTAACAACTTGGAGCATCTGCTTTTTACACGGTAGTGTGTTGACAAATTGGGTGAGGTGGACAGTAAGTGTACCTCACATATTTCTATCGTCCTGGCTATATGTGTGCTAAAAATTATCTAACTTTGTAGAGATTTGACAAAGTTCTGACAAAAAAACAAGTTGGCCATTTTTTGGCACACCCTGTAGATCTTTCAAACCAATTTTTCAGCCCTGTTTTTAACGAGTGATGTGCCTGTACATTAGCCAAAAGCAAACATGTGAACAGCAAACAACCAACATTTGACACAAAATTTCTACAAAAAAAAAACTGACAAAATATCTGACCTGCGATGGCGGAACGTTTGCGATGGCACGCTCGTAGATTTCTCGAATGTCGTCAGCTCCACCGTCACTTTCCACCAGGCGCAGGTAGTCAAACCACGAGTCGTAAGTGAATGGATTCTGCTTCACTTCCTGTAAAAACATCATGATCAAATGATCATTGCTGCCTCTAGCAAAGTACGAGAAAGGTTATGTGACAGAACTCGGCTGTTTGTTTGTCTGGCTCTCTGTCAGCTGGATAACGTAAAAAGTGGCGAACAAATTTCGATAAAATTTTAAGGAACGGTTGGGCATGACCCCAAAAAAGTAATTAGTTTCTGGTGGTGATCCAATGTCTTTTGTGAATTCTAGATCATTATGCTGGAAGCTGCTTTCCTCATTTAAGCACTTCGCAACTGTGCTCGCCAAATACAACACTGTCAGTGTAAAATGCACCAGAAACCGCCTGGTTGATGCTTTGGCTCCCCCAGACTCCCAAGACTAACAACGATGCTCTCGTTCCTGCCAAATGCTGCCAACTGGATGGCCACAGATCCAGTAATTGTTGACGCACTGTTGCACCGATAAGTCTCGTATGTCATTTTCTAAGCAGCAAGGTGAGACCGAAAAAGCAACTATTAGACTTGTTGTTTTGGCTCACTATTCTCAGTCGAGGTTGAAAATCTTTGATCACTTTTGGTGGATGCATAGAAGTAACAGAAATACAAAACATAAAAACATCTTCTCAAACTAAGGACTAAAGAAAGAATCAAATACTGATTAAATATATTTTGTACAACAGATAATGCACAGAGTAGATAATATAATAAACAAAATCAGTAAAGACAGCTAGGCCACATTACCTCTTCGTATTTGAACTTTCTCTTTGATACAATCACGTCTTCGATGGCAGTGCGGTCTCCAAACTTCTTCTCGTGAATCGTGTACTGTTTATACACCTCCTCACACTTGTCCTTTGGCAGACGATCCAACGCATACTTGTAAATCACTCTTGCTCTCTCATGCTGTCAATGTGAAAGAACCAGTAACATCTGTACAGCTAATTCAACAAGAAGCATAGCTGTCACAATGCTTTATGCTACTTAAACATAGTAAAAGTTGACAGAAATTAGCTACAGAAATTCTGCAACTATCTAAATATTATGTATTATGCACATTATGTAGACAATCTTCATACACTCAATAGCTTATTTCTTAACTACTTCAATGCTGAATGGCTATAAACAGTTATAGAGCAATCATACAAATGACACCTGTGCAGTAAACAAATGCATAAAATAATGTAAAAATATGTATTAGCTTAAATTGACAAGAACACTGCAGACAATGTTTTGAAAAAAGTAAATAATGCAACAGGTGAAAAATAACTTCAGTTGGCGATCAGATTTCAGCTCTAGTTTATCCGAAGAAAAGAGGGGGTTCAGGCCACAAGAAATTACAATAGTTAAAGAATATTTAAAATAACAATACAAGACAGCATGATGCCAACCTCACGTTGTCCTTCTTCAAACTTTGCAAAGGCAATCAGCAAACCCTCATCTATGTTCTCATCACCAAAATACTCGATGGCACGCTCATAGATTTGTCTTGCGCTGCTGACGAACTGATTCTTCTCTTCAAAGCGAGCGTACTTCAGCCAGTTCTTCACCTCGGGATGCACAATCACAAGTGCAGCGTTGTCAAGGAAATTTACACACAATCACAATCAGTAACACTTCCTTTAAGTTTTTCCTAAACATAAGAAGTTTTGAGAGTGTGGCCCGATACAATGTTACATCTGATTTTCAGATGGTACATTAGAAGATACAAACACAATGTGACAGCTGGAAAATATCACTAATAACTAGCTGCCAACCACGTGAATAACACAGTGCAATACCACATGGCCTATAAATTGTGTCCACTGATGCACATGATTAACACTTCATGGGCACTGTCTTATCTAAATAACACTGTTGCCAGTGTCACATCATAAACACGACATCAGTCTGGTAGCAGTCTCTGATTCAAACAACCATGGGCATGAAAAATTTCAAACAGTGAGGCCAAGTCACGAAAGCACAGTATTTCACCTTTTCCTGCCTTTAGGAGATGTTCACATCGCAGTCTGGCATGGAACTGCCTCCGACTAATTATTAACTATATTCCACAGTAATTCCACTTGCTCACACAAAGGATATATCGTTCATAGATAACGCGCGCCCGATCCAGTTCCTTGTAGCGTAGCTCAAAGTTGATGTATGAATGCCACGCCTGCTCCTCTGGCTCCCACTCCATCCACCGTTCAAACACCTGCCTTGCACCTGCACAGTGTTTTTCATAACATGGCATTACTCCTCTCCTGAACATACAGTTTAATAATAAGATATCACAAAGATAACAATATCACCAACTTAGAAACACGGAGAGAGCACAAATGCTGAGATCACTGGTGCCACATAGCAAACAATACAATGCATTATATGAGATAAATCAGAATGGAATATCAAAGATTGGAACTGCAAAAATGAATTGTTTACAATGGAAGATGAATATTTACTTTAGTTATTTACTGTGTTTGTTATTTATTTTCGTTCATTACCAACAAAAGATGCAGAAAAAAGTGATGCAAGTATTATTTTGCGATCTGCATTCTGCTGTTGTGCTAGCTGATATCGTACAAAGTAGCAGACGAAAATATCGGCCGTGTGTCATAGTTCACCGATTTTGTCGGGCAACTAAACCACGCCCACAAAAGTCAGCCGACTTTGTCAATCGTTCGACATCCGCTTAAGTTGCAACATCAACGCATCAGATTATTGGTTGATGAAGTGACAGACAGAGAGACCTGCAACATTGCCAAGCATCTCTTCCATGTATGTGTACTTGTACCAGAACTGATTGGCACGTGGCAGTATGATCACGGCGCGATCCCAGACATTACGCGCATGGTTCACCTGACGATGTCTGCACAACAACAGACACACAACCGCATACAAACAGACACCTGCTGTATACTGGAAATAAATAAATAACTACCGGCAAGTAAGCAACATGCAAATTTGCATAGTGCATACTCTTTAAAAAAACTTTAATGTACTGCGGTCACTTTAATAGAGGCTAAATAGAACTGTTGTAAGAAATTGTCTGTAATCGTCAAAGTGGCACATTAGATCTCTTGAGCTCATCAGATAACGAGTTCTAGACTGTCAAGCAATCAGTCTAAAAAGCTCGACTGTTGGTCATTCTGTGACCTAACAAAAGTTCATTTTTTCACTACCGACAAAAGTCAAGAAAAGTCCTAAGATGTTGCTTAAAAGCAAAGTCAATCTAGTATCGACTAAGAACACTTTTGACTACTTGCATCAAAAAAAATGTCAACAAAATTACTGAATGGTGCACTTCAGATACGGTAGATAGAGCAGGAAATAAGACAAAACTGCAATAAACTAAATGAAATGCAGAAAAACAATGCCTGCATGCTGCTTACCTCATCTCCATTTCCGCATACTTCAACCACACAGCAATATTGCGATGGTCAATGTCCAATGAACGTTCATACACTGATCTTGCTCTAACAACAAATAACAATTTATAAATACACTCACTACAAATAATCAAGTATGCAGTAAGAGAACCTAAACAAGAAGCCCAGCTATCACTAGGAAAAGCCGACTGTACTGGCTAGTGACGTACGAAGCCCAGCATCCGACTTCCAGTCACGGAGAGAAAGCGATTTGTCAGAGGTGACACAGTTCCATGCATGCTATGCTAATGGAATGCTGTCTTAAAAGCTACAATAAACGCTAGTATAACAGACATCGCCCGTGGTCATTTTGCAAGGCGATATATATAGCTACAGGGTAAATAAACAAGAAGAATATCAGATGCAGGTTTTGCAAATATTTCTCACAATAAAAATGCCTTGCTTGAGAAGACACACTGCAGCTTATACAGTTCTTGTTGCAATACTGACTTTCAAGGTCATTCAAGGTGAACGATTTTCATGTCATTTGAAAGCCAATATGCGACTTCCTATTGGTGATCAATAGCAACCAATGCCCTATCTCACACCGTTTAGCCACAGTAGCGCGTAACAGCCTTCAAGGTCATCCAAGGTCAATGATTTCCATCTAATCTGACAGAGCATTTGATTGATAGTAACCTAAGCCATATCTCTCACCATCACCGTTTCCGAGATATAGCCAGTTTTCTGTTGGAAAACACACATTTTTTCAACCCCCCCCCCTCATTCGATTCCCAATTTGAAAATGTTCCCCTTGGAAAGATGGCTGAAATTTTACATGCCCGAGTTCAAGACCCATGGCTAATGATTAGTGTTAAAAGTTTTCCCCTATGCCCTACCAGTTAGCTAGGGTACATCCGTTACAGACAGATGAACAGACGGATGGAAGGATAGACGGACGGACGACAACCATGACAATAGCTCGACCGTTACTTAAGTATGGCTGGCTAAAAACCACGTCGGCTCATGGTGCCAATTCATGATGTAGTCATCTGTCTATCTTTTGAATTGCAAAATCAGATACCAGCAAATCATGCTCTAAAGAACATCCTTAACAATTCTGGTTCTTCTACGCCTATTAGTTTACAAAACAGAAGCCCATAATGGACAGACAAATCAACATATAATAAATCAGCAAACACGAAAAAGTTCAAGTGACCACATCAAGGCAGCTTCTTTCAGCAGATTAGAAAAAGCGAGATTAAGTGACACATAACAAGCAGTTGTGTTTTCACGCGTACCTCTGCAACTCTAGTTGTGACTCTTCCCACGCCGCATACTTCAACCAGTTTGTCATCACAGTTCGATTCTTCCGAATGTTGTCTTCAAATCCCTGAAAATACGACTTTAAGCGTTAGTTATACTAATATTCAACAAATATCATCAAACATATATGCTCAAACTCACTTCAACATATATTTTGCAAACAAGTTACCAGGTATATACACACAGAGATGTCAGAGCACATGTTTAAAAAAAGACTACTAAAATATTTAAAGCTTACAGACTATACACATTTCTTCATGCACTGTTTTACAACATAGAAGCTATGATTACAAACATTTTAAATTATTTACTTTGAATAAAAAAACTGCGTTCAACATTACCTTCCTTTTTCTCATCCGGTAATGTTTCAACTCAGCTTCGTCTGAGATCTTCTGCTTTGGAGGCTGAAATACACAAACCATGCTGATAACTTAAAAAGTAAGCTTATGTAACTTATGTATATACACATACATGGATATATAAAACTGAACCACTTTTATCTAGTACAGACACAATTTTTATCCGACTTACATAATAAAGTGTAATTCTAGTAATCAATCATTATCAATAACAATATGCAAATGCTACAACACAAACAAACAAACAAGTTGCAACAAAGCTAAAATAACACTTCCAAAACACTGCTACAAATATAATAAATGTACGTTAATGTACCGGCTGCACAAGCTCCAATTCACGTTCCTTTGCTTCACGAAGCAACTGCTCTGCAGTGATCTGCACTGGAGCAGGCATCTTGTTCTTCACCTGCATAGTGCAAAGCACGACAGACACAATGGATCAGATATGAAAAAGTCACATACAGACAGTGCTAACAAGTCTAACATTACAAAACTTACAGATACATGTATTCAGATACATCAGCTATATAAGTAGGCCACTGGCCAGCCCTATCATCCAATGCCCTACGTCTTATCAATTAAGCCAGAGCAACCGCACCATGTTCAAATCACTTCGTGTGCATAGGGGAGCCGAGGCTCCAGCCAACACTGATCATAGGCTGGTTATCGCCAAAACGTGCTCACTACACCCAATGAGAGTCATTAAACCACAAGCGCGGAAAAGGTTGGATGTTGAAGCACTGACCAGGGATGACGATCTGGCCAACAAATACAACGTCGCTGTGACCAACGCTTTTGGCGTACTTGGATCTCTGCCTGAAGATGTGGAGGCTTGCTGGGAAACCATACGCACCACTATCCTCGGCGCTGCACAAGATACGCTTTCAGTAGTGACAAAACCGAATCGTCCTTGGCTCTCTACGGACACTTTGTCCTTTATTCAGAAAAAGCGTGAGGCCAGACTTCGAGGTTCAACAGATGAGTGGCACAGATATAAGGGGATTTACAAAGCCAGAGCAAAAGCTGACCTAGAGAACCACTACTGCCGTCTTGCTGACGAAGCAGAAGAAGGAGTGAAACAGAACAACCTTCGTTGTGTGTTCCGAACAATTCGACAACTTGGGAAGAAACCAGCTCGTAGCAGCACAAATGTTCCAGTACACCGTTGCGACGGCCGGCCATGCACTTCTACAGATGAGGAACTTGAATGCTGGCGTTTACACTACGACAATGCATTGAACCACGCCCCAGCCAGCACATC
>Ga0209367_1006622_pt1 | contig 16011 bp, 7 predicted proteins | sample WorMetLIZISLAND2_FD_187412 | JGI IMG/M metagenome (GOLD analysis project Ga0209367, IMG submission 187412) | Marine gutless worms symbiont microbial communities from Max Planck institute for Marine Microbiology, Germany - Olavius geniculatus... ... | reverse complement strand
TTCTCTCCAGTACGCGTATGCTTTTGTCTGCTGGTTTCATGCCTTTGGTCGGTGCTGCATGTTTCTCAATTCTCTTTTAGTAACATTTCCGCTGTTTCCCCATTGCAGTTCATCTTCAAAAATTTTGCCAGTATTCTCCAAAAACTTTATTTTTTAAACCGGAACAACTTCCTTATCAGAGCTTTGTCTCCACTACTAAATGGCACATTATATCATCGATATATCGTCAGTGCATTAAAAATTATAATTTACACATTATCATCTGCTTTTGTTTACAAACATTAGAAATGTATGTATCACTAAACACAGTTTAATTTTTGTATAAAAATTAGTAAAAAGTGTTTCAGAAAATGATTTTTTTGCATATGTATTATAATGATTTTAGTGATTTTTGAAAATTCATGTTTCTCATGGTAGTGTAGCAACGCAGTTAAAATGTGGTGGGATATTTAACAACTAATTTGTTGCTAATAATTGTCCACAGTATGCGCCAGTGAAAGAATTTTGAAAATCGGTTAATATTTGGCGAAGATATGGAAAATGACAAAGTAGGACGTTTTTGGGGGACACAGTGTAGTGACAAGCATCTAAAATTGTCTAAGTCATCTGTCCCCTCCTTCCCGAAAAAGTCAGTGCTTTTGTCTTTCTGCAAAACTAGGTTAGAAACAATAATTTATGTAACTTTCAGTGAATCTGTGAAAGCTTAGCCTTACAGCTCAATAACTACAAGAATTTGCTAAACAAGAAAATGCATCCTCGTTGGCAGTTAGATCTACCGCTAAAAATAGCTTTCTATCGAAATGATAACGACTAGGCTAATTATTTTTACTAATCGTTAATTTTTTGCAAAATTAACTGTTAAAAAATTACCGTTTATGCGTGTTAGTAAGGAAGATTGAAACAAAGTCTACGTGTTCACCTGCTGCGTATAGGCTACGTGTACTAACGCAATAATTTGCGTAGAGAGTATAGGCCTGCTGTTGAGAATTCAGTCGAACCAACTCTAGCGTTACGAAGCGTCAACAGTGAGACTATAGCCCACATGGTGTAGCAAAAATGAATAGCTTTTTAACGCATTTAATACTACTGTAGTTACGATTCAAAAGTCGGTTTTAAAGTCAGTTTTCAGACGTAGGCCTAGAAAAATCACCGCACAACATTTTTACGACTGTGTCATTGACTGCTTGCAATGCCCCCAAAATGTCTCAAAAATTAAAACTTAAAACATCTTTGTCTATGAAGATACAGCTCTTTGATGTTTTAATGCTGGTCTGCTGGAGTTTCTCGAGGATGTTATAACGGCTTTTGACTTCAACGTGAGTGAGTGAGTAGTGTCTTAACGGGACATCAGCACAAAATAGGCCATTCACTGTGCCATAAATGGTTAGGCCTACAACCAGTTGAAAGCAGTATATAAAGCAAGGTTAAAACACTTGCTAAGATCAAGGCTATTACGCTAATGTAAAAGCAACATTATATACAGATGTAAAAGTTAATATCTTTAACAAAAGCGATGATGTTGCCAGGTGCAACATTTTCAAAAAACATCTTTAAGTGACTTCAACGCCGTTTGTTTATAAGTTTATTCCATGGCAGCGAGTAGCCTATGCAGTTAATTTGTTGAAAATGTTAAGCCAATCGTGGAAAAACTATAGCACCGGCAACTAACTTTTACAGCTCAAAGCATACTACACAGATTTTGACATAGGGACGTTTAGCACCACAAAACCTCGAAACAAATCTCCATCAGGAGATTTAGCCATTTGATGTGAAGGAAGTCAGTATAGTTCCGTACTTGTCAAGTTTATTTAAAGTTTTAAATGCGTTTCTGCAGGCTCAGAAAACCGCCTAAATTGCTCATAATCACTATCATATTGTGTTCAGAAATGATATAGACTTAGCATATCTTATCAGCATCGACGAAAACCGACAATTTTCATTATATACTACATGTGTTGACACTTGGGTTGCGAAAACGGATATGTCTTAAGACCTTTGCCGAAAGCCGAAACCGAACTTGAGAGGTTTGGGTAATATAGGATCCGGTTCCAGATACTTGGACGGCAGATGAAGAAGGGACGCTTCCTCAACTGGGTCCGTGTTCTGACGACAAAAGCCGCATAAGTATACTGTTGTCTTCAGAGCAGAGACGGTGAAAGGGCCTCTCGTACTTCCTCCTTGCATGGGGAGCTCACGTATGCTCATATGCTCAAGAACGTCATGCAGCCTAGAAAAAAATTCTAATTTTTGTTAAATATATTTAAAATATAAAAAAAATATAAAAAATAGACATGCAAAAGTTTCACCCAAAATAGACAAGTCTATTACTTTTTGTTAATGTACATTGCACAGTAATCTGTGACGTATTAATTTACGGCCTAAGTTCATTTTTCTAAAAAAACAACACAAAGCTGATATTTTGAGTTTCCAAATTTTTAAAAAAGTAGGGAAATTTGTGGCTTTTACAGTTCTACTAAACGTCCAAAAGCCAAAAATGTTTCAGCTTTAGGGGAAGGCTTTATTTCCCTGTCCCCCTGACTAGGGCCCCGCTGGGGGCACTGCCTCCAGACCTCTGTTATAAAAGCCCCACAGTAGTATTTAGGAGTCCTCCAATTCTCTAGCGCCAGTCAGCACTGGTTCAGAGTTGGATCACCTTGTATAGCATTAACCAAACAATCAGTAAGCTGTCTGCAGACACCTGCGTGGCTAACGCTGTTGACTTGAAGGCCGTCGAAGCGTGTCTATCTGTGAAAGTCACGTAGGCCTACGTCAAACAATCAAACAATCAGTCAAATTATAAGCCTAACCACTTACAAAAGTGATCAGTGGTGTAGGCCTACAACAAAACTCTAATACTAAGATAAAACCTAAAGATACACACATTTCCAAAAAATATAGATAAAACGTGAGTCGGTTTTTACGCACGACAGCATATGTACAGGGTGTGCCAAAAATGACCTAACTTGTTTTTGTCAGAACTTCGTCAAATCTCCACCAAATTTGATAATTTTTGGCACACGGATAGCCAAGACGATAAAATTATGTAAGGCACACGCATTGTCTATCTCGCTTAATTTATGTCAACGCACTACCGTGCAAAACGCAGATGCTTTAAAATGTTACATTACACGGTGATTATCAGTATCAAAGATTGCTCATTTGTGCATTATCAGTTCCACAAAGGACAGCATGGGATTTAATAATTTTGTGGTATTGAACATTTTACGCAAAAAACAGCAGACAACAAAATGACTGATTGATAAGCTTAAAACACATTTTTTCCATGAATGAGTAATGTGCATTTTGATCAGTTGATCGTTAATGCCGCTGTCAGCCGTGGCGTCGTCAGAGGCGTCATTTTAGTAAATCGTTGGGGGTCTCAGTGATCCTTGGGGTCTAAGTCTGTGTAACGTAATGTTTTTGCAGCAGTAACATTGTTTCAAAGGTACGATTTACAGAGAAAAAACCAAAATCGTAAATCCTTGGAGAGTCCGTAGACTCTTCCAGCCCCCCTCCCTAAATGACGCCCCTGCATCCCGTCTAAGTCATTGTGTACACTTTGGACACAAATTTTGATAATTTGGAAGCATGTTGTTACAAAAATTTATAATTCTGCTAAGTAAATCACATTTTAGTTTATTGCGTGCTTAATTAAGTCGTCAGCTCTTTTACGGAGACAACAACTGAGCACTATGCAACAATTTGGTGGTGCGTTGACATAAACTAGGTGAGATGGACAATGAGTGTACCTTACATATTTCTATCATCTTGGCTATCTGTATGCTATAAATAATCAAATTTGGTAGAAATTTGACGAAGTTCTGACGAAAAAAGTTAGATCATTTTTGGCACACGGTGTATATATATGCTATCGCAATTCCGTCTGTCTGTCGGTCTGTCTGTCCGTCATACGCGTGGATCAATTAAAAACGGTGCAAGCCAAGATTACCAAATGTTTAATGTCAGCTCCCGGGAAGACTCTAGTTTCAGGATCCGCATTCTGCAAAACCTTCTCATAAATTTGAAAGGGATCACCCTGAGCGAAAAACGCTAAATGAGTGAGGAATAAAAAATAGCGATTTTCAGCCAATAAGTCGTTGCACCTCAGAAACGGTGCGAGATAAGGCCAAAGTTAAATTAGCCTAATCATTAGGCCTAATAGGTAAAAAGTCATACAGGTGCTTGCGATTGGCACTGAACGTCGGATGACATGATTGAACACCAAAATAGGGGTTTTATTGATTGTTTTTGCGTCTACCTACATAAACTCTTACCAGAAAGAACTGCGCATGAATACAACCTTAGGCAAAGACGGCATGATCTAACGCTACATGTTAAAACAGATTAGGCCTATAAAAACTTCCTATCCAGGATGCTTTTTAAAGACATTTATTAGAACTGTCACTCACGACACTTATTTTATTATTCTTTGTTTATTTTATTTTACTATTTTTATATTTTTAAACTGCATATTATGTTCTACTGCGCTTTACCTTCATCATGTAACCTACACACTGCTAATACTTGCGTAATTCATTGTAACCTACGTAGCGGTCTGTCTATACGCTTGAATTAAACGAATATTGTATTGTATTGTATTGTAGATAGAACATAGACTTGCTGGTTACCGTAACAAGAACTGCTGATATGCTTTTAATGGGCATCAACGTTAATGACCTTGAACGATCTTGAACTTCTCAGAGGGTTTTAGTGATTTTCAGAGATTTTCGGTTGCGGCGGCAGCGGCGCACACTTCAAGAGTGAATTGCGACGAAATGGCTGGAAATAAACCGAAGACAACCTGCGAAAAGGAACTGCTATAGGGCCTATAGTCTGTTGCACGTCTTATGAGCATTAGCTCAGATTTCTTGTTTCTATCAAACCTCACAAAGCAGAAAGCTCTATAGGCCTAGCTATAGAAAGCTAGCTAGCCGATGCAAACACTCCCTGCTTATCGCGCGACTCGATTTCCGCATTAGAATAGGCCTATAGGCCTATATGCCTATACATGTACCTACATGTACTCACAGTTAGGCCTACAGGTGTATATAATAAACCTAACCATCCGTGAGCCCAGTTTGTGAATTTATCATTTTTTTTAACTGTAGGCCTAATATTTCTGCATTAACTATACACTTAATATGATTATATAGCCTTGCATCATCTGCAAAAAGATAAATTTTAGTAGGCCTATCTTCCCCGCATGACTCGATTAAGTCATTGATGTAAATAATGAACAAAACAGGCCCAAGTGTTGAACCCTGAGGGATGCCACTGAGAACATCGGATCACTGTAACATATAACTTCATCAATCTTAACTTTTTGTTTTCTACCGATAAGAAAAGACTCTATCCAAAACATTATTTCCTTATTTACCTGATAACTATATAACTTGCTAAAAAGTCTGCGATAGGGAACTTTATCAAATGCGTTCTCGTAATCTGTAGGCCTATAAATGACATCAATTCTACCTTCTGATTCTAAGAACTTGGCCCAGTCATCTAACATAGATAATAACTGAGTAACTGTAGATCGGCATGCTTTTTAGAAAACCAAACTGTCTATCAGAGAAATACATTTGGCTGATAGTATTCATTCTGACATCATACTTTATCTTCATTGCGACTAGATCATTTTTATGACGAAAAAGACTGACAAGACATAATTCTGCTTTATGATAAATAAGTAAATGAAAGAGTAAAAACACTGTAAACGAATATGTCTAGGCCTAAGCCACAAAAGTCATGCTGGTTATAGTATCGCTCTAACTGCAGCTACAGTACGTATGGCGCGCGCCTGCACAAAACGTCTCGACGATACGCATGGCCCGAGGCCAGAGACGAGACCTACTGGGCCGAGACCGAGACATATTGCTCCGAGACCGAGACGAGACCCGAAACGCATAGGTCCGAGATCGAGACCAGACCGAGACGTTGAGGATTTTGTCCAAGACGATCGACCGAGACGAGACGTTAGTACGTCTCGAGACCGTCTCGAAACCGAGACGTCTCGACCGAGACCACATCTCTGGTCTATTGTAACCATGCGTTTATCTTGCACCGTTATGGAGATATGGAGCCTCAAAAGTTGGACGAAGGCACACACGCTCGGACGGACGGGAAGGATGAAATTTGCCGTGTCGTTTTACTTCTTTATCACACCGTATCAGCGTGGGCGTGTCACATATTTGTTTATATTTATATTTTAAGTGTGCAGATTTTATGCGTTTTTTGCTTTTTGTCCTATTATTATTGCGACTCCATTAGCTTGTTCAGTGGTTAAGAACGTAAGGTGGGTTCGTAATTTCGTATTTACGTTGATGTGTATATTTGACTTGGTTATGGCGACTATGCCGTATGCTTGTTAACATTTGCGACCGTGATTTAATTAAGACCAGTGCTATGATCACGAATTCGTGATCGCGACCGACCGACGGCAGCCGTGATCACGGCAGCTAGCAACTGATGAGATCAACCTTAGCAAGGTACAATGCCAAAGTATCACGCCTTCATACCAGTCGGCCAGTCAAGCCTGGAAGCACTAGGTTCGAATTCATAACCAATGTTGCAACCTTAATTTGGGTGTACATCTGTGGCTACATAATTGTACGAAATATCCTTAAATTTGCATGCTAAAAATTTAATAGCTAACAAAACTGAATAAGCTGCAATAACTAACCCTAATCACTAGCGCCACCTTTCTAACGCCACCTTTCTTATCTATGCCCATGCCCATCGATTTTCTAAAAATAGCTAACCACTGTATTGGCTCTTGCTATTGGCTGGCGTGATCATAGGCAATCGGCAGTCGCGATCACGAATTCGTCAATTTAATTAATTTATGTTGCAATTATTGTGATTTAATCGATTACTTGTCGTGGTAGTGTTGTCAGAATGTCAATATGTAGTCGACATTTTGGCGACGATTGCGCACAGATTTCAGCAGCCTGTGCTAGGTTGTGTTAGAATCAATGCTTAGCTGTACTCTTGATGAGATAAATTGTTAGTAGGACTATACTCATTGCATACAGAGCAAATGTATGATTTGTGACAGCTGGTGTGAAGCCACTGCAGCATATTTAGTGGATGCTGTACAGTTAAGAGGATGTCAGACGAACGACAAAGTCGGCCGACTTTTGTGGGCGTGGTTTAGTTGCCCGACAAAATTGATCGACAAAATCAGCGAACCATGACACACGGCCGATACTTTCGTCTGCTACTTCATACGATATCAGATAGCACAACAGCAGAATGCAGATCGCAAAATAATACTTGCATCACTTTTTCTGCATCTAATGAATGAAAATAAATAACAAACACAATAAATAACTATTTAAAATAAGTATTCATCTTCCATTGTAAACAATCACCATGGCAACATAAACAAAATTTGTTGCCCGATACACAAAAAGTCGGCCGACAAAATTGTCGAAGATAGAACATGCTCTATCTTGGCCGACAAAATTGGGCGATTTTGTCGCCGACAAAATTGGGCAATTTTTGCATGACACATGACAGATTTTTGTTGGGCGATTTTGTTGGCAGATAAAATTGGCCGATTTTGTTCATTTGACATCCCCTTTAGTTGTTAGTTTTGTTAAATAAATGAAATTTGGGGTTTGGTTGGGGTTACGATTAGGTGGCATTGACATCTGTGTCTAAGTAAATCTCTGTATTTGTTGCATGATGTTTATGCCAAATAGTTAAGTTATTTTTAGAATGCAAAAATTGCTGTAGATTTCGTGCATAATAATTGCGGTTTCATTTACACATTAAGTTTTATTTCAAGATGTTACATAATTTGCTCATCAGTACAAATTATTTCTCTGATTGTGCATAGTAGACATTTTCAGTTTAGTCAACATTGAAATCGTGTGTGAAGTATGTAAAAAGTGAACAAAATTGAAAAAAAATAAAAGTAATAAAATAAAAAAAATAAAACAGTAGGAAATAATCAACAAAGAACAAAAAATGAGAATGTCAGTGTCATTTAGTAATACTGCATGGAGCTAGTGAAGCTAGTTTCTGCAGTGTGTTGGTTGCATTTAATGAAGTACACATATGTGACACAACTTTGCATTATAATTGATATTGATTATTTGCAGCAAATGCTGCGATCCCACTAATTAACTCAGTGGTAGTAGTTTGTTGTGTTTGCATTGACTCTGACTGTTTTATGCTATATATGCCAGCACCTTATTCATATGTATGAACTGCAGTAAGAAATCTGACTGTATGCAGCTGCACATTAACTTTAGATTACTGTCCAGGAATTTCCTGTTAATATATCAACATTTCTCTGCAGTTTCTGCTGAGTTTCAACTACTTCAGAAGTAAGTTTGTTAGCTAACAATGTGAATTTGGTGTTTTTTTGTGTTTAAATGTAGATTTTTCGGATCCGGCCTCGTGGGTTGAATGATGTCGACTACCATAGATGTTCGCAACGACCGGGAAGAGACACTGATTTCGATTGGTGGAATGAACGATGAGGAGGAAAAAGAGACGGTGATTTTCATTGGTGGAATGACCTGTCAGTCATGTGTCCATCACATAGAGTCAGTGCTCACTCAGAGAACCGGTGTGAAGTTAGTGAGGGTCGGTCTTGAACAGAAATTTGCTCTGATTTGCTATGTTCCGTCACTAACTTTGCCGGCCAGTCTGGCTGCGGCGGTGGTGGAGATTGGCTTTGAGGCTTCAGTTGATGACAGCAACACGTTGACTGCAACATGGATTGTCATTAGTGGAATGACATGCCAGTCATGTGTACAACATATTGAAGGAATGGTTTGTAATGTACCCGGTGTTAGGTCTGTACATGTATCCCTTACTGACAGCCTAGGAACGGTAATATATGACACTCGGCAAACTTCAGCTGCCAGTCTCTGCGATGTAATTAATGACATCGGTTTTGATGCCAAGTTACTGTCAACGACTTCTGGAAACATATCCACGGTGACCACGGTTTCTAAGTCCGCTGATGAGTTTGCATGGCTTGCAGCTACACGGACAGTTGTCAGCCAACAGACTTGTGAGGTATCCATCGAAGGAATGACTTGTAGCTCCTGTGTTAAGAACATTGAGTCAACAATATCAGCCGTTGCTGGCGTCGGTTCTATTCGCGTATCATTGGAGCAGAAGAAGGCCATTGTTGTGTTTAATCCGTCAGAAATCTCAGCAGAGTTTGTTGCAGAAAAGATTGATGACATGGGTTTTGTGGCAGCTGTCTTGGTTACCAGCCAGCTTGTACAAGTGCCAAGTGATGAGCTGACGTTAGATCAGCATTTGCCGTCATTACACAATGAGGTGCTGCTCAATCTTTCCAGCAATGATAAAACTCGTCATGGTAGTTCACAGCCAAGCCACATGGTACCTCATGCTGATGGTGATGATGGCGCTTGTGGTGATGGTAAAGCTGTTGAGAAGAAATGTGCAATTCGTGTTAGTGGAATGACCTGCAGCTCGTGCGTTGCAAACATTGAAAAACATGTTCACACGTTAAAAGGTGAATTCTTTGTTTTCATGCCTTGGTTTCTGTAAAGGTATGTGTAGAGCGACGTAACTGAACTGAACTGAACTGACATGGTTTGCAGGGTTCCCACTGGTCCTGAAAAGTCCTCAAAAAAGTGCTGAAATTTGACTTTTCATTTTTCAGGACCTGAAAAGTTCTGAAATTGGACATGGGTGCTGAAAAAGTCGTGAAAAAGTCCTGATTTTTGCTAGTGTTATCCTGAAAAACCAAGATACTGAATTCGTAATTTTTTCCAGTAATATTAATGCTTAATTACTGGAATTGCTTGTGTTTCACATAAACTTAATTACTTACTTTTATTTTCGTGTACTACCTGTTGTCTGTGTATCACGTTTTCTCAGTAAAATAACTCAGATGCTTGTAGTTTAGCTAAGTGCGTTGATGGGTTTTTCTTGCTTTTATGGTGCTAAAAAAGTCCTGAAAAGGTCCTGAATTTTGATTCTGTCATTTGAGTGGGAACCCTGGATTTGGTTTTTGATGAACTTATCAATGGGCAATCGATATTGCATTACAGTAGGCATCAGCGGCTTGTGTGACTATGCTCACGCACATCTCTCAATGAGCTCGCCTTGCTTGCTCATTGGTCAGTTCGTCAAAAACTAAACCATGTCAGTTTAGTTACGTTGGTTTGTATGCACCCTAACTCTAAGCCATAGAATGTTTTCATGGCATACATGATGTTGTTTATTATGCAGTAGTGCAGGCCTATGTAGACCAGGTTCTATTTTGTGATAAACTAATTTCTCTTTAGCTAGTCATGCAATAGAACATCAGTTCTATTAGTTGCTGTACTTCTTACTTGTTTGCTGGGGTTATTCAATCTGCAAATTCTTAAGGATATCTTTTAAGCAATTTCGCTGTTTTTTGTCATAATTTTTGTCACCATAATGATGAAAGATTTTAAATTGTTATATAATGCTACAGTAAAGTAAGTCCTTTATTAGGTTTAACACAGAATGTGTTCAATCAAAATGGTTGGACAGCATGTCACCTCACTACAAGCTGGATATCTTTGACAGTTTGTGTATAGAAATGCTAGACATTAAGATCAGTATAATTGACATAAAATTTAGTAAATTTTCCGTACATGTTGTTTGTGCTGTCAAGGAGTAAGAAGAGTAAGTGTATCACTGATGGCTCAGAAAGCGAACGTTGACTATCACTCAAACTTGATCTCAGCTGATGACATTGTACAACATATCATTCACTTTGGTTTCACTGCTTCACTGTTAGATTCCACCTCCAGTCACCAAGGATTCATTGATCTCCAGGTTATGCATACATTTTGTCATTTTTTGCAATGCCCATATTTAGTTAGCATTTTGGAATCTTTTATGTGTAAAAAAAACTTTGTTGTTTTGGTTTGTTTGATTCAAAAGAAATTTGGTATGTAGGTAGCGGTCGATGAGTGCTAATGATGGTATACCATTTGACTCAATCTAAGTTTAAAGTCACAATTCACAAGATTTTCAGAATTAGAAATTCTGCCATTTTAAAAATTTATCTTCCCCTCCATCTACAGTAGGAGCTAGCAATCGTCTGGTGATTCTCATACTAAAGGAGAATTTGTTAGGCTGGATGTTTGATATTTGGCCTAGTTTTAGTGTCACATGAGTTTGAACTACACAGGAACACAATCGTCACAATGTGGCAAAACCGGTATGGAGGAGTTGATTGCAGTCACATATTGGGCTAATTCGTTTTATAATAAATAGTCCCTGTAACATCTCTGAACATGCAGTGTATATGAATGACATGTACACTGTGAACCAAAAATTGTGCCATGTAACCTTTGTCCATATCTTTGCCTTGAATATTGACTGATTATAAAAGTCCTTTCACTTGCTCACACAATTTAAAATTTACAATATACTGGTTGTTAAACATCTTAGCACATTTTGACTATGTTGCTACACTATGGTTAAATGTTATAGTTCTTCTCAGAGCTATGTAGTGTCACCTGCCATATCGGATGACACACCTGACACATGTGAACGTGCCCCCCTTAATTCCAGCCAGACAGGTTGGTACTCGATTTACTTGCTCTCTGGAGGGATGGAAGGCTGTGTTGACCTTGGTGTTGGTTATATACTGAGATGGTTTACCTGTCCGCAGACAGTTGCCAGTCTATGTAGTACCGGTAATCACTGGATAGCGAGCGACCAGGAGTTGAACCCACCACTTTGCAATCGTAAGTCCAACATCCTAGTCTTAGACTACCAAGTCACCTTGTGGGTGCTGTAGATCGGTGGCATGACATGTGCGTCATGTGTTCATTACATTGAGTCGGAGATGGTAAAGCAAGTTGGCGTCATATCAGCATCAGTTGCACTAGCCACTGGGCACGGACGATTCACGTTTAACCCTGAACTTACTGGTGTCAGAAACATCATTGATGCTATCAGTGTGAGTACTAGTGTATTAGTAGCAGCAGCAGCAGCAGGAGTAGTAGTAATAGTAGTAGTAGTAGTAGTTTTAGTAGTATTTACACTGTGTCTCAAAAAAACATCCCGGACATTTTCGATTATAACTTGAAGTAGGATTATCCAATTTTAATAATTTTTGGTACGATTATTCCTGAGACAACTTGCCATTTAATAAGTGTTTAATTTTTTACCTCATACAAAGTCTGTTTCCTGGGGAAAACAGAACCTAATGCAGTATTATTGCTTAATCTAAATAATGCACAAAACATATTTTGTTAACTTTTTGACACTTTGGTTGACATTTCATCCAACTGTTTCGTTTTTCAACTGCCTACAGCAAAATTGCTTGAATTGTGAGTGCATTGTGTGAACACAGGCATTTAGACACTTTCCGCATTCATTGACAGCAGTATTGATAATGTTTTGCTTCACACCAATCCAGACTTTGCTAGTCATTTCTTGAATTCGTAAACATTTCTGAACGTCATCACTGCTTATGGTGATTAAACCTTGTAATCGGCTGGCTGTTGGGGCCCAGAGATCTTGATAGATGGAATTTATTGAGGTTTTTCATTCGTTTCAACACATGATTTGCTTGGTTTGTTTTCCCCAGGTAGTGCAGGAGCAGACTTTAGGTGAGGTGGGAAACCTAACAATTATTCAATAGCCTGTGGTGTCAGAAATAATTCGGCCAAAAATTATTAAAATCTGTTAATGTTTCATCAAGTTATGATCGATAATGTCTGGGATGTTTTCTCATGTTTTTGCACATTTCAACGCATATTTCGCTTGGTCTGCTTTCCCTTGGTAGTGCAGAAGCAAACATTGGGCGAGGTGGAAAACTGAATGGTCATTAGATGGCAAGTTGTGTCAGGAATATTCACACCAGAAATTATTAGATTCTGATATTTTTTATAGTAAAAATCGAAAATGTTGGGGATGTTTTTTGAGACAAAGTGTAGTAGTGCTAGCAACTGAAATATCATCGACATGTGCCAAGTCAGTTATCACCTGCTGATAATGAATGTCTGCTATTTTGGTCGCGATTGGTTTTTATTGTTTAAGCCGCACTGAATATGGCCAGTTGTTTTTCAGGAAAATAATTAAAGTTGTTGCCACCAGATGTCATTATGTTAAGACTAAAGTCCACTAAGTTTAATTCCAGCTGGGGCTCTGCTCCAGACACCGCTCCCCCAGATCTCTTAGCTAGATATAATGGATCCTACTTTTAAGACAAAGGAGAGGAGGGAAAAGGAAGGACAAAGAAAGTGAGAGGAAGTAGAGAAGGGGGGAGGAAGGGAAGAGGAGGGAAGAGGAAAAGAGAGGATGAAGTAAGTAAAGGGGAGAAGAAGGGAGGGGGCTTATCACTCGCATTGGCAGGATGATAACTTGTTAGACCTGTATGAGATGAATGTTATGTTCCAACAGCAAGTGTGTGTTATCAATGTTACAGTCACATGGACTCATTAACATTTAGGGGACACCTGTTGTGCCACCATGTGTATTAGAGACCACCTTGTATTCTAGAGCTCATTTTGTATATTAGAGCTCACACAGTATACTAAAGCCCATCTTGCGTGTTAAGAGCTCACCCTCTGTACCAGAATATACAGGGTGCGCCAAAAAATTTTACCCCCTAAGGTTTTCTGATAATTTTTCCGAAATGGCTGAGAATTTTTAAACAAAATTTTACACGTCTATTATCCATTCAGACTTACGCTAACCTGCAAAATTTTATTCAATTATCTCCAACTTTGACAAAGTTATGCCGTATTAAGCGCGACCACCCACCGAATTTTTACATTTCACGGCACGTCCATCATGAGTTTTACTAACTGACGATAAACAACAGGTTTAAAACAGAAATAATTGACATTTTATGAACCAATGAAATGCCTGAAGCATTGTGCCCCACACATGGTAGTCAAGTGGGTTGAGGTCGGGTGAATTTGGTGGCCATTGGTCCTTTGCGATGAAGTCGGTACAGTTTGCCATCAACCAGTCCTGCGTCTAACGGGCCGTGTGCGCAGGAGCGCCGTCTTGCTGAAATACGAATTCAAATGGAAGCAACCGTTTGCAGTTGTCAACGAGCATTAGCAGCAGACTTCCGACGTGATATGCCGCATTCACCCAAAGCCAAAGACCATTCCAGAGCTAAAAAGTGCATTGCAGCAGATCTGGGACGACGATCTGGGACGACTTGCCACAGACAACGATCAATAAAGCTATCAGCGATTTTCGCAAACGTCTGAACTCATGCGTTTCAGCCGGTGGCCGACATTTTGAGCATATGATGTGAACTTCGTACTGAAATATGTTACCTGAACTGTGTGCTGGTTCATAAAATGTCAGTTATTTCTGTTTTAAACCTGTTGTTTATCATCAGTTAGTAAAACTCGTGATGGACGTGTTGTTAAATGTAAAAATTCGGTGAGTGGTCGCGCTTAATACGGCATAACTTTGTCAAAGTTGGAGATAACTGAATAAAATTTTGCAGGTTAGCATAAATTTGAATGGATAATAGGCATGTAAAATTTTGTTTAAAAATTCTCAGCCGTTTCAGAAAAATTATCAGAAAACCTCAGGGGGTAAAATTTTTTGGCGCACCTTGTATATATGGGTGATGTTATGTAGTCTTTGGGTTTTAGTGCATCAGAGACACTTCTTGTGCCACCCTGTGTATTAGAGCCCATTCTGTATGTTAGAGGTCACCGTGTATACTAGGGCTGATGCTGTGTGCAGTGTTTATTGTGAGACAGTGTATGTGTGATGTCATACAGTCATTGGGCTTTAGTGCATCTGTGATGGACTCATTAACACGTAAAGACTCAGCGCACCTTGAACATCGCAAAGTGATCCTGAGGTCAGTGTGTTAGTAGTTGTAGTACTTAGTAATACTACTACTACTGTAGTAGTAGCAGTGGCAAAGCCAGAAATGTGAATTGGTGGCTGATTTCCCTTCCTCTTTCTTTCCTTTCTCTCCCTTTCTTTTCTCTTTCCTCTCCTTTCTTCTTATCTCTTTCCCTTTCCTGCCCCTTTCTCTTTTCTTTATGTTAGAAGTAGGACCCCCAAATTTCAGCTAGGGCAGGCTATATAAGCACCTCTAGTGGGGACTGGGGTGGAGCCCCGGTTGAAAATCAAATTTGATGCAATTATAGCCTTAAAATATGATATCTGGCGGCAAAGATTTTAGTTGTTTTCTTCAGTCTGCAGTATCTATTTTTAACAGAAATTTCACATTGGGAAGACTGTCTTCCTTGTCTATGCCACTGAGTAGTAGTTCTAGTTGTAGTTGCAGCAGCAGCTAAACCAAGTTAACTTGGTTTATCAACTTTATGAAAATATTTGATGTTGGTTTGAAAGGGTCTAACAAAACATCGCATTGGACCACACCATACATCTGGTGCAGTTCGGTGTGGTATGTCCGGTGCAGCTAACCTTAACTTTGATCCTAAATTTAAACCTAACCCTAACCCTAACTGTCCGGTGTGGTGTTTTGTTGGACTGGTTTGAAGGATGTTGCCAACAAACATTTAGACATGTTTTGTGTTTGATCTATTTTGAAATGTGTTGTGAAAAAAGTATAAATTTTTGGCAAGCAGTGTTAACAGCCAAAACTGACTGTACGGACTTTCTCTGTCTTCGGCCCAATGACATGGAACTCACTGCTATGACATCTGTGTGATCCTGTTCATTCTATTTTTCTTTTTGCATGATTACTTAAGACATTTTTTCTCAGATTACTTTTTCAGCAGCTTTTTGGCGTTGATCATCGTCATCATCAAGCGCATGCCCCGAGCTGGAGCGTAGCGGTTTCCACGAGGTGCTTCCAGTGTTCTCGATCCTGGTTGCATCTCCAAGCCGAGTTGAGGCCATGATTATGAGGCTGGAGATCTGCTCCCAGGGTACGTAGCCACGTGTGGCGAGGGCGTCCGGGAGGGCGCTTCCACTTTACGGGCAGACCCCGGACTGACGTTTTGAGTGTTCTGGAGATGTCAAGTGACGCGTCCATCCTTGCCACGTGACCGAAGAGTCGAAGCCGACTTCTCTGAATCA
>Ga0209367_1006621_pt1 | contig 16011 bp, 11 predicted proteins | sample WorMetLIZISLAND2_FD_187412 | JGI IMG/M metagenome (GOLD analysis project Ga0209367, IMG submission 187412) | Marine gutless worms symbiont microbial communities from Max Planck institute for Marine Microbiology, Germany - Olavius geniculatus... ... | reverse complement strand
ATTCTGCTATCAGCCATTGGCGTTGCATCTAAGCCGTTGCGTCTTTGTATGTGGAGCACACTTTGGCATAAATTTTAATTTGCAAGCGAGTTGTTATACAAACTTACTGTTAAATAATTTACATTTTAATGTATTTTTTGCTTAATTAACTCGTTACAGCGTTTACTTGAGACAACAACTCAGCATTATGCAACAATTTGGAGCATCTGTGTTTCACATGGTAGTGCATTGACTAGGTGATTAGGTGAGGTGGAAAATGAGTACACCTTACATAATTTCGTCGTCTTAATCATCATCATGCGATAAATTATTAAAGTTAATAAAAATCTGACAAAGTTATGACAAAAAAGCTTTGACTGCTTTTTTCTGAGACACGGTGTATACGAATTCAAACGACGTTCGGCGTTGATGCAACTCTCAACGTGCGCGTACGCAGACGTCTTCTTAAATCTACAAGCTCTCCTCAAATTGACAACAATTTTGTCCCGACCTTGCATTCGGTGGTACGCTTGCGACATTAAAGTTAGGCCCAAGTCATCGATCAGCGGCGTCGACAGGTAATTGGAAAGTCGGTTTACATTGAGTGACATTTCCAGATTAATACTAAGCCCGCGTGCACGCCAGCTAACTCCGGTGGACATAATAATAAACGCATTGTGTGCGCATGACTAAAACAATAACTAAGACATCTTTCTAATGATCACTGTATTAACTTACCGCCGACGGTTTAAGTTAGGTTTAAGTTAAGTCTAATTTATAAAGTTATGAGTAATAACTTAGTGACTTTGTCGAATAACGTGATAATTAGGGCACTTTTGATTGACAAGCTGTCGACAAGCGACGGTGTATGCGTTATTTCCAGTGACGGTATTTTTACAAGACATGGTGCATCTCTAAGTCGGCGACTTTAGCAGTAAATGCTGGCAAGCTTTAGGTAGGTATGATTAATTGTAGGTCGTATATTATCGCCTGATAAATCATCATTTTCACACTGCACAGCGCACACGTATTTCTCGTCGAGTTCCGTTCCGAGCGACAAAAGCTAACCGAAAAGAAAAATGTGCGATCGAGCGTCGGCCAGAGAAAGCTAGAACAGACGAGATCGAGCGGTTATTATAACCCAACACAAATGGCCGACGGCGACAGCGTCATCCGATTCACATTTTTACGTTTTATTTTTACCACAGATAAAAACGTCTAAGCTAATAGGCCTACATAATGTTCGTGCTTATACTTTTGATTTTTGCTGTTTACATCATCGCTTATACAACATTAAATAAATTGTTTGCAGTTTTTTTATATATAATATTTGCGGTTTTATTAAAATTTGAAAAGTCAACTGGGATGTTGTTACACACATCGTTTTGTTTTCAATTGCTGTTTTTAGAACATTGATATTTCACTAGGTAGTGTAGCGACACACTTGAGGTGTGGTAAAATTTTTAGTAACATTGTAACTAAAAATTCTCTTTTGATTCCGGCAGTAAAAAATTTTTAATATCGATTAATATTTTATAAAGTTAATAACGTATAAAAATTTTGTGCCATTTTTGGCCCACGTTGTAGGTGTTGAATGAAAATGTCGGACATGAAATTGGAAGACAAGATATATATCGTTTGAAAATAAATTGCACTTTGCTGTTTATTTCTTGTCTACCGTATTACGGTGAATAAAGATGTATATATACAACGCAGTGTGCAGTTCTTTTCAAAACAACAGCAGAACACAAGTCACAGCAGCAAAGTAGGTTGTATAATATGCGTTATGCACAATATGTTAAAATGCATAAAATATTACGAAGGCATACTTGAAATTAGCTACAGGGGAGCAATGCTAAATTACAGTCTATTCAATCTAGGCATATATATTCAGCCACATGAAACATGTATTGCCTTTTTATGTCCGTCATTCTCAGCGCCCCGTATATAGGCCTAGGTCCGCCCGCATGACTCACGTCTTCGAATCATCAGAACCCATTGATCGGTGTGCGAAAATCATTAGTATCATATTCGTTTATTATAAAGTTGACCGACGCAACTTCCAACAACGCAAACACAAAATACGTTAAGAAGTAAGCTTATGCAAACGAAAAATGTTTCATAATTTGTCCGAAAGCTAAAGACAACTTTAACAAAACGTACTTAAGAAAAAGCTATCGTTTACAAACAATAAATGCGTGGGTGCATGGTAAAAACACTTAAAACAGACACACAAATTAAATATCGTAATGTGTCCAGTAGCTAATAACTGTTTTTGTACGACATTTTTATTACAAGTAATTTGAGCATAGCTTATGAGACGCGCGACAGCCTTAGCAGTTTGTTCGCACATTGTCTTGGTCTATCTCCAGCCATTTCGTCGAAACTCACCCTTGAAGTGTGCATCGAAAATCGCACAAAACCCTTAAAACACCCAATTTTGGGGAGTTCAAGGTCACTCAATGTCATCGATGTTAATACCGCTAAAAAGCTCGTCACCAGTGCTTGTTATAACAAGCAGCATGTCTATGTTTATCGACAACAGTTTTCACGTTAAACGAGCGAATATCGGTAAAATTATCAGTTTTTGAAGAGGTACTCCTCTTTGACGCTCGCGTGCGCAGGCCTCCTTGAACTATAAAGGGTCGGGACTTAAGACTATACTAAAATCTACGTTTGATGCTAAAAATTTCATACGCAGTTGTCTTGGTCTATCTTTTGCCACTTCGTTGCAATTCACTCTTAAAATGTGTGCTGCAGCCAGAATTTGCAAAAAATATCGCCAAAACCCTGTTTTTGGAGGTTCACGGTTGTTCAAAGTCATCGATGTTAATAAAACTAAAAGGCCAGTGACCAACAACAGGTAAACAGCAGGTCTGTATCTATCTGCAACCGTTTTTACACGAGACGAGCCGATAGCGACAAAATGACGTCTTTTAAAGGGGGCACCTCTTTTTGACGCCCTCGTTTGAGGGGAACCCCTTTACCCAGCGGCACCAAATTTCATCGCAAAAAAACTAGAGTCCTTCGGGCAGCCCACAGTGAAAATTTGCTGATTTTAACGTGCACCGTTTTGATATAATACAGCAGTGTGACAGACGGGAGGACGGACATACGGACAGACGCCCAGGCCATGGCTAAAACGCGCAAAGCAGTCGCGCGTAAAAAAATCACGTTTAAATGCGTTGCTTTAAAAATTACATTTTTCTGCACGTGAATTTGGGCGAGTAATTTACTTGCAGATTGAGGCGGGTGGGAAACGAAGTCTTACCTTGCCGTCTTTGATGCGGAACGCCTCGTAGATTTTCCAGACCATCTCCTGGCCGGCGCCTCCGACTAGCCGGACCAGCCGGTAGTGCTGCGTTATTGGATTCGTGCCGTCCGAGACGAGGCTGCTCCGAAGCATTGACAACATGATTGGGAGGGGGTTTGACGCCCAGGGAGCGTAAGAGAGGGGGAATCGCTCGCCTTTCTCACCACCGATCTGACGAGTGTACAGACAGCCGGCGGCGGTCAATTTCGTCGTCTATTACCGCCACATCATCGACCGCTGACCAATGACCACTGACCACACTGACCAGTGAGTGACCGCCAGGCTAACTGTTGGTGCATCATCGTCACTCTGTCACATCACACGGCGATGTCAGGTGGATTTCACTCTGTAGTATATACACCCACCTAGTGTCGGCCACCAGCCGCCAAACTACTTCGTTCGCTGACGGAATTTTACCTGTAGCAGCAAAAACACAGAATAATTATGGCGATGTTTGTTTATCTTTGACGCGACAATTTTTTCCTATTTTTAGACTGACTTCATAGTGGCTTACTTTTTCCAGGACACAGTGCATAATGGAACATGGTTACAGAAATGATTTAAAACCAAAATTGTTGTACACTCGTGAATGAAATCATTTTTTCTACCGCTTATTAATCATTTTTAATTCACCAACCAATTTCTGGAGATAATCAGACGAATAACAGACCACTTGAAACATCTCAAAACGACTACTAAAATCTCCAGAATCTGCTTGATATTGCCAAAAAAATCCAAAACAAATAAACTGACTGGCTGATTGATTGAATGACTGACAGCAAAGGCGCTAGCCCAATTTGGTATGGACCGGAAAAATGCCCCAAAACGTAACTGCATTGTAGCGTTGGATAACCAGTGGCACTCGCTGAAAGAAGCAGGCGCATAGTTTCACGAGATCCCTGTCAATCCGCAGCTCGGCTCAGAAAAAAACGAAATGCTAGTGACGTTTTCAGGACTAACAGAATACTTTAGTAGGCTATGCATGATTCAACTGTAAGCTTTATTATTGTGACTACCTAGATAAACCATCTGTGCGTGATGCCATACTTTTTGCAAATAATAAACTCGATTTGCTTTTGATTCATTATTATCTCAGCCGTGCTGAATGAAACGGTTTCCAATAATGAAAATGCAATTACCTAATTTTGTTTGTCAGCTTATTTATAACTTTATAAGCTAATTTTAATAAAACCTTGCACTGTCTTTTGAGGCTGTAGACGTAAGAACCATTTTTCAGAGGAAGTCAAAATGGCATGCTTATTTCCTTAGTATGACTCCGTATTGTATTTTAATGGGATGACGATTCGTTAGTATTATTCGCTAAAACTTTCAGAAATGACAGCAATATAATTAAACCGACATTTTAGCAAAGGTTACTTTTCCGTATTCACCAATTTACTTACTTACTAACTGACTCAGTTATTTACTGACTTGCTGGCTAAATTTTATCGTAAACGTATAAAGTATTCGCCGTCGGGAAACTTTCGTCACAAGAAGCTGCGCTGCTGAGTTTTTACGCGCGAAAGCAAAATTCTGTCTGTCCGTCTGTCTGTCCGTTCGTCCGTCCGTCTGTCACATGGGTGGATCAGTCAAAAACGGTGGTGGCTAGGACTACCAAATTTTTATCCTTGGCTGCCTGGAAGACTTTAGTTTCAGGAACCGTAAAGCTTTTCCATAAATTCGAAGGGGGTCACCCCGAACGAGGACGCTAAATGAAAGGCGGTGGGCAAAATTTGCGATTGTTGGCCAATAATTCGCTGAATCTCAGTAACGGTGCGAGATAGGGCCTAGATTACTATTAATCACTAAAAGAAAGTCGTACACTGGCTCTCGATTGGCGCCGAATTCAATGACCTTGAATGACCTTAAACGCCAAAATAAGGCATTTTATGGATTTTTTGGCGATTTCGGGCTGCGACACAAATCTATATCATTCACAAGCTGGCGCCGCGCTACTATCGTTATGCGATCCAGATAGAGAATTTGGTACTTGTATATTAACTTAGCGTGAACACCCCAATTTTCAGCTAAACAGTAAACTACTAAACCGGAACTGCTATAGACTTTCGCGCTTCTCGTGAGCATTAGCTCAAATTTCTTGTTATTGAAATTACGGTGTCGCTCACCACCCACCATCTTGATCTACTGCGCCGAGTTTGGTCACTGCTATTAGATGCAGCAGTAGACTACTTGTTCGCAACAGTACATTCTGCTAATACAGCGTTTAATATGTGACTGCTACTGAGTTAGACGACAAGTCGGTAAAATTGAACAATAGGTCCGTTGCTTTTGCATTAGCTGAACAAGCAGCAGAATGATGACGGAAAAGCAGTTACTTTTGCATAGAAATCTTCACTCTTCCGCAGAAAATTCTTCATAATAGTGTTTTTTTTAACATTTGCTGCAGTTTTTGAGCTGCAAAAACAGCGATTATTGCCAACGGACCTATTGTTCAATTTAACCGACAAGTCTACTACTAGAAAGCGGCCCGTATTCAAGAATGGTCTCGAGCACACAAGAAAGACTTCGGTGGGCTTCTTTACCGACTAACCGGCCGCTTAGCCCTACGGCCGAACCAGCTCCGTAGATTCGTCTACCGGTCCAGGTGCGGCCGCACCTGGTATGTTACCTGGTATGTTACTAAATAATGAACTGGCAAAACTTTTGACGCTGCTTACGTTCTGTCAAATGAACTCGTGCTGTTGCTACAACAAACACAAAATTCGTGGGAAAAAAACACGCTTACTACTTACTTCGGTTGCTGCGCAGACGAAAGTCGATGTTCGTGTTAGAGCTGTAGCCTACAACGCATTAGAATGGTTCTCCGAGCAAGTCAGAAGGTCTACGTCGTCAGGTACTGACTGTATGCGTTATCCATTAAGCTCAACGCACCTTGGCACACAATGGCCGGTCGGCTGGCACCCCGCCTCGCTGTGCTGTACATACATGTACACGCACGATGTCGAGTCTACGGAGAATATGCGTCACTCGTCACCGTTAATACACCTGCTGCTGCGTCTCCTATTCAACTGCTGCTGCTGCTGCTGACGCCGCTGATGACGCCGTGGACGAAGCTGCTCAATTTCTCGAAATTCGTTTTAGTTCAATTTCATTTCAACGGCTTTCTGTCTTGGCCTAGAGGAAAAAAGTTTCTGCTTTCGGTTGTCGCCAGTCCCCAGAAAAAAACTGCATACGAAATTTTTATTGAACTTTAAAAATATCGGTGCAGTTTATTTTCTTAGGTGCTTTCGAAGTCTTACTAGAAAATAATGTTTGCATTTAGTCCGAAATGTTGCGTGGTAACTTTTCTGAAGTCCGTCGTGAGTACTATTCTGTGCGTCAGTTAGTTTTTTATGAGTTGCTGGGTAATGTTGCATGACACGTCATAATATAAAAATAAATAAAAAAATAATTTCCGCCGCTCCCCGTTTTTAGTTTTTTTGCCGGCTACAACCGGAAGCACAAGTTATTTTAGGTCTTACCAGTTAACTGTTAAAGCATGCGTGAGCAGTTGTTTATCATAACTGCATCAGATTAAATTTATGAACAATGTCGTCTTGCATTTTTGGCTGAATAATAAACAAATCTAATAAAGTCAAATATATGTTTTATAGCGCATCCGCAGTATCTTTAATGCGCTATAGACAGATTAATTAAGAGTTTTACGTGCCACCTATATACTAGTTGTTCCACATTGTCGACTTCGCTATTCCGTCTGTCGTGTGTGGAACAGTTTGCCATCAGCTGGTGGTGACGTCGCCACAATGTCAATGACTGAAGACATTTTCGTTTACTCATAGCTTTTATGAATATTCCAGCGTTAGCGACGCATCTGCTGCACTAGCCCTATTTGTTTTTAGATTATATAGCCTACGTTTCGTTTATGACAATATATGCGAAAAAACGCCCAGCAAAGTTATGGAGGTTAGACCAAAAAGTAAGCTTTAACTATTTGCATACGTACTCATATTGATTGAAGTAATTAAAAAATATTTGACAAGGTAGTGTAGTTACAGTGAATTCTACTTTTACGTAATAACATACACCATGCATGTTTTTATAAAGCCTTACAGACTACCGATGACCAGAAAAAAACTATTCTCTAAACCAGTCACAATAACTTAATTATGAATACTCGCTTTTTCTTTGTATGATCTATATTACAAACGTCTGTTTGCAATTACATGAATGTAAGCTTTAGCTTGCGCATAGATAGAATATTAGTTTGCACAAAAAGTCATCAAAAATTCCCCCTTTCCAACACTGCAAAAAAGTGCGTTTCGTGTGATAGCCTACTTTGATAAGAATGTAAACAATAAAGTTTATTGAAATTATACACACGTTACATGTTGAATGTTACATAATGCTGTACGTTAAACTTACGCAATTAAAGTATGGCGAGATATTCAACAGCCACAATCTTTGCGCAAAATATTCAGTATAAAAATTGAAAATCGATCAATAATTGGCTGATATAAACAAAAGATGGAGGCTTGCTTTTTGGCCCACCCTGTACTTGTATGGCGTTACCCAAAGCACCTTCTTGTTTTATTAACAATTTAATCTCGATATTTATAATCTCGACAAATGCCCATCTCTAATCTGGCCGCCGGTGGGTAGAGAGGAAGTGGATGGCGGCTGAAGAGATTGACACTCATCGGGTTTTCTCGGCGTAGATATTTTCTCTCCCCGCCAGCGCTGAGTATAACAAACAGCCGGCCAGCTCAGCTATAGCAAGACCTTTGCCTTGATCTATAAGCTCTGACGGCGATCCTACGTCTGAGCTTATTAGCTCGCCGCTCCCCAGAGATGTTATAATAGAACGATGCGGTGGGTCTCGTATGGGCAATGATCTGCGATAGGAATGACGTTATTTTGAGCTATGATCATGGCAGATCGTAACAAGCTATCCGGCGCGCCATTTTATGGTGGTATGCCTGCAATAATCCTCAAGGTTATTCTAGGTCATTCGAATAGTTTATCCAGGTGCCGCCGCGCTTCTGTATATGACCGTCTGAGAGTAATACCTAAGTTAACTGAAAGTGCGTAATGATGCTTATGAAAACCCATCTCAGAGCTACGGAGCGTCCTGTGTCACGTGGGATCACTCATTTGTTTTCAGCCATATACTTGATTTACCTAGCCCGAAGGGATGAAAGGCTAAGTTGACTTTAGTGGTTAGTAAATCAGTCGCAAAACATTAGTTCTATGGAACGTCACAAAATACCCAGATATTTGAAGAAACACTCCAGTCATATATTTAGCTATACTACAGTGAATTCTACTGCTTTGTAATAATATAGTAATAATAATAGTATTAGACGGCTATATGTTTGCCATTGCATGACAGTTAGCTTGCGCATAGCTACTAGAGTATTAGCTTGCATAAAGAAGTCATCAAAAATGTCACCTTTCCAACACTGCAAACACGTGAGTTTCGATTGATAGGTTACTTTGATAGCAATATAAACAATAAAGTTCATTAAAATTATACACATCGTGCCGTCGATGACTGTGTACAATGTTGCTAATTAAAAATTACACGTTAAAGATTGTTAACGTTAATATTGTCAGAAATATTGCGCATGTTACATTTGTTACGGCGTTCTGTTAAGGAGGCGAGAGCCGTTTCTCGCGAAGTGTAATTTGTACTAATATTGTCATTATTGACTGGACGAGAGTCATCAAGTGTTGACAGTGAGTGACGAAGGTGTTAATGAGTTTGCGCGCATGATGCAGATTGCTCAGATGTATATTATCGCCTTCTGGTGGCTGACAGCCACGTCAACGATCGGTGCCGACAAATCTGCATTTCAGATTGACCTGGCGACGAAAAAAATGTCGCCCGCGGCTCGCCGTCAATGCAATGAAACATCGTCTAGACATGTTGGGGTTGGACGTCCATTCGGCTGTTGACTTCCAATGTATTTACATTCATTGGTCTCGTACGTGGCAGGGGACGAAGCGGCGAGCGTCCCCGGATAAATTTTGGCTTGTCGAAAAATGTTATTTTTTGTCCGAACATTTTCTTTCAAAAATACAACATTTGGGTCTGGGAAATTTAGGATTAAAATTAAAATTTTGAGCGCCATAATTTCCTTTCTCGAAAAGTTGCATCTGTATGAAAATTGCAACCTGCGGCACCCACCCCTACTTCTTAACCCAAAACGCCGCTATTTGCATTACTGCATTATCACTACATTTTCACATTACACAATAATAATATTGGTTCATAATGCCTCCGCGTCCGACATTATGTTTTCTAGTTGTCTATCCGTTATTACATTCGTTGTGAAAAATTATGAGAAATTTTGAAGGATAAATTTAGAAGATATTATAGAATAATACAAACTTCGTACAGAAGGCTACACGATTATGATCAGATTTACATTACGTCGTACTCTAGTGCAGGAAATTACGATATTAATATTCAGCCTCGTATTAATGCATGGGGCACTGCTAACTTTGGCGGAAATTCATGCAGCTCAATAGTGTGTATAGGACATCCGTGTTGCTTGTAGCAGTATTAATGAGTTGCGGTTTGTTAATCAGCCGTTCGGCTCCACTGTGCTCAATATTACGCTATTGTATTTTTTCGGTGAACGGAAATGAACACGTGAGTAAGTTAGTAACCTGACAATCAGTATCGCTGCTTACTACGTAGCCTACAACCGTCTTCGTCTTTCTCGTTAGTTTTCGTTAGCTGCCCACGCAAAGTTTCCGTTACGCTAGAAAAAGGCTGCGCTGAAAAAAAAGTCGAGGAACCATTGCAGAGAGCTATTTCCGTCGTATTGTTGCCGATAAATTGCCGATAAATTATAATTCGATGCGATCTCTTCGCTATACTGCGCCGATTTACCTAGCATATCCCGGCCGAAGCCCAAGCCTATCTTTTATCCAACAAACTGACATCAGTCGTCATTCTGAAAATCGCAGAATGACACTAAAACATTTAGGCCGTAGATGAATTAAACGAAACGCTTTAAGAACGTTGCAGTATTATCAGCCTCTCAGGAAGGACTCAACCAACAGTTGGTAAGGCTCGGCAACAGCTTTCGTTCGGTCCAAAAACGACTGGCGAAAGAGGCGTGCTCTTGTCTCTCGGCGAAACTGCAGCAGCGAGTTGGCGGTTCTCGTCGCAGTCGACAGACTGTTCCAAGCTCGAGCTGCCGCCACCGGAAACGCCCGGTCCCCGATGGTAGAGCGTCGCGTCGACGGCACTTGCAACGTCATCGTGTCGGTAGAGCGCAGACGACGACGTGCAGGGGCGTCGGCAGAAATACGATATAGTTGTAGAAATACGATATGAATACACAGTAGTGCAGATGATCAAGTGTGAAAGAAACATGACAAAGTTGACGAGACACCTTCTTGCTGTCCTAGATCTTCTTTTGCCTCTCGAGCTTTCGATGTGTCCTCGCCTGAAAACTGGAATTCTCTTTTCCTTCACATACGTTCACCTGACAGTCTTGCTACTTCTAAATCTCGTCTTAAATCTCACCTTTTCGCCTCTACTTATCACGCCAGAGCCTCAGATTCGTATATCCATTACTGGCGCTGAATGTTTATGATTGATTGATTGACAGACGCAACATATAACAGTCGTTACAGCAGCATACTGCTGATAAGCATACATGTTGTTATGGCTGATAATGCGTATGTGAATCACGCAGCTTGCTGTTGTCCATCTTTCCGTCACTCATTACTAGTCGACAGACAACACTTTGCTGTCTCTTCCTCGTTTCGCTCTTCCCTCGCAGCAGCAGCAGCAACAACGTCAGCGCCTATAGAGATGCGCTGCGTTATACAGTGGCTACGTTATAAGAGTTCCACACAAGCTTGCTGTTATTGGCTCAGATAGAATGGCTATGCGTAACAAAAAGTATGCGGCTTCCGTTTGCACAAAATTTTCGCTGCAGCATATAGTGCTGGAATAAATAGTTTAAGCTGACGTACGCTTGGGGTTTAGCTTCAAACCCCTTCACTAAACATAAAAAATTGAGTACGAAAATTATAGCCCACTGACATAAAAGGTACTTTTGTTTTTCTATTGCTGCGGAAAAAGGTTTGTGCGTAAATGTTTTATATCATGAAATGTGTAGTTATTTTACCTATAAATGCACCAAAAAATGCATGTAATGCATGTAATGGCTTTCTAGGTGAATGAAATGGCAGCCAAAGAGAAAATAAAAGGAGACAAGAAACGAAAAGGAAATGGAAAAACGAAAGAAAATAAAAAATAAACGAAAGCTAAAAGTTATTTGAGTTATGTTGCATATCTATAACAACTATGAACCGCGGTAGTGTCGACAGCGGTTAGTCGGTGCATCTCTAATTCTGTCACATGGTGATACCCAAGTGACGAAACGCTGCAAAACATCAGTATTTGATCTATTGTACAGTGTTCGACAACGTCACTTCAATGGCGGTTCATAAGCTTCCGGAAACAGGCGATGGTAAAGCTTATACTTGCACATCTCGACATGAACAAGGCGTGAATGACAGTTTGACTTATACCCCGTTTACAAGAGGAAGCATATATGAAGCACACGTAAAGCACACATAGGGCTCGCTTCGTTATCAAGCCAGCTCAAATGTGCTTTATACCCCGTTTACAGTTTACACGATCGAGCAATGTTAATTAGCATGCTGATTAAGAGGACGGGCGGGTTGTAATTGAAAGACCTATATAACACGTGATCAGCTGTGGGCTAAGTCTAGGCCTACATTTGAGCCAGGGGGCGGAGTTCCATCAGGCCTGCTTGATATTCGCTTGATGTTTGCTCGATGCTTGCTGGATGTCTGCTCGATGTTAGCTCGATCGTGTAAACGGGGTATTAGTGGTAAGTTGGTATACAGCGTTGGTCTCGATGAACGTAATTGCTTTACGCCGAGCTCGGTTAGTACCGGAATGGGTAACCGTCTGCGAGCGGCATAAATGAACGACACTCTCGGTGTGTAGCTAACTACCTGCTTGACTGAGCCTTCTGCCATATACGTGCGATGGTAAATGAGCATTTGCTTTGGATCCGAGTAGCTAATAGTACTAAATGTCCGTCCTAAGTGTAAGGCCTAAGAATAGCGGTCTGCAGTAAAGCTAGCGGTCATAGTGCGTTGGCAGTCAAACCGTATCCTAGATCATTGGAGTCGTCCGCTATGGGGTACTGCAACTGTTTACTTTTTTCACATCACTTAAAAGGCGCACGGATTGTGACATCTGACGCCGTATTTTTGTGTGCTATCTTTAAGTTATTTTCTATTAGTTTCGTGCTCCGCCTTCGCGACAAATCCTAGCCACGCCACCGAAACCACCATGTCGTAGGCCCTACCGTATATGCGTTGGAACCGGAAATTAGACGACTGGTCTTCGAGTTCAGAGATTCGCTTGCTAACGACTTTTCTGAAAACGTCCGTTTTGGTTTCCGGCATCAAGAAGCGTAGTCGAATATTAGAAGCCTGATCTCCGTGGTCCCTGTGTAGTTTTTTGTTCAATTAACGACAGCGAAGCTCACCTCTGCGCACTGTCTTCTGCACGAGTGGTGATTGTAACGCGTCGTATCATTGCCGCTCCGATAAATACCTGGTCCCAGACGGCGCCTACGTGGACGACGAAACTCAGATAAAACCGAAACTAAACGTTCAGTTTTTAATTCAAACGAATTTATGCACTGGCTACAATTTTTAGATTCAGTACAAAGGCAAGTCCATGCAGGATTTGCGTTGGGCGGGAAATTTGAGTTTGAGATGCCAAAGACGCCGACGGGGGCTTGGGTAAAAGAGGTAAGCCACACTATTCCATAATTTTATTTTCTTTGAGGCTATTTTTGATCCCAAAATTAGGTATCTTTATAATTATGAGGCAAAAAATTAAAACGTTTCTTAATAGTCAAGATAGACCACTAGGCTGAGAGCAGACTGTCTCACGGCGGCTTAGAACATAGGCCTACATATTGCAGCTGAATTTTGTCTAGCAGCAATTTTTCTGCCAGCTGACCTTTTGTGTTTTTTACAGTTAAAATTGCGGCTTGGAGATTTATCCGCAAGGGACGCCCGCATAAAAGTCCAATTTTGATTCTCTGTTTCTCCCAGCCTGCGTTTGACATCTCATTCTTGCAGATTACTCCCGTAACCGATCTAAAACCGTGCATACGTGCAAAATACGACAATAGCCTAGTTTCATCGCAGTCGAATTATTCGGTTTCGATTCTGTGCGTCGATGGCCAAATTTGACCGTTTCCCGACTGCGCCGATGCATCGCAGATAGGACACGTAGGTCTAGCCTATATACGCGCGCATAATGTGATACGATTTACCACGTCGCGTCGAATCGCCGTGACGTCAACCTTAATCCGGTCCCTCTTCCCCCCGGGAGAGGCATGTCAGGCCACTGCGACGACAGCAAATCGCCGGAAATTATTCTTTGCTGTAGCCAGCCGCATGGCCGAGACTCGACACACGACGGTCGTAGCCTATTGCTGAAGCTGAGGGGGCGACTGAAAACGAGGGAGACTGCCATGGAAAACGTGGCGCCGCAATGCACGTTTTATATATAGGCCTACATCTTTATTCACCATAAAAGCTATAGCATTATACAACGAATACAAAATAAACAAAAACTTAACTAATTAAGGTTCATACAGCTATATGCATTAAACCGTTCGTACACAGAACATAATACTGATAGTTATGCGCATCGATAGCAACAGTTTATGACAAAACTTTTTAGTAAATATTTCTCGTACCTTTTGAGTAACAACTCAACTAAAAGTGTAAAGTTAAAGTAACTTGAACATGCATTAATTATTACTATGTTCGACGTGCAGAATTATTTCATTAAACAGCGTATGACTGCAAAGTCAAGTGAATGCTGGTCAGCTTCTGTTAGGGAACAAACGTTTTTTGTTACTAAACACTGTAATGTTCACTGATGATCATTTCTTAACATATTTAAATTAATTTTTATAGTTACATCTGTTCACTGTATTGTTGTTCTTGTTGTAATTAAGTACGTGTACCATGCAAGTAGTGTTACCAGCAGTCGCTATGCCAAATGCTTGCATTGCAAAGGTATAAACTGCAGACAATATACGGTTCGTGTAGGTTTCCGCATAAAATGTAGTAGGCTACATGATACATTGTTGTATGACAATATTTGAGCTAACTTAATATCGAAACACAGCTGCTGAAGTAATGAACATCTAAGAATAAAAAACAAGCACTTTAACACGCAAAAATCGGCACAACGTATTATATAGAAAGCTAAAGCAAATCAGAGCTACAATAGTCGATGCCAGAATAATCGTGATGTTTGTCTGTTAAAACAGAAATAATATTTAATACGTTGTTACCTGTCCTTGTGTGATAAATTTCTACCCATGAGCAAGTTTCTTTATTAGAATGTTATACGAAGACATTTGCTAACCAACGACCACGCGACGTGATATTATTTACATGTTTAAGTTGTCTGTTTTTGACGCTTTTAGTCTGTTGTAAACACTAGTTTTCATTAAGAGTACTTTTTGTTAGTAGTGTTTACCTTCCGCACACACAATGGACGTTTTTTTCGTAAACGTTTGTGTGTTTTTGACATATTTCATGTTTGCGTTGTCAAAAGTTGCGTATGTCAACAACTGTCATTAAACGAATATATGATGGTGATGATGATGAGTTTTGAACTGCCGACGTTTGGTTGCTAGTTCAGTTTAAATAACAGTAAACAGTTTTGTTTTGCGGATATGTACAACATTATTAACGCTGTCTGCTCTAGCGAATCAGAAACATTGTAAATGTGCTATAGAGGTGCATACCGCGGTATTTGAGTTGAGTCGATTCGATTTTATCTCTGCTAGATGGTGCCAGCACGGCTAACAAGCTAGGTTTTTTTTATAAAAAATAGATTTTAAGTTTTAAAAAATATTTCACAGATTTTTCGGCTTAGTGTCAAATAAACACCGTACACAAGATTACAACCCAGGAAAACTTGATATACACCCTCTTATGACGTTATGAGTAAACGATTGACATCAGGGCTTAACTCAAAAATCACTATTAAAGTGCGAATTTAAAAAAAATAATATGTAATAAATTTTACAACAAATAAAAAACCTCAAAAAACCTAAAATTTGGACCTTTAAAGTCTTTAAAGATTTTTTTTCAAACCGAAAAATTTAGGTTTTTTCGACCAATTTTCCAGCCATGTGTGTCAAGTTTTTCGACTCCCGCGTTTTCAGCGCGCCCCGTGCAGCTGTAGGGCGTGAAATGAAATGCGCTATACGCAGCTGCAGAAGCTTCGTGCAATTTCGCACGTCGTCGAACCCACACCTGTTTATTTCTCAAGCGCATTGGCATTAAAGCTGCTCTTGCTCGGGACTTAACGTTTGCTTCCTCTGCCACCGGCGGCAGAAGGGAAACAGTGATTTAACCCAGTCTCCATAATTTATATACGTCCAGCAACCGGCGATCGGATCGCTAGTTCCCGTTTAAGGTACAAGATAGAACCAACTTTACTGTGTCACGTAGGCTACCAGTTGTTGCTGCAACATTTAGAAGGTTAAAGGTCGTATATAGCTCCTAATGAGCGAACCCATCTCAGAGCTACGGAGCGTCACTTGTCATATGGGATCACACAGTGTTACCTGCCACCCGACATAGGTGAACGCGCCCCGCCTTAACCTCAGCCAGATAGGCCGGTACTCGATTTACCTACCCCGGAGGGATGG
>Ga0209367_1006620_pt1 | contig 16011 bp, 8 predicted proteins | sample WorMetLIZISLAND2_FD_187412 | JGI IMG/M metagenome (GOLD analysis project Ga0209367, IMG submission 187412) | Marine gutless worms symbiont microbial communities from Max Planck institute for Marine Microbiology, Germany - Olavius geniculatus... ... | reverse complement strand
AATCAACCGTGCCAAATTTTATCTCAATCAGATCAGGGGTTTTGATTCTGTGGGGGGTCGAATTTTTGGCTTTCCCATAAGAAAGAGAAGTCGCCGTTAACACAGGGCTTGAACTATCGTTCAGCCTGCGATTTATTTGGTTGACAAAAATAAATATATGATTGTGATATTGTCGTGTTAAGGGTTAATTGCATTATGTTCGTTTTATTCTGAGACACCGTTAAGTGGTAGTAAACTAATGTAGGCCTCTCTTTCTCTTTATGGGTTACGGGCAATTATGACTATACAGAAGAGTAGACTATTGCGATGTTAGGCCTATAGTCTTGTACTGCTTGTTTAGGATAAAGACGGTAATAGAATTAGCAACGGAATCCAGTATCGGCTGCAACTTCTGTTTTCTCACGGTTTGATATAATTCGTTGTTTTATATTGTACACTTGATATGTCTTTTATTATGTTTTTTGTAAAGGCACTATAGCGAAGTGATTGCCGATTATTGCGACAGATGTCACCGTATATATAGCGCGGTCTGTCCGTTTTAGTCTGCCTGTCACTCTCGCCCTTTTAAAGCCGGTGGACTCGATAAGGTGCAATTTAGCAGAAACACTCGTGTTACTCCAAGTAAGGGCTAATTGCATTATGTCATTATGCATTATGTTAATACGAGTATTAAAGAGCATTTCCACTACGGCGTTGCGTTGCGTTGCTTTGTTGCGCTGCACAGCGCGTTGCAGCGCACGCTGTTGTGTAGCGCGTTGTCGAGATAGTAAAAACACGAAATTCCAGCTTATTCAACGGGAAGCATTTCCATTACAGCTGCGCGTTGCATTGCGATGCGTTTAAAATAGAAACGCCGATAGTGTTTCAATTTTTTGTTTGCTATCTGAGCGATAGTAATTGCGTTGACCAATGAGAACGCTCAACTAACCCGAGTAGGTCATCAAACTGATCCACAGACACCAGAAAGTATCGCCGGAATAGAGCTACTGTATCAGATGCTGATAATCGCCTTGGTCATCCCAGTTAACCTCCTCAGCGGTAATCCCGAGCGTTATTCGGGACGGTTGTTATGTACTAAAAACGGTAACCCCGACTGAGACTCGGAGCGCAGCCATAGCAGTCTCCCTGCCATCTGTGCTGCGAGGTGCCAGGGTGCCAGTCATTAATGCATGTCCAGAACAGTCAGCGGATCATGTCTGTTGTGCTGTCAATTAGTCGCATTCAGTGGTCAGTTGCAGCTGATAAAATTCTTTTCCCTTCCATCCGACTGCCAGATGTCATCTGTGTTGAGCTAGTTTATCAACATCACAACTTGCAGCGCATCCAGCTACATCGGCTGACAGCTGCCATCGGCGTCGCGGCTGTACTGTGAGTGCAGGTCCAGTGGGAGTATATACAGTTGAACGCTCAAGTGTACATTTAAATGTCATTAGGCGAATGTCGCGGTGAACTCGCCACGGCAGATATATGTACCGTTTTTAGACAGAAACTCTGTTCAAATTCATACCGCCAAGGAGGTTAACGATGACGGGGTGAATCCAAAATCTAGGTCTACGTTTTCTTTTTTTTTCTTACGCAACACGTATGTGCCACAAGCCACTACTTCCAACAGCAACAATCTTCGTATTTGTCGGCCATATTAACTCATTAATATACTTCCCAAAAAATGTCTCCGCCCTTTTCAACGCGCTCCAACGCGCCGCAACGCGCTGCAACGCGCGTTGCGGCGCGTTTAAACGCGTTCAAACGCAACGCAACGCGGAGCCGTAGTGGAAATAGACAATTAGACAGTCTGAGTGGCTCTTATCCCCCAGAAAAGGATAATTGGGGGTTGGAACTACTAGTAAAAATGCCAGTTGCGGCCAAACCAACGACTTCAGCTCAATGCATCCAAGACGGAAGTACTGTGGTGCGCTTCAGCCCGTCGACAAAGTCAGCTACCTTCCGATCCATTGGCTGTTGGCTCTGATCTCGTGTCGCCTGTCAAATGCGTGCGCGATCTCGGTATTTTCATTGACGCTGACCTGACGACGCGTACCCAAGTCAGTCAGACATGTTCGAAGTGTTTTGCTGCCTTTCGACAACTACGAAGCATACGCCGATCTGTCAAACGACGTGGTGCAGTCGCTCATCGTGGCGCTGGTGTTTTCCAGGCTTGACTACGGCTCCGCAACTCTTGCCGGCCTTCCAAAGCAACTCATGGACAGGCTTCAGTCTCTTCAGAACGCCGCTGCACGGCTGATCTTCTGATCTTCAAAGCTTGTCGTCAGGACCACATTCAGCCGTTACTGCGCAGATTACACTGGCTTCGGATGCCAGAACGCGTTTCGTTCCGGCTGGCAGTGCTAGTGTATCACTGCCTCCACGGCTCTGCACCTGGCTACCTGGCTTCAGATCTTCAGCGCGTCACATCTCACACCTCATCACACGTCGTCGACGACTGCGCTCTTCGACTACATCAGCGCTGGTCGCTCCACGCACTGTGCGTTTTGCCATTGGCGACCGCACCTTTCCAGCGACTGCCGCATCGGTCTGGAACAGTTTGCCAGAGTCAGTTCGGTCATCGCCGTCGTTGCAAGTTTTCCGCAGCAAACTGAAAACTGAACTTTTTGCCCGGTCTTACTAAGAAACGTCTCATTGCGCTGACTACTATTACGTGACTTCACTGTTTAGGCTTATTGTTACGTGTCCTTGTAGTCTTAGGACTTAACGCCACGCTAAAGTTTATTCGTCCTTCATCATCATCATCATCATCAACGTGGCTCGCAGCGATGCCGCCTATTCAGCTTACCAAATGACTTCAGCTTTTGTCATTTTTATCGTTGCAGGAATTCGTCATGAACAAAACCTGTACATCAAACTTATTGATGCCACAACGAAAAAGGTGCGTTTTTATTTAGGCATTGGCGCTGATTTTGCTAAACTAAACTTAGGCCCAAAATTAAAGAATAAGGTTTTTCATAAAAGCGCTCACGTCTAAAGGGGCGTACAAAGCGATAGGACTGAACTTAAACGAAATGAAACGAAACGAAATGAAATGAAAGCTGCAGCGCGAGGTTTTTATTTCGTTTTATTTCATTTTATTTTTGTCGTTTTGAACCCCCTTTTTTATAAGTCAAAGTTACGCCTGAATTTCTGTATTATTTGACATGTCTGTGAAGGCACGTACAGAGCGACGTAACTGAATTGAAATGAACTGACACGGTTTAGGCTAGTTTTAACGAACTGACCAAAGGGCAAGCAGGGCGAGAATATTAGACATTAGTTGACGCGTACGTGAGCATAGTTACATAGGCCACCGATGCCGTTAGACGGTGCCTACTGTAATGCATTGGTCAGTTCGTCAAAAACTGAACCGTGTCAGTTAAGTTCAGTTTATTAAGCTTACGTCGCTCTGTACGCGTCTTTAGTTATAGCACGGCGGATAACGAAAAATGGACGTTACTGGCGGTCATATTGCAGCACGCTGGCCTGTGAGTGTTCACGCGCATGTCCGTCTGATGCGCATGCGCATTGTCTGCGCCGTGGCCCGACTTCTGTTCCAATTAGAATTAACGCTGTTGTGTGGACACCCGAGGCTGCCTGGAGTGGTCAGCCGACGAAATACAAATGATCTGTCTGGTCAGTGCTTTCTGAACCTCGTGTCGGCTGCGCCGAGTGTGAGGTGGCGCTAGCTGGTCGATTGATGAAAGGACAATTAATCGATGCCATGCCTAGTCACCATCGACGAGCCCGCTGACAGCTGCTGGTCACTCCGAGCCGGCGTAAAGTCAAATTTCCATCCACGCAACGCAGGCAACGCAACAAACGCTTAAAACGCAACGTACGCAAAGAACATAACGAAAAAAACAGACATTAATTCTAAGGGTGTGCACAAAGCGACGTAACTGAACTAAACTGAACTGACACGTTTTAGTTTTTGACGAACTGACCAATGGGCGAGCCTATTAGTCATTGGTTGATGCGTACGTGACTATAGTCACGTAGACAGCGATGCCGTTGGACGGTGCCTACTATAATGCATTATTGCTTGTGCATTGGTTAGTTCGTCAAAATCCAAATCATGTCACTTCAGTTCAGTTCAGTTACGTCGCTCTGTACGACCTTAAGTTCTATTCTTGCGTTTCGGCCGTTGCATCGCTTACGTCAGCTGCGTCCGTACCGTACTTTTGTGTTTCGTTTGCGTCCGTTGCGTAAAAAAAATACGCAAGAGCTTGCGTGCGTTGCGTTGGATGTGGAAACTAGGCTTGAGTGCAGGGCGGCCGGACGCAACAGCTTATTACAAAGCCTCGGGCATTCATTCATCCGTTACCAGCCAGGCGCCTTTTGCAGCCGTATGCAAGTTTGCAGTCGCAGCGTTTCGCATCAACCAACACAATAAACACTAATTTGTGTGCTGTTCTGTTTTCGTTTTGTCTTTCCTTTTCGCGTTGACAAATATCGAACGATCGCTTTCATATAGCATCATTTATTCACCAAAATTTAACTAAGTTTACAGAAGAACTCATGAAAACGCGCTGGCAAGACATACCAGGCTCATAACAGCGCTAATTACAGTAGCCTATACCGGTATCATCTGAAATAGTTCGTGCAAATTAAATCATATTAAAATAAAGCAAAATCATATTCTAGCTTAGTTTTTCGCAGTTGATGTTGTGTTTAATAGTTTTAGAAATTGGAATATTTAAGTTCTATTTGATACAAAGTCATACACCGTGTCTCAATAAAAAACGTGCCATTTTTATTTTTTGAATAACTTTGAGCAGCATTGGCTGATTTTGATAATTTTTGGCACGCAACATCAGGACAAAACTTGACGCAAGTGACTTCAGTTTCGTTTACGTCACCTTAATACTGTCGCTACACTACCTTGTGAAATACAGAAGTCTTAGTTTGGCCGTTTACAACAATGAATTAGTACTGGAGAGCGTACGCGTCGGTTCAAAAAATCACTGAGACCACAAAATCATTGAGAATATGTTACATATTTAACAGCAATCGTATTCGTTTTAAGACCGTACGTCGACGAACTGAAATGGCGCATCAACAGTGATTGAGCCGCTCTGGGTCAGTGGCTATTGAATGTGCTGTTGGCGCCCACCGCTTGCGTTTGTGCTGGATGAGCACATATTTGAGCACACGTTGTGATAAAAATGATATGATGTAACATGTAAGACTTTTTGGGTGATAATAGCAGTTACTCGTGTTTGCCGCTATTCAGTTAATCATTTCTCAGCCGGCGCATGCGCTGCCCAGTATGAATTCATTGTTGTAAACGGCCAAATTACGACATCCGAATTTCACAAGGTAGTGTAGCTACAATATTGAGGTAAAATAAGCTAAACTATACTTATTTAAGTGTAAATCAAGTTTATTCATAATGTTGTTTGCCAAAAATTAACAAAATCGTCCGTTATGTCACAGGGTGTATATGCGTAACATTCGACTGCAAAGTACCAGTTATGTTAAATTCGCAGCGAAGTGCTCACAGTCTTATTGAAAAGCCGTTTTGGTCTCGATAAATAAAGTTGCATGCTCTACCTTGGACAGGACCCAGTTTATTACTTGAATGGGTGACTGTCTGAAAACAGATAAACCACATTGCTGTAATATAATCAACCAACCAAGCCAACTCAGCTTTTTATCCCCGCAGAGTGAGAAAGTCGAATACTAACTAGTCTGTCTGGCTGGGGTTAAGGCGGGCGCGTTTACTTGTGCGGAGTGAGAAGTACAACATTGTGATCCAACGTAGCAGATGATACTCAGTATAGTTTTGAAAAGAAAGCTATGTGCCGGTAGATATCTTTAATCTTTTTTGTTCTAAAACTGTGTGACGTGCTATGCTTCAGCCGATTGTGTACGAGGGGCAAGACAAAAACCCTGAGATGTGCCGCGTGCTGCTAACACACGAAGTCATGTGCAGGTAAGATAGTGATTGAGGGAGTAGGGTTTAACGTCCCGCCCGACACAGTATATAGGTCATTTCGGGGACGGTCTTAAGATACTATAAATGTACAGAACATCAGTTTATACACTTGTTAACGGCAACGACTTTTCTTTTCTATGGGAAAGCCAAAAATTCGGGGATTGGTTGGGGGAAAATACGATTGGCAGCATTTAATGGCTCATCCCCGAAAACCCCCTCTATAAATGCAAAAATCACGCAGATATCTCGTACACAAGCCGAATTATAGTCCATTTTGTCCCAAATTTCGTTGCCATGGCAACCAGATAAAGTCCGGGGTAAAATTAAATTACACCATTAGATTGGCCATCCTCGATAACCATACCATAGAATTAAAAATTACGACTCTATCTTATACACAGCCAAAGTTGTGACCGTTTTAAGAATTGTTTAATTTTTCCCATAGGCTCCATTGTAATTTTTTAAAGAATTTTTTGAATAAATACGTTAAATATTAATTTCACTTTTTTATTGCCAAAAGGCACATCCTTGCGCGACACCGCGTCGTTTGAACCGTCGCACGCAAAAAATCCGCCGAAGGGTCTGATCTGTAGGTGAGTTGAAGAAAAAAGGTATATGGATAGCTATAAATTTTTTGGCGAATATTTCACCTATTTGCCGAGAAGCCCCCTTTGGGCAGATTTACAAAAAAAATTTGCGTGAGAAGTCATTTAGCCGACGTTATCGACCGTGCCAAATTTTATCTCAATCAGATCAGGGGTTTTGATTCTGTGGGGGGGGGTCGAATTTTTAGCTTTACAAATATTTTTGCGTATTATTGCTGCTCAGTAATTAGGAATTTTTATCACAGTATAAAAAAGTAGATGTGTCAATAAATTTTTTTACTTTTATAGTATGCAATGCATGCTCATCGATGCCAGTCGATGGTAAACATAATAAAATAATTATTATTTGACTCCATTACTAGCTAACTGCAGTTGTCGAAATATTTAATTGTAGGCCTAATTGCTAGCAAAAGGTTTGAAATTTTCAAAAGTTTCTCTCTCAAGACCAAAACCAACAATTTATTTTTTGACCTGGGGCACGGCTCGAAGTTAATTTCATCGGAAAGGCAAAAGGGTTTGACGGTGTGCTATCCTTGTGATCTCGAATCGTTCTTCATTTTGCGCATTTGTATTTTAGAAGGTAATGGAGCTACACAATTTAGATTGGTTAGATTTATAATGATGACATCATTGCAAATAGTCCGGGTAAAATGCCAAAAAAATTGTAAAAATTTATAGGCCTATGTTTTTTGACAAAATTATGACAACAAATGTGAGTTTTTTAAAACTTGCAATAGATCTGTTTATTTAGAAAATTCTGCCGCGGTAATTTATCAAGTTTCAAATGAAACGCCCTTTTTTGAAAAGTTTCAGGTAAACCTCGGAAAGTCAATTAGGCCTACCATTATAATGTTGTTTTTTTTGTTTATATAGCATGTCTGCTTACCTATAGAGAGGCGTTGTCGTGAAATTTGACAAAGTAAAATGTTTTCTGAAGTTCAAGCGCCTTATGTTACAGTCGGTGCTGTGAAAAGAAGAGTTGTGGTAATCGCAATGAAACGCCGTCAGATCCAGTTATCATCGACAGGTCAGACAATCTGTCAGACGATCAATCAATCCAACCTATTAGGTTTTAGGTTTAGGCGTATATTGTAAACCACTGGTCGTTTTTGTAAGCGGTGATTTAGGCCGTTTACACGATCGAGCAAACATATATCGAGCAAACGTCGAACAAATGTATTCAAAATACACGTGCTAATTGCTCGACGTCTGCTTGACGTTTGCTCGATGTTTGCTAGCATTTATCCAGCTAGCTCGAGGAGTTATGGTATTTAGCATGCTAATTAGGAGGGCGGAAACTATCAAGCTTGTACCCGTGACACATCATGACGTCAGCATTACGTCACGACTAACAAAGAATATTTAATCAACTGTTATATTTTGTTGTAATATTTTGAATTAGTTTTTTCAGCTACAACTGGTAAAAATTTTGTGTAAATTGATTATTATTTGAGTGAATTAGGGCCTATGAGAAAAACAAAAAAGGGAGTCCTTTTATGAAACACCGTATATAGCTCAAATATAAGGGTAATGGCGGAAAAAATTAGAAGAAAGAAAAAAGCGGCGAATAGAAAGAGGATGGGGAGAAGAGAGGGAAAGAGAATGAAAAGGGAAAGGAGAAGGGAAGGAAAAAGCATTTGCTTCGGTTACAATAATTTTCTGGCTATACGGTCATGCGTGACTAATTTAATTTCTAAGTAGTTTGAATAGCCACAGTCTACAATTTTGCAACGTATGGTGTTGAAATTAACATGCTGAAAACGTTGGCAATTCCAAATGATTAGAACGCTGTGTAATTAAATGGTGTAAGAATATCATGACGTCACAGTCCTTATAGTAGAAGTGCTGTCTTGCTTGTCTAAATGTTCTTGAGCGATCGAATCCCGACGGTCTGCCTAATCGACAAACAGCTTTACGGTCGGTCACCGAACCGTTTTGGCACCAACACGACGACGCCGACGATGACGACTAATGTCATTAGGCGGCGCAAACATGGAGGCTGTCATGCGCGGTCGATTGGCTGAAGATGAAGACAAAAAACAGACGTTAGCAGCAGCATCAGCAGCAGACTGACAAACGCAGAAATTTTCTCGACGTTAAGTCTTCTTCGACTGTCAATCGTATGAACGATATCTTAACATGATGCAGCAACCAAGCTTGTAATGTAATTTATTGGCAATGTTCGATTTTACACATTCGTCATATTTGCGGTGAAAAAAAAATCGATCGAAAGTTAATCAAGTCTGAAAGACATCTGGTTAAAAATGGACAAATTTTCCTTGAAAACGGCATCAAGTGACGTATGATATCGTTTGATTATACTTAGCATACGGGTAGTTCTGTTCTTGCCCGTGTTGGCAAAACCACGACAAAAAGGCATAGAATACGCTCAGAACATTGCAGTTAAGAAGAATGTTTTTACTCGACCCGACCCATAAATTTCATTTTTTACCCGACCTGCGGGTAACAGAATTTAAGGGCAAAATTGAAATTTTTAGCATACATTGCTTTTGTCTAGTCGTCCAGTCCTTCTGTGTGCATGCATATAGTTGCCTAATTACGTTAACTGACGCTTGACCGGCGTCTGTCCTGCACCAGCCGCTTGATTTGACTGCCACGCCTGTCGTGCGTACGCTCTTTACTTTGTGCCGCCGCCCTCTTGACAGGCCACGTGATCAGTCGGTACGTTGATTGCGCATGCGCGACAAAGTGCTGTTTTTTTTCGGCGCAATCGACGCTACTTGCGACCGTGGTTAAACGGCCGACAACCGGAATAGGTATTACGTCACGTGACCATATCGGCGGCTCGTTGTGTCGATACTCGGATGGACGAGTCGTCGACGATTTTGTCGCCAGAGCTGGCGGAAACGTCGCCCAGTACTTCCCAGCCGGGGGAGGCCTCGCGTATGCTCAGGGGCCTCATGCTGTGTACGAAAAAAAATTATAGTTCTATTCTAAAACATATTCAAAATATAAAATAAGTAAACATGTGGAAAATTTACCCAAAATGGACAAGTCCATTAATTTTCATTGATGCACAGCAATCTCTGACGTATTGTGACCTATTGGACTTCATTTTTTTTGCAAAGACAACACAAATTGTATCTGATTTTTTGCGTTTCATATTGTTTGAAAAGTGGTAAAATTTCCGGCTTTAATTGAACGTCCAAAAGCCAAAAGTGTTTCAGCTTTACGGGGCTTCGCCCCAATGACCCCTTGACCAGGGATTCTGCCCCTGGACTCAGCTGGGGGCTCCGCCCCTAGACTTCCGTTATGGGGTCTCACAGTTGTATTTGGGGGGTTCCAACTTTCTGGCGCCGGCACTGTTTGTCACGGCACGTGTGCCGACAGCGGTATGCTAAATTATCGAAATTGAATTAAGAACAAAGAATTTGCTTGACTGATTATTACGGCTTTAAATGCCGCATAGGTCTCTTCAGCGGCCGGCTGCAACGACATCAATATATTCCGCATTTTTCTTTAATACATATAAAAAAACTGCAAGCAATTCATTTAATGTTGTATAAGCGCTGATGTAAAACGGCAAAAATCAAAAAGTATAAGCACGAACTAATGTATTAGCTTAGACATTTAATCTGTTCTCAGTATCCAGATATAAATGTCTAAGCTAATGCATAATGTTCGTGCTTATACTTTTTGATTTTTGCCGCTTTACATCAGCGCTTACACAACATTAAATGAATTGCTTGCAGTTTTTTTATATATAATATTTGAGGTTTTATTAAAGTTTGAAAGGTCACTGAACAGCTACTTTGTACACAACAACAATAACTACTACTACTACCTCCAGCATCTTGCATTTTGTTATTTGTTTAATATAATGGCAAGCCTGTATGCGGGACAGCGAATTTAGTCTACATACCAAATTTCATGCAGATGCGTGAAAAAGCAGTTATAAATGATGAACGACATTTAAAATGGTGAACACCACCATCTTGAATTTACTACTTTTCTGGATTCTGGTCACATGATTTATTTCCAGTAGCAACTAACCATATTCCTGCAAAATTTTATGAACCTTTTTCAGTCGGCAGCTGATTTGTTATGCTTTGTGTTAAAATACAAAGTGGTGGCCGTCGCCATGTAAAATTTCATTTTTGTTCGATTTTATGGTACAACTGCATGTAAAACGTCAAACTTAGCTCGCATATGAAATTTCGTGCAAGTACGTGCAATAGCAACTAAATTATGAGCGATAAACGAAATTCAAAACGGCGGCCGCCGCCATCTTGAATTTATTATTTTTGTCGATTTTGGTCACACAATGTACTTCTGGTAGCAGCCGACGTCATAATAGCAAAATTTCATTAATCTACGTCAATCGGCGGCTAAATTATTACTGTATGTGCAAAAATCCAAGACGGCGGCCGCCGACATCTTGGATTTTATTTTGTTTCATATTTTGGTATACGTGCATGCAGGACCTCCAACGTATTACACTTGCCAAATTTCGTAAAAATATGTGCAATAGTAAACAAGTTGTGAACGATAGATGAAATTCAAAATGGCGGCCGCCGCCATTTTGATTTTATTATTTTTGTCCATTGTGGTCAAATGGTCTATTTTCGGTGACAGCCGTCTACATTTCTGCAAAATTTCATTTATATGCGTCAATCGGCGGCTGAGTTATTGCTTTTTGTGCAAAAATTCAAGATAGCGGCCGCCGCCATCTTGGATTTTATTTTTGTTTAATATTTTGGCATGTATGTATGTAAGACCTCAAACGTAATACACTTGCCAAATTTTGTGCAAATACGTGCAATAATAAACAAGTTATGAGCAATAAATTAAATTTAAAATGGAGGCCGCCGCCATCTTGAATTTATTATTTTTGTTCATTTTGTTCAAACGTCCCATTTCCGGTAGCAGCCCTTTACATCACTGCAAAATTTTATTCATTTATGTCAATCGGCGGCCGAGATATTGCTGTTTGTGCAAACATTCAAGATAGCGGCCGCCGCCATCTTCGATTTAATTTTTATTCAATATTTTGGGATACCTGCATGTAGGACCTCCAGCGTAATATGCTTGCCAAATTTCGTACAAATATATGCAATAGTAAACGAATTATAAAAGATAAATGAAATTCAAAATGGCGGCCACCGCCATCTTGAATGTATTATTTTTGTCCATTTTGGTCAAATGGTCTGTTTTCGGTGGCAGCCGGCTACATCACTGCAAAATTTTGTTCATTTACATCAATCGGCGGCTGAGTTATTGATGTTTTTGCAAAAATCCAAGATGGCGGCCGCCGCCATTTTGGATTTAATTTTTGTTTAATATTTTGGCATACCTGCCTGGAGAACCTTGAGGGTAATTCACTTGCCAAATTTCGTGCAAATATGTCCAATAGTAAGCGAGTTATAAGCGATAGATGAAATTCAAAATGGCGGCCGCTGCCATCTTGAATTTATTATTTTTGTCCATTTTGGTCAAATGGTCTATTTCCGGTAGCAGCCGGCTACATCACTGCAAAATTTCATTCATCTACGTCAATCGGCGGCTGAGTTATTGATGTTTGTGCAAAAATGCAAGATGGCGGCTGCCGCCATCTTGAATTATAATTTTGTAATGCTGGATTACCCACGAAGTTTGTTTATGCACCTAAAATTCCCCTTCAAATTTCGTGTTGATCGAGTGCGTACTTTTTGAGATATCGCGATTCGAAAATTTCGCAAATTTGGCTTAAAATGCCTATTCAAGCCCCCCAAAATCATATTTTTTGGGAGTTTTGACCCCCAAACATTATTTTCAATCATCGAGACCCCCAAAAGGCCTTACCTTACGCGGAAACACGCGTTTTGAGCCATAAACGGTCGTGATCGGTCTTCTGGTGTGCCGGTAGGCGTGAGCAAGAATACAAAAAAAGGATAGTGGAACATAAAAAGTAACGGAAAATGCCCTCCCTCCGCAGATTTTCTTCCCGTCGTCCCACACCAACCATATTTTGCACGTTGGGTCGTATCCCGGATATCTTTCTTGGATTCAAGTTTCATTAAGATCGGTTGAAAAATGTGGGAGCTGTGGAGGGTCAAAATTTCGGCCTTCCCATTGACTTGGCACATCGCTTATACAACAGTTTGTTGCTACCGCACAAGCCGTGATGTGACTGACTACTCACTTCTGATGTGCTGTAATAATGAGTGTTTTCAAAAAACCGAAGCTATTTCTGTCGTCGCGTGCTCGTACATTTGAGCAATAAGCCGAATCCATCGAAGAGAACTGGGGAATTTTGTTTTGCTGTTGATGCGATAACGACTGATGTCGTAAATCTTACGACCATTGATCATTATCGTTGTTCGTTCGTCTGCTACTGATGATGATGATTTTCAGCGTGCAGTGTCGACGTCTTTTGTTAAGCCGACTTAATCTCGTCCGGCGACGTACCTGCTGACGTCACTGTGACGTCACGGTGACGCCAGTTATGACGTACGTAGGACGTGACACGTGAGCGGGTGGGTGGGGCGATACATGATGACAACGAAGAAGCGACGGCGATCCATGGATTACTATGACAGACAGCGATGCATCTCTGAGACGGACGGACGACCAGTGATGTTTCAGCCTGTAGCACCAGAACTCCGTCATCTCAGAGATGTTTTTGATCATTGTCTTGTCGATCTGCTGTCTGCTGCTGCTGCTATTATTATTGACGATCAGTGCATGGAGTTGGTGACAGGAGGCGGCATGGGAGGCAAATGCCTCTCCCCCACTAAATTTTGGGCTGCCAAAATTCAGAAAATTGTAGGAAAATTTTTTGTCGAAACATTTTTGTCCGTGAGCGGCTGAAACATTCCATTTTGAAAAAATTTAAGGTCTAACTCAAAATTTTCAGCATCTGTTCGGTTTTTGTCTGTCGAAAAATGGCAACTTTCTGTTTCGCCTGCTTTTTAATCGATGACGCCGCAGACGATAACGCGCACACCAGAGTGGTCCTTAGAACAGTGTGCGCCCTTACCAGCCTGATGACCTACTGTCCCGAGATGTCCATGGACAGATTATAACGTTTAAAAACGTAAGTTCAAACTTTATTAGAGCTGGACAGCCAAGTAGGCCTACCGTTGTTAATGTTACATAGTGTGGGTAGCCTGACTGCAGTTGAAGCATGTTGGATCGATGAAAGAGTGCATCAGTGCATGATAATGTCCTGAACGGATCTGAGCCAACCGGACTGCATCTTTCCTGCTCTGTCATCTCGTACCTCATGATAACTGAATATGTTTTTTTTTCTGTAAGTACTTTTTGCAGTGCTTGAATGTATGCCTGCACAAGTCTTGCATTACACTTTCTTTATGTCGATTTTTTTACTGCATGCACTGTACACATTAACTTTCTGTGCATAAATATTTTAAAAAATCTTTTCACTGTAGTGTCAGTAACGGTTGGCTAAAAGACGTTTGCTTACAGCTAGATTATTTTCGAGTATTCAGCAGTTTGCTCAATACCCCGTTTACACGATCGAGCAAACATCGAGCAAACGTCGAGCAAATGTATTCAAAATACACGACGTGCTCGACGTCTGCTCGTCGTTTGCACGAAGTTACTCTACGCCGGGCCCGGTTAGTACTGCGATGGGTGACTGCCTGCGGGCAGGTAAACCATCTCGGTGCGAAGCCTGCCAGCTAAGTCGACTCAGCCTTCTACCCTCCGTGGGACGGTAAAATGAGCAGTAACTCATTTTTATGGGTTACGGAAGGTGGTGACCTTAGTACAGCTGACTGGGGCTGCCTAGCCGACCGCCGCGTTAGCCTGTGTCTGCAGGCTGCACGTGGTGGCCGTGCGGCTGGCGGCTCGGGTTAGTGACGAAAAGCGCATTAGAGGTGTTGTACGCGAAATGCGCTATACAAATTGACACCTTTACCTTTCACCTTTTATTAGGAGGGCGAGCGGGGTTGTAATTGGAAGGCCTATATAACACGTAATCAGCTGCGGCTGAGCCTAGGCCTACACTTGAGCCGGGGGCGGTGTTCCATCAGGCCGGCTTACTTGATGTTTGCTCGATGTCTGCTCGACGTTTGCTCGATCATGTAAACGGGGTATAAAATACTAACGACCGCGCCACAGACAGCTAGACGGGGATCATTTTGATCATCGCAAACTATAAAGTTCATTATTTGTTCTCGTGCGTCGGTATACGCTCTGCTATCCAGTAGGCCTATTCATTGATCGTTCGTTAATCAAAAGCCACAGCGCTGACTCTGAGCCTGGATGCTGTGCGGATTGAAGCGCGGTCATCGCTGCGTTTGCGGTCGCCAGCTTTACATCTGAGTGACCGGCGTCCAACTGACCACGTGAGTGTGGTTAAGGTTGGTGTTGAAATTAAACTGAGAATTGCTAGAGCAAGATTGATCTCCGTATGTCATGCGTGTAACCGAACTGAACAAATTAGCAAACGGAATTGCAGACTAAAATGACAAAATTCTGCCATGCAACTTCATCACACTTCCCACATATTACAACCACGTTATGAGCATTACCTCACACAAATTCCACCATCAGCCAGTCTTCTCTGTAAGGTGCTGATCAGTGATATATGAATTCTGTGAAGTCAGTTTCTTTTTTTCTAGATTGACAGAAATAGTGCAAAGAACACAGTGCACAGTACAATTTTAGCTTTAGGTCGTTTCTGTGTTTTGTGTTTCATATTAGGTTTTCTTGTAAAGGTTAAACTTTGCGTTTCATTGTTGTAAAGGTTTAAGTTACTGTTCCATTATTAAAGGCTTCTGGACTGTGATACTCAGTCGCATAGCAAGCGGTGGCATATAGTCAACGAACTACTACATTCCCGTTCTACAGATAAGACGAAAATTGATCATGAAAATAAACAACTGTGTTCCACTTTCACCGACTTTTTCGTTTCCAAAATTATTCAGCTTAAGCCTCAAATCTCACTCAAACTTGCCTCTTTATCACACATTCCTCCTTTTCCTGATCCGCCAAATACTGGTTTGCCTCTCGACTATCTGCCAGCTGTTACTGGCATGTTTTTAGTTCTCCTAATTTTAATCGACATTAATCTGCAGATTACCGGCGTAATTACTCTACTGAAACTGCACTCTTGTCCACTACCAATGACTTTTTTCAGTCTTCTGACACTGGTAAGTCCACACTTCTTATATCCTTAGACCTAAGTGCAGCTTTTGATACCATAGACCATTCTGTTCTTCTCAGTCGTCTTTGCACTAGTTTCGGACTTACTGGCACCGTTTATTCTTGGCTGAAGTCATACCTTACTGATCGCTATCAGTCTGTTCACATTGGCCAACACTTATCTACACCCACTCTATGTACTTCTGGTGTTCCCCAGGGTTCTGTCCTGGGGCCACTACTGTTCACCATATTTACTTCACCGGTCTCTAACATCGCCAGTTTACACAATGTTCATCAGCATCAATATGCTGACGACACACAGCTTTTCATGTCTTTATCTCCCACTCATTTTTCAGCTGAAATTTCCAA
>Ga0209367_1006619_pt1 | contig 16013 bp, 8 predicted proteins | sample WorMetLIZISLAND2_FD_187412 | JGI IMG/M metagenome (GOLD analysis project Ga0209367, IMG submission 187412) | Marine gutless worms symbiont microbial communities from Max Planck institute for Marine Microbiology, Germany - Olavius geniculatus... ... | reverse complement strand
TTCTTGAACAGCGGGATGACGAATCGACGGAAGATGCCTCCCAAAACGCTTCCTAGCCCATGACCTCGTTGATGTCTACTACCGACGAAAACGGGCATCAACCCACCAACCTCACGAGAATAGTAGTCCTCATACATGTGACGACTCGCGTCGCAGCAGTAAGGTTTTCCCCTCATCGTTCGTGCAATGTCGTGGAGCGACGTCGTCGCGTATTCGCGTAGGTGAAATATCGGTACATCTTAGTTTTCAGAGTTAGGTTGAAACGCTCCACGACGCTGGCTTTCAAGTCCTCGTTTTCGCTCGTGTAGAAATGTATGCCGTGTCGGCGTAACATGGACTGAAACGTCGAATTCAGAAATTTGGTACCCTTGTCGCTCTGCACCATGTTGCACGGCCCTTCGTTCAGGATCTTTTCGAAAGCGTCGGCAACGCTGCGGGCGGACTTTGTTTTGATCGGTATCGCCCAGGCGCGTTTGGAAAACACGTCTATGCACGTCAGAAGGTAGCGTATGCCGTCGTTAAACGGGGAAAGATTCGAGACGTCCGCCAGATCTATCTGGTAGAGGTCCGCTATGCCTTTCGAGAATGTCCTGCGTCGAAGGAATCGAATCCTCCGCGGTTTGTGCATCGTGTAGGCGTCTCGGCCGGCAAGAAATTTCCTCACCTCGGACACGCTACGCCCGCTGTAACGTTGCAAATTACGAACGCTTGAAAAACTACCGGGAGCACGGGGGAGGAGTAGAATGCATCAATATTGGTCCCACTTTGACTTAGAGGCTACAGCTGGCACTTTCAGATCAATATTACGCCTGCTGTTAGCATGATATGTCTATAGAATGATAAGCTGTATGACTTGGACAACAAAAACGAGCTAAAACTATGGTAAAAATTGTGCTATAGAAGAAAGGTTTTGGTGCATATACGCAGCAGTTATATTTTTAGGTGTGAGAGACTGGCATTTTTATTTTTAGATTTTTATCTGAATAGCAGCAGCAGCAGTGCAGCAGCATCAAGCATCAAACAGATTAAAACATGTACGCCTTACTGTCGAACGCGTGGCGCCCCAGCATCACAGCAGGAGCAGCAGCAGCAGCAGCAAACTTTTACTATGTATCAAGCTAGGTGAAAGCCGTTTTTACTGTTGACTCATGTCGCTCTTACATAGTATTGTTAGGGTTGAGTCACCAGGGCTAGCTAGGGCTAAACAAAGCGTAGCCGAGTGCGAGCTAGGGTTATGCCTGTCCGTCTGTCGCAAATGCATCTGGCTAAGCTTTAGATTGTATGGGAAAACTATTTACACGAGTAATTAGTCATGTGTGTTAAACTTAGGCATGCAAAATTTCAGCCATCTATAGTGTAAAGGAAACTTTTTCAAATTGGAGGTTGAATGAAAGGGGGTAGGAAATGTAACAGAAAACCGGTCATATCTTGGAATCGGTGAGATATACAGCCAAAGTTACTATTAATTACAAATATGAAGTACCATACGCCCTGTCAGATGAGATGAAAATCATTAACCTTAATTGGATAATCTTGAGAGTCACTGACAACTAGCAAGGTCGGCTATCCTAGCGACAGCTGGGCTTCTTGTTTGAACGTTATTTTTGTCAGACGGCTACGAGTCATACACGTGTGTTTCTGACAAATCAAAGCCATATTTGTTTGCATGATACCTATGGAAAATATGCACAGATTTGAATCACACGAATCTTTTGACACTTGACATTCATCAGAGGGTGGAGGCGGTAACCGAAAGACTTACATATTGGCTCCTACTGTATGCAGTGTTTAGTTCGTGTGACAAGCGAACATAATGCTTCCGGACCATCGCATCGTGACCGTCCACCTACGCGTAACTAAAGCTGCGTTTTGGATGGCCTAACAACCACGAACAAGTTTAGTGCGCCACGGATAATTAGATACTCTATGCCGAAGCACAAAAAACAAATATACTAGTATATTGCATCAATACAACAAAACAAAACTCTTTCAAATTTTCCGTCTGCCGTGCGGTTAAACAGAAATTAAAACTATGAGCTAAAAGTATTAAAACTATTAAAAGTATTAGTATCATTAGCATATTTATAATATATTTATCCGTGGCGCAATAAACTTGTTCATGGTTGTTAGGCCATCCAAAACACAGCTTAAGTAACTTCCGGAAACTTCACGAACCGGTCGCCACGCCCACACGCATTCTAAACATCAGTCTCCTTTTTTTCTTCTTCTAAACATCCATAAATGTGATAAATGTGACGCGTATTTGTAGGCAAGATAACACTTACACTTATACTTGCATATTATATTACTTACCACGCTCCTTACTTGCATACTTAATATGCCCGAAACAACACACCGTAAAACGAAAACGAAACCGAAACAGAATCACACGCAGATCGTAAAAGTGGAACAGCGTTGCCTATTGCAGTAACTACACGCGACCATATTTGCGAAAAATTGGCACGATGATAAACATAAATCTTAAACAGTTTAAGATTTTGACTTTATTCCATTGCATGCTTTAGATTTTTACGCACGAGAGCTAGCATAGTCTAGCTATAGCGCGTATTAGCTATGGTAATTCTGTCTGTCCGTCTGTCACGTCTGTCACGTCACGGTACCATTTTAAGAGCAAATGAGACACAGAGACTTCGGGTTTTCATTGTATGATACCATAAAGTTTATAGTATTTTGTGACAAAATATCATGCCTCTGGGCAAAGGGAGTCCCCACGAACAAAAAGGCGAAAGAGGGGCACCCCCCCTCCCTTAAAAAGGCGTTAGTCTGCCGCTATTGGCCCATATAACGTGAAAATGGCTGCAAATAGGCACAAACATGCAGTTTGTCATAACAAGCACTGGCGACGAGCTTCTTAGAATGTCAATATCGATGACCTTGAATGATTTTTAACCTTATAATAGGGGGTTCTAGTGAATTTTGTGCGATTTTGGGATGTGACACGCATTTCAAGAGTGAATTGCGCCGAAATGGCTAAAGATGGACCAAGACAACCTGCATAGAAAAGTTTTAGCATGGAATGTACATTTTAGCAGTCTAAGTCCGGACCCTTTAGATTCAAGGAGGCCTGTACACGCGAATGTCAAAAAGGGTACCCCACTAAAAAGTGGTTATGTATACGCTGTTGGGTTGTCTAGCGAGTAAATGGTTGCAGATAGGCACAGACATGCTGCTTATCGTAACAAGCACAGACGACGAGCTTTCTAGGAGTGTCAACGTCGATAACCTTGAATGACCTTGAACCCTAAAAATATTGATTTTGAGTGATTTTTTGGTGACTTTTTGGCTGCAAAAGAGTGAATTGCGACGAAATGGATGGAGATAGACTAAGATTGCCTGCGAACAGGAAGTGCCATAAAGCTCTCGCGCGTCTCATGAGCAATAGTTCAGATTTCTTGTCGTTTTTGCGTTTATCGCGTGCTAACTAGTTGTAGGCTGTTGTTCTGTTTCAGCTTTTTTGTCGCCTAAACGTTCCGTACATACCGCTGTGGCCAGTTAGGCCTACTAGTATTCACTGTGACCCGAAAAAATTAAGCTAATTCCAAATTTCACAAGGTACTGTGGCAAGGTGGTGGCATTTTCCCTGCCTCTTCCGCAGTTTATCGCTAAATGCAAAAATGGAGAAATTATTAAAATTAGACTACATTTGCTTACTTATCACAAAAGTAGAAGTGGCTTACTTTTTGTAAACCAAGGTGTAATTATGCAATACATTTTAGACACTGGCTAATGACAAAAGAAACAAACGACTCTGTTTACCTTGTCAGCCGCAGGTCGACACGAATGATCGAAGGTCATGCTTGGTTGACAGCTGCTGCCGCTGCTCGTGACGTAACTGTTGTCATGGTAACCAGCAGGTGCTGCCCATCTTGTTGTCTTCCAGTCTGCGCCCGCTGCAGACTGGTGAACTGTTGCGGTATTCCACAGCACGTCAGCATCGGGCATCATAGAACCGTTCCACTGCTGTATCATTGGCTGCATGCGAACGACTCGTAGCTAGTTTCTTCCTTCGAAGTCCTTACTTTATTCGCTCGCAGTCATTAGGCTCAACGAATCAAAGCAACTTTGCAGACTTCAGCCTCCAAAATGTAAACATTAATTGCAATTGTGGACTGATTCCGTTCGTTTTGTGTTGAACAACATAAAATACATTGTACACCGTATGAGGACATTTTTTCCTTCGTGCTAAAAAGGAAATCGTGCAAGCAAACCACAGACTACGTTTTGGATAATATTGTGATGTCAGCGCCTGTTTGAGATCCAAGTCGCGCGACGCCAGAAAGATAGAGTGTGAGAGCTAGTTATCGACCACGTATAAACCTAGCACGTTGGTTCATTCATAGTTCAAGACTAATAACGTCAGTCGCAGCTTATATCCGTTCCGTCCTACTGCAGACGCAACCGTACTAAGACTTACTAGTTGACGAATAATCGCCAGAAGCAAACTTAAAGTACGCCTGCTGCGTTTCCGGTAGTTTTTCTAGCTGACGAAATGTTGTAGAAATGCGTCAGTGGCAGAGAAGAAAGCAGCACAATTCAACGCGTAGCTATACGCTCGTATGTAGAACTTCGACTTCCAGCAGAATGACTGCAGCCAAAGCAGAGACGGGCAGCGGTGCAGGTGTCGGCCGACTCACCAGTCCGCACGCATGAAGACTGATATCGCAAAGCGTTCCGCAGTGAAGCGGCGAGTAGCCGGCGACGCTCTCTCGATCGTCTTCGATCCTGGCGCTAATCCCACCGCACCGCACCACAACGCCCGTCTGTCCGTGCGTCCGTGCGCACGTTGACGGGTGTCGATCAAACTCACAGTCTCGGTCCTTGCCGGTGTTTCGCTCGATCACTCCGCACGGCTCACGAGATCGCCATCCACCGCACGATTCGATTTATTAATTTCTATCAGACCGATGTCTGCCTGACTGTCTGTCGGACGACCAGTTCGCATCGATCGCACATCGATCGGTAGTAGCTGCAAGTCCGCAAATCCACGACCAATAAATCGTTGTCGACGTCGTCGTTCGGCGAAGGCGCGGAATAACGTACTTCCGTGTTGTGGTCGCATAAACTGGCCGCGCGCGCCGTATTACGTCACGACAGAAGCGGAAGTGGAGACGAGTGTAAATTGGCGCCGCGGATTGCAGCAAGCCCGATCGCTGGCCGCGTGAACACTAAATGCACTGACCTACTGTTGCTAGCAGCAAAGCCGCGCGGAAAGCAACTGTCCCTGCCGCAGCAAGTGCCGCCTCTTCATGCGTCTTTGTCGGTGTTTTTCGTGCGCTGCGGCTGACCGCAAGTGACCGGTCACTCGCGCTCTGTGCAGATGCCCCAATAGACACTGGCAAAAGTCTGTATTAAGAACTGTCAAACAGGCAAACACTGCCAAAAAGTGCCCGAGTAAGTAATTAGAAATTTTTAAATAGGCCTACTAAATATTCTTTAAAAGTATTAGAATACCGCTCCAAATACCAGCCATTTGAAAGTATCTAAATACTTGCTGTTAAATACTGCCTAAATAGTATTTAAATATTTAAAGTATTTAAACACTTTACAACACTGGAAATAACTTTTAGTCAAAGCAACAGCAGTAGCTATAGGCCTAGGGCTGGTTGAGAGTGCCGGTGCCAACACTGTCATCTTTCAGAGTGAATGTCACAGTTTGCGTCACTGTCGAACAGCGTTACTTTACCTAATAATAACAAGCGGGGTAGCAAAGATCAGAAAAGCCTTGGTTCAACAGAAAGTCGCAAGGCCCAAAGAGAGTGACATTTAGCGGAGGCTCAGCGAGCATCTTCCCACCTACTACGGATCTGGAAAAGCTTCCCCATCAGTGGAGTAGAACCCTGTCTTCATGCTTCGATCTTTTTGTGTTCTCAAATGACCTCTTTTGCTATGAAAAAATCGTGCTGTGTGGACTCAGCAGCTGTATCATTCTACTCATTATTTTTTGTTCTATTTTTTGCATCGGCCCACAGGACGTCGAGGACAACTGCCTGCACGCGGATTCCTATGCCACTGATAATAAATGTTAAATTCATATTTGAATGTGGTATATGGTTCATTTTACTTGCAGAAATTTTACCTCAGAAAATTTTCTACTTTAAGTTCTAATTATTTTTTGTGAATTATTTTTTATTAGTTCAATTTTATTTTTAAACAACCGAACAGAATGTAAGCCGTTAGACATTGCAGAAAATATGGCGAAATTCAGCGCTTTTATTTCAGAAAAACACTTGAATTTGTTATTGCAGTGCAATTTTTTATTTTTATTAATTTTTATTCTTGGAATAATTTGTAATTACCACTGTGCACTTTTATTACATAAGTTCAATAATTTTGATTTTAATTCGCATTTCTATTAATTAAAATGCCACTAGCGCAGAATAGCTCAGCGGGCAGCATGCATTTTTAATTTGCCCTCCGCGGTGGTCAGACCCTAAACCTCTGACAGCATGCAGTGGCTTCATCTTCTCATCTGCCGACTCTAGCCATGCATTCAGTACAGTGATCCCGCTCAGCTCGCACAGCGGCAAATAATCGAATTGTGGACGTGCACTGACTGCCATGTCTGCCAGTTGGCCACTGACGACGAACGATGGACAATTTCGCTGACGTCCTGTAGCGCGCTGAGACGTTTTGGTAGACAGTTTTTGTCGACGCCGAAATTCGGAATTTTTTAAATAAAGATACATTTATTTCTGTTCATCGGATATTTGACAAAACAACATTATGTACACCCAGTCTGCAAAGAAAACAGCGCTTAGACTATGCGTGATTGAATTCTGTGTATGAGGCATGGGAGCAATTCTACAAATTTTAGACTGCTGGAAAATATTCTTCAAAATATAAAAAATGGGCTGAATATCCCAAATTTTAAAAAAGTAAAAAATGCAATTTTTGAACACCTTTATTTTTTTCCGTTGGAGATGTGCAGCTGTTTGTTTTGTCTGAAAATTGTAACTTCCTGCACTGACAACTGTTTCAACGCACGACGCCGCAGCCGCTCGTGCGGTTCGGTACTCGGAGCTGTAAAGTGGATGTCAGACGAACGACAAAGTCGGCCGACTTTTGTGGGCGTGGTTTAGTTGCCCGACAAAATCGGTGAACCATGACACACTTTCCATGACGATACTTTCGTCTGCTCTTCGTACGATATCAGATAGCACAACAGCAGAATGCAGATCGCAAAATAATACTTGCATCATTTTTTCTGCATCTAATGAACGAAAATAAATAGCAAACACAATAAATAACTAAAATAAGTATTCATCTTCCGTTGTAAACAATCACCATGGCAACATAAACAAAATTTGTTGCACTTGCCCGATACACAAAAAGTCGACCGACAAAATCGTAGAAGATAGAACATGCTCTATTTTGGCCGACAAAATCGGGCGATTTTGTCGCCCGACAAAATCGGGCGATTTTGGATGACATACGATAGATTTTTGTTGGGCGATTTTGTCGGCAGACAAAATCGACCGATTTTGTCGTTCATCTGACATCCCCTTAAGCCTATCGGGTGCGTCGTACATCGAGTGCATGGAGTGATCAGGCCATCCCAAGCCGAGAGTCGACAAAAGGTATCAGAGTGTGTTCGCATCTCGGGGGCGTCCGGCGTGCGAAGTTGATGGATGACTGTCGGAATATCGGCGGACTTGTCCCAGCCAGCGGCCGGACTGAGTCTGCACGTCCCACGCTTCCGTCCACCCACCGACTGTGTACAGGAATGTACGCATCTTTTTATCCTGGAGTAAAAATGAGCGAATCCGTCTCATTTCAATGACTCTATTTCCATTTCTATGTAAAACCTAAATCCCATTCCCGTTTTTTTTTCATTGAGAAATTCTCAATTCCGTCTCATCCCAATTCCCATTCGGCAACTCAACTGAGACATATGGGTATTTTTAAATAATTTTTTTGCGGGCTGACCCACAACCAACAGTGTTAGACAAATTAACGAAAGCAAGTGAACTATAACGATCAGATTAGTTGACAATACACCAAAAAATTAAATGTCAACTACAAAGTGCTTGCATTATGCATTATGCACTATGAAGTGATTTTTTTCTCCTCACCAAGTCACCCCAACGTCTTAATTCTTGTTGCCATGTATCTTATTCTCATTCCCGGTTGAGTGTGACGGTAGGCGGAGATAAGTAACCGACACATGTCGTCGTTGTACATTTCTTCATAAGCCGCGACGCGACAACTTGACGATTTCAGATATTCACAATTTCACGCACGAGACGAAAGACGCATTCATTCCGTGACAGTCCATGCAGGCATAAAACTGACATTCCCAGACGATAGACCTACCCCCCATGCGAGCAGTGCCTCCCGTCTTCTCGTCTCACTGGAATGTCGCGTCAGTCAGTCAGTCAGTTTGAAAGTGTCTGGAATTAAGCAGCGACTGAAGACAGTACAGCACTGGCGTCGATTCGTCAGGGTACCCGAGAAAGTCAAAGCGCCGTATACAGGCACCGAGAGCGAGCAATTAGTTGGGTGGGAATTGGGGAGGAAATGTCCTTTTTCCAGTCGACCAGGAAAATGCATGGGGAGCGTCGTAAGCTCTCTCAGCGGGGTCCGAGGAAAATAAATTGTATTAAATTGTAATAAATTGTATTTTCACCCTCACTGCAGGATGACACTCTGGTGGAACGATAACCTATAGGATGCAAGCGAAACGATTTTTAGTCTTTTTCCGCTTTTCGCCCTGATACGATTTTCAGTGAAATGACCAGGACATTCACTCTGGCTATCCTGCAGGAGATGCCCGTCTATTGTGGGGGTTTCCGCCGACTGGACTGACGCGCCGGTAGAAGGCTGTCGGGCACTTGCATTGGTCAACTTGGCGACGTGGACACTTGCACACTGCAGATAAAGCTATCAATCAGACGAAACGGAACACGTAGACAGCACGATGTCTATATAGCTGTCAGCTTATTGACCGATCAGTGACTGAGTAATAGACCGATTCCACGTCAAACGCATCTCACACTACAGACTAGACTACTAGCTCTAGGCCTATAGTGGTACAGCTGATAAAAGATCAATATCGATCTTGTCCCTAGTTCACACACAGACCGCATCGCATACAGCTGCCAATCGATAATCGATTTTATACAGCAAAACACTGTAACAGTTTTCAATGCGCATAGCATTGGACAGAGTATAAAATCACCTGAGTGTCCGTGCGTCCGTGCGTCGAACATTTCTTAAGCTATCTTCCTTCCACCTTCCTTTTCCCTTTCCCTTTTTCTTTTTCTTTCCCCTTGTCCTTTCCTCTTTTCCCTTCCCCATTTTCCTACCCCTTCCCTTTTCCTTCTTCATCCCTCTTTCCTTCCCCTTGCCCTTTTCCTTGCCCTTTCCTTTTCCCCTTTTTTCTTTCCCTTACGCTTCCTCTTCCTCTTCTCTTCACCTTCCGCTTCCCCTTTCCTTTACCTACTCTTCCCTTCCCCTTTCCCTTCTTTTTTCCCTTTTTCGCCTATCCCTTCCCCTTTTTCTTCTCCCTCCTCTTTCCTTTTCCCTTGCCCTTTCCCCTTCATTTTTTTCCTTTCCCTTCCCTTTTTCATTTTCATTCCCCTTTCCTTTAACTTCCTTTCCTTTTCTCCTTCCCTTTCCCTTTCTTTCCCCTTCCACTTTCCCTTTCCCTTTCCCTTTCCCTTTCCCTTCTTCTATCTTTCTTTCGTGACCGATGACGTCACGTGACCCCAAAAGGTCAAGCTCGTGATTCCATTATCTTTGAGGCGCCATATCTCCGTAATGGTGTCATATAGACGCATGATCACTATGGAGCACACATAGGAAGTCGACCCCCGAAAGTCGAATGGTCACGTGACCGATGACGTCACGTAACCCCAAAAGCTCAAAGTCGTGACCCCATTATCTTTGAGGCGCCATATCTCCATAACGGTACAAGACAGACGCATGGTCACGACAGACCTTTTATAGTAAAGTGCTAGTGACGAATCGAATGGTCTCGTAACTGGCAATGTCTGTTGTTTAGTTTAAATAATGCAGAAGGATAAAACGATCATTGCTGCTGTACAATTTGAAATTAAACTGTTATATATACTGTAAACTATCGAAATGCATTGGACAGACTCCGTGTTCGTACGAACATTATCTTGTTTTGAGGAAGTTTTTTAATGACGTTGAAAATTAAATGTGTAACGAAAGCGCGGGATTTTTCCTTCAGCGCGTTAGCTGTTTCACAATGCTTTCGTTTGGATTGCTTTGGGGGAAAAACAATCCCAGCAATAATGTCAAGTGCACAATGTCGAATAAGTAGATCTGGTATACGTTCGACGGGACCGAGACTAGCTGTGTCTGTGCTAAAATGAGGGTTGGCGCCGGAGACCGTAAATGCCCCGTTTGCCAGGTCAAAACAAGAAAAGACTGCGAAGCTGTGTGGAAAATAGTGAGTATGGCATTGGACTATAACAGCGATGGCGCGGTTCTTGCACGCAGTCGACGCGAGAAGCGAGAAAAAACGCCGAGTTGCAGCAGTTGCGACATTTGACAGCATTGCTGGAGATGCACAGAATAAAAAAAAACTTTGACCTTAATACACCGAAATATACCGCGATGTCGGTATACCGCGATACATGTGCATTTGTGCAAACTATTTCGCTGTACTACTAGCGCTAGTATACTAGCGGGTGAGGCATAAAATGTGAAACATGCATGTTTATGTAGGCTCTAAATCGACCTGTCGGACAGTTTTGACAACAATTATCTTCGACCACCATCACTATTAAGTGAAGATGGTCATGATAGACACTTAAGTTAAACATGACGTTCAGTTTGCCATTAAAAGTGACGTTATCAAAATGTCATAATTATCATTCAAAACTATACTTATGATTCAACTGTTTAGTGCTTCTTTTTCATAAACGACTGTGCAGTAACTGTAGTGAAGCGATAAGCATTTTTCTTCATTTTAATGTAGTAACAATGTAACGACCAAATTCACTGCAGTGACCGAAAAGAATCATTTTCAAAGCTGTCTGACTGTGCGACCTAATGTTCGTAAAGTGTGCATATGCTACGTTTTTCGCCACGCTGTGTACTAGGTAGCATATAACACTGAAATTAAGAAAGTCCACAGTATACAATTTTTATGTGTATCTTAATGATGATAAGAACATTGTGAGTGTGTCAGTACCTCAAACACTTTTTCAAATTTGTTTGACGACCTTAGGCGGCATATGAGGGTAACTGTCAAGACTTTGGACTCACGACCGAAAGTTCGCGGGTTTACACATCTTGCTGCAGAGCACCCCAGACAGCATAATCGACGGGGTTTATGTCCGGACTGTTCGGCGGCCAGACAGAAGGCTCGATGAAGTTGGGTACGTTCTGCTGCAGAAACTCGACCGTTGACGTTATACTGTTTTCCCCATTGTGTTTCCTGTTGCTTTAATTTATTTTATATCCCATTACAAATTATTGAAAATATTTGCACGAAATTTGCACATGTTACTCAGAATTGATTATATTTCAACGTGCGTTATTCACTAAAGTTTAAATGTACATTACTCTTGGAAGACATAAATAGCTGACATATAGGGAGACGATTTTTATGGCCCACTCTGTACTTAGATGGGTGACTGTCTGCGGAAAAGTACATCATCTCGACATAAAACCAACACCAAGGTCAACTCAGCCTTTCGTCCCTCCGGGATAAGTAAATCCTATGTTCTATACCTCAGAAGGCCTACTGCAAGAAAAACGTCTTTTTGTCGCTTGTCGTCTTTTCTGCAAAGAACCCCCGATAATAACTCCATAAGTTTTATATCGCCAAAAACTCAGGTTACATTTTTGTCGCTGATTATCTTCATTCGCTTTTACGCAGTTGTCTCTTACAGCCAGGCAAATAAAATTCAATTGAATCGACGCAGCAAACATATTTTAGCATAAAATAGCATCTCAAGGTCATTCAAAGTCGCGCACTGCACAGATCATTGGAAAGCCGATTAAGGTACTTCATGTCGCCGCCCACAGTGTCACAACAGTTTGTGACTCTCGCTAGTCACTCAGTACACCCGCCCACGCGCGCACACGTCAGCTACACACAGTGATGATTGCGTTCATATTCTCAATCAGCAACTGTCCGTCTGTCTGTCTCTCACCTTTCCAGCCCACTTCAACCTCCAACTCCACCTTCCTCAATGTCTCCCCCGAGCAGGTGCGTCAACGTGCAACCAATGACGAATTAACACTGTACCAGGGCCTTCCACAGAGGGGGGATGGAGACAAACTGTCTCCAATTTAGGTCAAGGGGGGAAAGCTTCCCCCTAGCTTTCCCCCCTGAGCTGGGAAGATTAACCCACGAACGTTTTATCAACTTAGTTGTACTTTTGTGTGGAATTTGTTTATTGTGACAACTGACAGTGACACTGTCAGTACTCAGAGACTCAGATGAGTTCCCATGGAAAACTACTCGTATGAGCACCTTTAACTTTTAACTGGTCCATCGTGTAGTTGACCTTTTTTTCGCGCAGAGAATGTCGATCAGTTGAAATGTCGCGAAATGTTCTATGATGATTCCGACGTCCGGCACATCACTAGTACGTGCTCTGCCTAATCGCCGGCAGCTGCGCGCCGCGAACCGAATGGCGACGCGTCGCTTCGTACATAATGCAGCTCTTCCGTGATTTATTCGTGACACACGGGCCAAGGCGTTCCCAGCGAGCCAGGCGACTCGCGAGTTCTTGACAGTAATTAGCGACCGCCCATCACTCTTCGACGAGCCTGACTTCTCCGACATCTTGGGGATCGAAAAATATCGCCTGAAACCATCCCGGAGGATTCGTCCTTCGAATGTTCGATTGGTTCGTTATTGCGCGGAATAAAGAAGCAGAGCAATATGCAATAAAATTCAGAATACACGCCGTGCTACAACATTACTTCTGCACCGTCACTCTCGGTTTTCAGCGCGTCTCAAGGCACTAAGTTCTAGGCCTATATAAACACATAAGTTAGTAGTGACGGTTCTAGTCAGCGATAGCGCAAGCCTATTGTAACTGGAGTCTGGGGACACAGCTCCCAGCGGGGTCCAGGGACAGAGCCCCTGGTCAGGGGGTCAGGGGACTTTGCCTCCCCTTAAAGCTGAAGCACTTATTGTTTTTTGGACGTTTAGTGGAAGCCGCAAAGTTGCCCACTTTTCTAAAATTTGAAAATGCAAAAAAAAATCAGACGTTCGTGTTGAGTTTGCAAAACATGATTGGTGGCCACGAAACTGAGGGGGGCTGGAGCAAACGTGGGGGCACGGCCCGGGCCTCAAACCACCACTGTAAGTTAGTAAGTAATTAAACAAACATTTATATTGCGTCTGTAGCCCTTAAGAGCCAGCTGCGTTGGTTAGGCCTAATCTGTCGCGCTTCGCCAAAGTTAAAATTGCCACAGATTTTCAAGACCAGCCGGTAATCCGTGACTATGGCGTATTCCATACGTGAGAAACAATGAAAAAGAGGAGAGGGAGAAAAGACAGACAAGAGTTTAGTTTTATTCCCGTATACCTAAGTACACAGTAATAACAAAAAGAACTGATGGCAAAACAATAATTTATCATGTCGTTTATCCAACGACTGCACTGCAACAAAAGCGAGGTGAGCTGAGCTTGCACGATAAAATAACATACAGTTATGGCGGCAGTCTGTAGAAACGGTGCTTGACTTGCTCCGAAAACTTGCTGTAAACCACAATCCGTAAACATAAACTAATTATTAATCAGCTTCAGAGATACTGAAGTCAAGAAACTGTAACAAGTTTATGCAGGCCTACATGTTCAATACGTAGCTAAAGTAGTTGACGCCCTCAGGAACGTACAGCTTATGTGTTATATAACTGCTTCAGTCAGTAGTAAGGCTAATACAGGGTGGGCCAAAAAACCTGACCTGTTTGAGCGTTGATAACTCAGCGATGGTTAATTGTAGAAAGACATGTGATAGGCCTACGTCAAAAGTATCAGAATGCGGTAAAAAATAAATGACAAATTTGCATATTGAAACATTTAAATATTATTTGCTTAATTTGCATAAATATCCGTCACCCCCGAAATTCTGCCAAATTTGACTAACACATGGACTTAACATGGAAATTTGAGCTTTTATAACTTAGCGATGTTTATTGATGGAAAGGCGCTTAATATGCCAAAAGTTTCAAAATTGTGTACAGAAGAAGTGTAGACCTACAACTTGCATGTTTCAGCATTTATATGTTCTTTGTCTGATTTACACGAGTCTGTCCCACCCCTAAAATCATGTTAAATTGGCAGTAACGCATGAATTTAAGTTGATTTTCATTCAGCATACAGTGAAAAATCAACAATCATTAACACATACGTTGAGTTTAGATACAATTCGACATAGGCAGTTGCCCAGCTTTTGCATTCGTAACCATCATCAGTTTTTTTAGGCAGCTGATCGATCGCCGGAGTCAATGTGTTCAGGATCAGCTGAGCCCAGCATTCGATTAGCACACGTTTTAGCTGGTCAGTTACTGAGATTTTGTGACCATGCTATCTGTTGCAATGCCTCCACACTGAATAATTCATAGAATTTAAATCTGGACTTTTTGGCAGTGTTTTTGAGTTCAATGAACTCCGGCACACGGGAGTGCAGACAAATGCCTAATTTCAGGGGTAATGAAGATTTAGGCAAACTAGGCAAAAAATATTTAAATGATTTGCTATGTAAGTTCGGACTTTTTTGTCTACAACTTATGACATATTACACGCCTTTCTACGGGTAACCATTACCGAGTTATCAACGCTCGAACAGGTCCGGTTTCTTTGGCCCACTTTGTACATTATATGCACATAGGCCTACTGCAAGAAAAACGTCTTTTTGTCGCTTGTCGTCTTTTCTGCAAAGAACCCCCGATAATAACTCCATAAGTTTTATATCGCCAAAAACTCAGGTTACATTTTTGTCGCTGATTATCTTCATTCGCTTTTACGCAGTTGTCTCTTACAGCCAGGCAAATAAAATTCAATTGAATCGACGCAGCAAACATATTTTAGCATAAAATAGCATCTCAAGGTCATTCAAAGTCGCGCACTGCACAGATCATTGGAAAGCCGATTAAGGTACTTCATGTCGCCGCCCACAGTGTCACAACAGTTTGTGACTCTCGCTAGTCACTCAGTACACCCGCCCACGCGCGCACACGTCAGCTACACACAGTGATGATTGCGTTCATATTCTCAATCAGCAACTGTCCGTCTGTCTGTCTCTCACCTTTCCAGCCCACTTCAACCTCCAACTCCACCTTCCTCAATGTCTCCCCCGAGCAGGTGCGTCAACGTGCAACCAATGACGAATTAACACTGTACCAGGGCCTTCCACAGAGGGGGGATGGAGACAAACTGTCTCCAATTTAGGTCAAGGGGGGAAAGCTTCCCCCTAGCTTTCCCCCCTGAGCTGGGAAGATTAACCCACGAACGTTTTATCAACTTAGTTGTACTTTTGTGTGGAATTTGTTTATTGTGACAACTGACAGTGACACTGCCAGTACTCAGAGTCTAAGCATTAGCAGCATCTAATATAGGTCTAGAACTAGCAGTCATGTCAGGTTTTAGCATTCCTGTATTGTAAAATGTAAAGTACTGTATTGTCGCTTTTACTTACTGGGAGGTATTTCGAACTGCCTGAAATAATACAACTCAGAGGATGTCATGCCCTTTTAAGTAGTTCGTTTTGCTCTTGTTCTGTTGTTTCTGCATGGCTGATTTGTCTAGTGTTCTTAGTTTTACTTCTCTCCAGCTCGTCAGCAGCGCTGAGTACATCTGAGTCTGACTGCATCTATGCATCAAATGTCTCTGTGCAGCTTCAGTAAATGTTTGCTTTCGAACATATACTTCTGATGTGAACTTAAAGCAGTAATACATTATTTTGACAGCTTTTTGCACAAAAAGTAACACTTGCAAAATGAAGTTGTTAATGTGGCTGGTAAACTGTTTACTGTTGATGTTACTTATTACTACTTTG
>Ga0209367_1006618_pt1 | contig 16014 bp, 3 predicted proteins | sample WorMetLIZISLAND2_FD_187412 | JGI IMG/M metagenome (GOLD analysis project Ga0209367, IMG submission 187412) | Marine gutless worms symbiont microbial communities from Max Planck institute for Marine Microbiology, Germany - Olavius geniculatus... ... | reverse complement strand
TCACACTGACTGTGTGTCAATGTGCTGCTGAATAATATCACCTTTTGTAATTTTTGCTGTTTTCGATGTGCAATTCCTTAAATGTTGCCGTTAACAAGTGTATAAACTAATGTTTTGTACATTTATAACTGTAACGTACATTTATTGCGCGTAGGGGAGAATTATACACGTTTTTACCTACGTAAACACGTTCAATGCATAAAAACTGCACAGATTATATTTCAATCGGATAATAAACATCACAATAAATAATTGTTACTGGAAAAGACTGAAATAAGTGAAAACTGCTTTTCGTCCATTTTCCATCTTCGCGTTTGCAGATCGGAATTTTTACTGATGGCATGTACTGCGAAAACAAAGTTATTAATGCCACCGTCCTGCAACACACACAGGCCCATACAAAAATCTTAATATTTTCATGTTCCGTCTTGGCTATTTGAAAAAAATTATGCAATTATACATTAATGTAATCAAATGGCAGCATCGACAAAACCTAATTTACTTTATAGGCATTGGAGACAAGTATATTTAAATAACGTCTACCATTTATTAAAAAGCAAAAATAAAAAAGACAGAAAATGTGTGTGTCAGGATTGAGAACGCGTGACTAAAACATAGCGTAAATTGAGTGAGTTAATTTCTTAAAGATACGTTAGCACACAAGAGGCCACGCCGTGCCATGTTAACAGTACTATGCTAACACTAGATGTAACTGATTGCATAAAAAATACTGCGTAAACTAAACACATCTAGCTACAATGAAATATATAGCAAAAAGTAAAAAAAAACGTTTAAGCAAATAAAACAACGTACAGAAAAGCAATGAGCCAGTTATGCTGAGCGAAGCTTGCGGTAACGTTGATTAGCGACAAAGCAATCATTGTGATAACCGATGCTACGGTCAGTGGTCCTATATAGCGCCGTAGAGCACCCACCGCTCCCGTCATGCCAAGCGCCACCTGAGTCAAGTCAAGTCGAGCACTCTTTAACGAACCCGTGACGATCGCACAGACTTTGCTTCAGTTAAAACAGTTTATTTATGCAACATAATACTTATGCTAATTGCGAAAACAAAATAGTCACACTGCACTAAAACGGACCATACTGAAATGTGATGAACAGAAACTTGAAGCATTGCACATGTCATGCCAGCGACGCATCCTCATAATTCGCTGGTTCCATCGTGTAACCAATGCTGAAGTGACCAGTCATTGGCATGAAACATTGCCGTCGACCGCTGCAGTTAGAGGGCGCTACGACCCCAGCTGGTCAAGCGTGACTGATGATGATGATGATGATGCAGTAAAGTGAAGATACCCTCCGCGATAACAAATACATTGACAATAGGCTACATGAAATAATGACAACTGTAAAAGAAATAATACTGCTAAAAACAAATGTAAAAAACAGAGTAAGTTCGCATTAAATAAGCATTTATTTGCAACGGCAAGTTTAGACACATATGAACCTCAACAAGAGATGCAAGAATGATGGCGCCTTGTAGTTCACGCATTCGCCGCTGCCAGTCATTAGCCGTGACGTCATCGTCATCATCATCATCATTATCAGCAGCAGCAGCAGCAAACGAATCATTGCTACCCGTGAGCTTTGCGTAAACTATTGTTTCATTCTTTTCTGCTGCACATTTCAGCAATCATTACTTCCATATATGCGTAAACAAACTCCGCATTCAAAAAAGTTCCAGAAGGGACAAAAAGCGAAGTTCGTACATTTATGTGCTGCGTATTTCCAAGATAAAGGTCAGTGTGCAAATTTAATTTTCAGCTTCAAAAAGTCAAACGTCAAGGTCGCACAGTAGCGTGTACAAGAAAAGCCCAGCTAACGCAAAGGGAACGCGCGACAGCGATGCATGTGTGAAGGCCCGGTGCGAACGAAATCTAAGTTCACAACGATGTTTCATTTAGACTCGACGGCGAATGATGTCTAGCGCTATATCCGGTGCATAAATTTCAGTATTGCGCGCCACGTCCAACGCATGAATTCCAATATTGGCTAAAAATCGCAAATTTTTTTCTACCTCCCTCTCTCATTTAGCGCCCTCGTTCGAAGTGAAAAGCTTTACGGTTCCTGAACCTAGAGTCTTCCAGACAGCCGACAGTGAAGATTTGGTGATCCTAGCTTGTACCGTTTTTGACTGATCCATCTATGTGACGGACGGACAGACAGACAGACGGACAAACGGACAAGGCTAAGACGCGCTACAGCAGTAGCTGCTATCGCGCGTAAAAACTTTACGGACAACCATACAATATATGTGCGGTGGGCACAAGTTATTATAAATAACGAAGAAGAAAACCGTAACAAACCAGTTATGTTTGTTGAGGCACATTTCCACTCGTCGAGTGAAAAGTAAGACATCGCCGGCAAGAGAAAGGTGACGGTCGTCCCTTGAATTATTGGCAACCTACACGCGATAATAAACAGTATTTCTTGCAATTGTTCACTTTCGACTCGTAGCGTGTGTCTGTATGTCGGTCACTGTCACCCACTGGTCAGAAGGAGATGCCATTTAACACAGACAGTCGTGTGGCCCAAATAACATTGCATTCCCAACAGAAAGGAAAGATGCCGGAGGGTCTGAACCCACAATCCAAATGTGCAAGTTAAGCAAGTATACAAGCCGTCGACACAAATAGTGACTGATGAAAGATTAAAAGCAGCGCTACTAAAACGAAAAAGCAATAATGTAAGTTGCAGGAAAACCAATATACCAGAGACAGCGCCTGCCGCCTATAGGACCTAATGGCTTTTGTTAAACGACCCGAAATGCTCATAAGTGATGGCAGGTGAACTGGCCGAGAGCCGACGACGGTTTGCAGCAGAGTGCCAATTCCGCAGACGAATATCATAGTGGCGAAGATCTGACTGGTCAGTACCATGTCATTGCCGACACAGAGCATTGATGATACGAGCAGCGGACTGATGATCATTCCACACACCATCGTCAAGTAATGCTGCAAGTAAACAACGATTCTACGGTAAACTAAACAAATCCTGCGTAAGCATGTAGCCACTTTTTAATAAGTAAGGCTATTACGCCCTATCTTTAACAGAGTGTTCATAGTAATAAAATTTTCAACTTTTTTGCTGTTTTATTGTACATGTATAGACCACGAGTCGTGGTCTGTATTGATATTTCTGTGCCTTTGCCTGCGTTAACTATCAGCGAAGGCATTTGTTGTTTTCGAGTTGTCCGTCCGTTCGTAAGCGAGCCTCGAATGTTTGTTAGCAGGATATGGTAAAACCCGGTGAAGAAAATTTCACCAAACTTTTTCAATAATGTTCTCAAGATTGACAATGAACTGATGAAGTTCTGAAAGCAAATAAGCCAAATTAAAATCAAGCTCGCTACAAGATCAGTCCTGCAAAATATTCTATCCCAAATCATCTAATAAAATAATAAGATTAATAAAAAAATTCCACCTAATTCGGCCTGCATAATGCATATATTCTGTACTAACATTGGATAAACTGGTTAGTTTTAATGACAAAGACCGATAATTATGATGGTGACGACGAAACGTCACCTGAAATGCAAGTAGGATGCAGAGATACCAAGGAGAATTGTCATCAATACCGTAATTCAGCGATATTCCACGCTGCTGCTGATGCTTACTGTTCATGTCTTTGTCTGCCACTGTGGATGTCGACGTCGCTTCGTCTCTGGACCTCGACAACACAATCAACCATTTCTCTCAGACTAGAACATCATCATCATCATCATCATCATCATCACTTCTGTTTTTATGCTAATAGCTTGCGTAACGACGTAGTGTTGTGGCAAAGTTACTCTACGCAGTTAGTATCTGCTAAATCATCTCAGTGTATGACCAGTCACTTCGGTCAACTCAGCCTGGCCAACCTTGGGTAAATAGGCGCAATGACCTCCAGTCGTCCAGCGAATGCTGTGCGTAATTTTTTTTTGGCAGAGAACTTAGTTGATAGCAACTAGTACTGTCCCTTGGTTACATTTTTGCCAAAAAGTATAGATCTCTTATTATTTAAACTACGCGGTGGGTAGCGCGAGATGCATGTATAATGCAATAACACGAGTAATGGCGGTTTAAGGTCATACAAGGTCATTCATGTCGGTACTAATGACGATGTATCTAGTGATCTAGACATAAACGACGACTGTTATACGACCAGACCGAAGAAACGACAAAATATCGTGACTTTGCTATATCTTACGCGGCTACCTCGCCAAATGAAATACGCGCGTATTAAACTTCATGTTAGTAATAAATAATTACACTGTTCTTATACGTCGTATTGCGCTGTTTAAGAAATCTAACGCCGAAAGAACATTGATCGCGGTAGGTCCGTTTGATTTTGCTGATAAATAATGTCGCACGGTTAATCACTGGTCACCTGTCGAAAAAATCTTTGTGATATTAGCATGAATCGCTTTGAAACAATACTAGCGAGTGACAGATATACGCGCATAAAATTATTTTACATTTGTTAAAAATTTTGTAAAAAATAAAAGAATATCGTTTAAACACACGGTACATGTAGCTATTGCACAGCATAGCTTTTTTGGTAGTATTTTGTAAAACTAATTTTTAAAAAGATAATTTAATTAAATTAAAACTGTTGTCAAAAACAACAGAATATCGTTTTTTAAACCCACTTTAGTTTGTTACTGGTCAAACATAGAACTTACCTATTCAGCATCGGTAAAGCTACATCCTTTGCATTCATTGTGCTAGAATTCAACTTTTTTCTACTTTATTCAGCGACGAGCCCAATGCAGATGTACCTTTGACACATCAACGCGAACCGAACTAAATGCAAACAAATGAAGTTTGCGTACGACAGCTCTATGTGCCGTCGTAGTGTATTAATCAGCGTGAGAGCTTTATTATGGCCTATACGAGTTACTCAAGTAAGTTCTTCAGTGACGTTGTTGATAGAGCGTACGCTGTTGATAGGTCCACTGTGACGATTGAGTAGTGTAGTGGCCATAAAACAGATTACTGCATTTTTGTTTGCTTTGCTGTCACTACATTAACTTTCTCCAAAATTTGAATAAAACTTTTTATCAGTGGCATACCTACAAATCTTTGTTTTTTTTTATTAAGGACTAGGCCTGCAGGATAACAGAGATCAAGAACGGTAGATCTTTAAATCTGTTTTGCAGTGTTGTTTTTGTTTTTGTTGTTTTTGTTTGTTGTTTTTTGTTCGATATTTTTTTTGGTGATTTCCAGTCCTACGGTTCTTCTGATCAGTAGTAGCAACCGAAAAATGGGAACAGCTGCAAATTCTGACAATTTTTTAAACATTGTATTTCTGTAAACATACGTGGATAAAGATCAGCTATTGTTTACGTTGCCCCGGCTTCGAACTAAGCTGGTTTGACAAATCTGACATCAGTCTTCTTATACCCGGTACACCCTAACGAACTCGTTATGACGTTTCGCGAGGTTTTCATGTCAAACGAAGCATTTAACAAGCAATCACAGTCCCAAGTTAAGACGCAACGTTCAGACGCAAGCTTCATTACTTAATCTGTTTGCTGTGGAACTGTTGCACGATTTGTCGTGGGTTTGTTATGCGGCTTGAACGAAGCTCCATTACTTCCATTATTATGTTGTTGACTTGTTGCACAAATGTTTTCGTGGCCGAGTGATCTAAGGCACTGTTTAAGACACCAATTTCTTCGGGGACATGGCTTCGAATCTCACCGCTACCAAGATATTTTGAGATGGTAGTTTGGCTTAGTTGGTAACGTCGTTGGTAGCATCAACGAAGTTAATCAACTCCAGGCCCGGTTATCACTTGGATGGGTGACCGTCGGCAGGCGGGTAAATCATTTCTGTATATAACCAGTCACCCAGGCCAACTCAACCTGGCCATCTTTTCGTTGGTAAGCGAAATGGGTAACAACGAAAGTTGGGACGTTAACAGATACATTGCGCGATGCACTAGCTTCTTATTTGTGGTCCCGCAGTGTAAACTGGTGTCTGGCTGAGAGCTATGGAAACGGAGATCAGCGTCGCTCTATGGGTCTTCGTGGCTCGGGAAGGACTTTGCTGTGCAAATGGAGGCTTTTGCCGTTATTCTCGTTTTCTCACACCAGGGAAAAGTTCAACACAAATACATTATGACGACGCCACCGGTATTGGAGAAAGTTTACATACAAACGACGAATGCGACGGACAAACAGACGGACATTCTGAACGGCGGTAGTTTTAGCTTGCAAATAGGTCTACCGAGCGTGCATGTGAGCCTAGAGTGCACTGATCGCTAAAATGAATCAACAGTAAAGGTCTATAGACTATAATTTACTACGTGGCTGTCTCGTCAAAACCTGTTGACCCTGCGAGCATTCATTGTCAAAGTGCAGCGAGGAGGCTCCTGAGACACGCTATTATTATGGCGACTTTGAACAAGAGCTGAAGAATGTAGGCTGACGCATCTAGAGTATAGACCGACAAAGCAGCTTTTTATGGCGTTCGTAGACGCGCAATAAAACTTTATCACAACTGCAGTGCAACGATTTGTTTCTTTGTGCGGCAGTTGTATGCAAAGAAGTTATAATACTTGTTGGAACGTTTGGTTGTGTGGCACTAGCGTGAACCGCATAGGCAAAGCTGACCGTGTTTAAAGACAGTTCTTGTGTCCTATTTGCCATGTCGAGAATTACTCAAATGTTTGACTCTATCGCTGCGGTCTGAAATCTTTGTTGTTTTACCATTGTTTTGGCTCGTTCAAGTTTACTTGATTATTGTATCGTTGCTTATAGCTGTGATTTTTCAATTGTCGCAGACGATTACGTGAACGAATGTAGTATAGGCCTAAGCTTTCTATAAGTAGTCGGTTGCAACAATCACTTTCTTACGTGTAGCTGAGATATTACGAGTAAAAATATAGCCAAACGCTTAATTTTTGTCGAAATTGTGTACGCACATAATGCAGTTGCATAACGCAATTGTGTCAATATCGGTAAAGCATTAACAATATCAACTAGAAATTTGGAGCAAAGCCCAACGTGAGTCCGCCCGGCGCTAAGTCCGATTGGAGAAAAAGATTTAGGGGGTGAAATTTCCCCGGTAGCAAAGTCACGTGGCCGGCACTCAAATGCATTAGCATACGAAAAACGTGCACTGTCGACCTAGAGTGGGTAAACATTAGCCGCGTAATCTCTGGTGTTAGTGGACCAAAGTTCACATTTTTTATTCAACGTGGGATTAAAAATTATTGTGCTTGATAACGTTTTTTACCGCTAGTAGATATCTCTATTCGTTCCAGTAATATTTGCGGTCAAACTCGAAAGTTGTCGTAAATCGCACCGATTTTTGAACGTTTTTTGTCCTCCCAAATTTTAAGGGGGGCGGTGCTTCCCAAAAAAGTTGTACACGCGTTATTACCCCCATCTAGCGTCACGTCACGTGGCAAAGTATCACAAGGCTACTCCCCCTAGATCAAAAGTTCTCGCGGCTAATACCGTACGCTACATTTTAAGTCAATTTTGGGTCCCCCTTGAAAAAATTGTAAGGAGGACCCCCACCTTCAAAGAAAGGTGCGCTAGTAAGACTTGGTCATTCTCTAGCGCGTGTAAAAATTTGGGGGCGCAGCACTTTTTAGGGGCCGAAATATTGTCTTCCAAAAAAGCGCTTTGGGTGAATACAATTTGACCTTCAGATATTTAAACTTAGTAAAACAAAGTTCAGCGAACTTTCTTCGCCGAACGCGGGAGGAATCGCAGTAGACCAAGTACTTGACCGATTTCGAATATCTTCATCCGTTCCGGAGATATTCGCCGCCGAACTTTAAAGACGACCGAAATCAGGCCAAATTTTGCACGTTTTTGGCCCATAAAATTTTTGGGGGGTGGGCCCCAGAAATTTTGGATTGGCATTATAAAATTTGGCCTAGTACTGACCACCGTGCAAAATTTCGCGCCGATCGGCTGAAGCATTAGTAAAACATAAGTTCGATCCAAAAGCCATCGCTTCCGGGCGGACTAATAATAACGCCATGTCTCTGGTTGGAACTTTTTCATTGTAGTCAGCAAAGCTGGACGACATTATTTTTGCTTAATTTTGAAAAGTTTTTACAGATGACTTGCTCACAGCTTCTTTTGTTTTAAACTGTTGGCATTTTGTGTTGTTGTTTTGATGTTTTGCAAAAATTAGATGGCAATAAATAACATCTTTTTCGCAGTGTGGCTAAGTTTTTCTGTACACATACGTTTTTGTCAGAATGATGTTTTACTGCGCTTCTATTATTACGCACAGTCGCACACCTGTTGCGCTTAAGGCAGAAGGCTCGACAAACGTTTAATTTGAAAAGCCTGCTATAAACGCGTTTTTACAAAGAGATAAGATTTTGGCGTCGACAGTCAAGCAGAAATAGTGACGAGAACTCCACGACAGAAAATATTTACATCTCTGGAATTTCGATACATCGCGTCAAAATACAAACGAACGAAAAACTTCGAAATTTTTGACTATTTCGAGTTCGATAAAAGTAGTCAAATAATTAAACCAAACCGTAAGCCGTTATCGGTCATTATGCAGTAGAATTAGGCTCACAGTTTTCATCTGTGCGTTAATAGATCCTTTTTGTGTAAAGTCCAAAAATCTTTAAATTAAACCATTGTAGTGTATTTTGTGTCGTAATGTACCTTCGTATTTTCGGTAAAATAAAATTAAAATCGGGCTTATTTTTCTTACTAAAATATTATAAGTCCATTTCCCTAAAATTATTTATCTTTCTTTTAAAAGCCACATATAGGTGCTGTCAAAGCTCTCTGCAAATACGTTATGTAACAATTGCTATAAAATACGTTATGATATGACAATGGCAGTCACGAGATAGGCAGCCTACGCCCTATTGGCCGGCTCCGGCAGTATAACAGGCGAAGCGCAGTGATGACAACTGATCAGTTTGATCGAGCGCTCGGACAGAGCATATCGACTGACAAGGTGCTGAGCCTTCGCCTTCCCAAACGAAGCAACGAAAACCAACGAAACACCCTTCGACCAAACGAAATCCACTGTTCAATAATAACTATATCTCTGTCCATTCACGGTCATTTCACGAAGCTCCTTTCGTCGGCAACCCTTCGTTTAACACGAACTCATTACCAGCATAGGTAGCCGCCTATCTTTCAAGGTCGAAGGTACCCATGAAGCTGAGATTTTGCAATCACCCAGTACGAAAGTCGAAGCGAAAGCAGCGGGTGGTTATACCATGCGTCGTGAAACGTAGGTGTAATGTTTTTCAGAACTGGGCCGTTATTTCAATCACACTGTTATGATAGGCGTAACGCAAAATAAAAATTTAACGCAGGCGACAGAAATGTGAATCACTGCTAGCACGATGTGATGTGGAATAATAAATGTCCCGGCTGTAAGGGTCAAGTGAAGAAGATAGGCCTAGGTGCATACAGTCGTATGGTCATAAATCACAGAATGAGCTCGACTGTATAGGTCTATAGCTGGCAGTTTGCATAGCGTGACAAAGCATCATCAAAACGTACAGCGTGTGCCTCAGTATGCCGGCGCCTGTATGATGAGTGACGAAACATTCAGGATTATAATGTACAATACAGTTTTGCAATACCGGCCACCGGGGAGGCAATGGCCCGCGCCTTAGCGCTGTCTCAAGTCGCTTCTAATAAACGTCAACGTTAAGCATTTTTTTCTCATGACTAGTAGGTCATGATCGTGTAGATTAGGTTTAGGGTCCAGGACATATATTTATTTGGCTACACTTAAAAACACAACAAAACTATTCAGTACACAGTAGCCTGGCTCTGGTGTACAAAGTTCTGCACAGACTCGCGCCGCAATACTCCAGTCCACTCAACTACGTCGCCCGACCTACGTGGCCGCCGATTGCTTCGTTCGACTACTTCCAACCGTCTGGCAGTACCTCCGGTCAAGTTGACAACCGTTGCCAACTGGGCTTTTCCCGTTGTCGGTCCACGGACCTGGAACGACCTGCCAAAGATGTGACATCTGCCGAGTCGTTGCCATCTTCCCCCAGCATCGCAAGACTCATCGATTCACAAAATCATTCTCTGACTATTTCATGGACTAACTGTCTCTCTCTCTAATGCACCTAGCAGCAGTTGACATTACTTAGGTCACTTCAGAAATTTCGGATTGACTGACTGATTGATTGATAGTAATATGTCTAATATACATTTCAGCAATGAATCCGTCACACAATAGCAGAGAAACAAGTCCAAATCTCACACGCAAAAATTTCCTAATAATACAAATTAAACCTAATTCTGAATTGCTATAAAACAGACTAAGCTAGCTTTTTGTTGACACTTCGAATAGACTGTTATATTTACGACAAAACGCATTGAAGCCAACAAAAGACAACATAATACATCTACCATAGGGCCTACATACTTCGCTCCCTTACGTAACCCTCACATTAAAATTTTCACTCGAAAGACATCTAAGAATAAACGAACGAAATAATTCGTAGTTTTATTTTTATCATGTACGACTCGACTGTGGTAATTTTTTTTCAACGAAAACACGTTCCTGGTTATTAGAAGCCTATTGTGTCTTGCACAGCCATTTCCACCCCACTGTCTGTGACACTGACACAATGCAGTGCATAAAGTAAGCAGCTCGTCGTCGTCTGTGTGTAACTTATGGCTGAGCTGTAGTAAGTGTTGTTCGCTTATAGCGGTACAGTTCGTAAACTGTTAGGACTAGTACAGCTGTTGTCGTCGTCGCAATGTTAGTTTACGTCTTAACGTCATGTCTTGTTCTGGCGACGGCAGCGATAGCCCAAGACTGTCCAGCCACAAACATTAAATGTTCCTGTGTGTTTTCGTTTTATGATAACAACATCGTCTGTACCGAACTGGGCAGCGTGGAACAGATCCCGAAGTTCAATTCATCGACGACGATATTTGACTCTCTGACGATCTCTCAGAACACTGTCGTGCGGACAGTCCAAGCCCGCGCGTTTACCGGGCTCAAAGTTCGCAGACTGCTGGTGTCGAACTTAGACATTCAGTCCATCAGCGTGGACGCATTCGTCGGACTGAGCACATCCGAACTGTCTGAGATCCACATCGACAACAACGCCATCAGCACACTGCTTCCCGGCACGTTCAGGAATCTGCCAAACCTTCTGGTGCTTAGCATCCAGAACAATCGTCTGCGTTCGCTGGACGCGGCTCTGTTTCGCGGTCTGACGAGTCTGTCGTATCTGTACGCGTTTCACAATCAGCTCACGTCGTTGCCTGACGACGTGTTCGAGGACCTGCGTCAGCTGACTCAGTTGAAGCTGTACGACAATGAACTGTCGGTGATTAGTTCGACCGTCTTCCAGCAGCTGGTCAACCTCGACGAGCTGTACTTGCACAACAACGTCTTACGTCGTGTCGACCCGCAGGCGTTCTCTTTTGTGACTAGACTCAGCCGGCTGGAGCTACAGAACAACATGCTGGGCAGTGCGGGGCTCGACTCGTCACTGTTCACAGGACTTCACCGACTGTCAGTGATCGACTTGTCCAACAACAACATCTCAGACATCGCCGCCGACGCGTTCACGCACTCGCCGCTGCTCACCAAGATCATTCTTAAGGACAACCATCTACAGCGTCTTGATCGGCTGCTATTTAGCGGTCTACATAAACTACAAAAGATCGACCTAACGAACAATCGTCTGGCAGATCTACCGAACGGTATATTCAGCTCTCAGACGTCGCTGATATATCTGTACCTGCAGCAGAACGACCTAAGATCGATAACGTACGCGCATCTGCGCAATCTGACGTCGCTCAACTACATCTACCTGCAAGACAACGCTCTCGAGTCACTCTCAGCAGACTCACTGAGCGACTTAACAGCTCTGACACACGTCGACTTGAAGAACAATGAGATCCATTCGCTGGAACCGGGACTTTTCAGTCGCTGCAGTCGGCTGCAAAAAGTTGACATAAACAACAATAAAATCGACATGCTTCCGAAAGGCATTTTTGAACATCTGCCGCGGCTCCAAAGTATATTTCTCGCCGATAATCATCTCACGTCTTTGGTGAGCGCAGTGTTTCGAAACTTAACATCTTTGTCGTACATTCAGCTTTCAAACAACCGAATATCTACCGTTTCTGATAGAGCGTTCCAATCGGTGCCGAAGGTTGCGACGCTGGCGCTCGACAGTAACCGCATATTGTCGGTGCCAGTGAATGTGCTGCGTCAGTTGCCGAAACTGAAAACTTTGTATCTGAACAACAATTCGCTGACTTCACTCTCGCCAACGCTGTTTGACAGCAGCCCTGAGCTGCGTCGACTTCTGCTGTCCGACAACCGCATACAACTATTGGTAGCAGGTGTATTCAACGAGCTGTCGAAACTAGACGTCCTGGATCTGAGTAACAATCGTCTGTCGTTATTCGTTGCCAGTCAGATCGTCGACGTCGAAGAGAACCAGTTACGTGAACTTAACCTAAGCAGTAACCGGCTGAGTGACCTCTCGCGGCAGTTATTCGACGGACTTGATCGACTTCAAGAGCTCGATCTGTCCGCTAACAACATCAGCATCATTCCCAACAACAGTTTCCAGGGTCTGTCATCGCTGAGGTCACTCCGACTTGACCTCAACCGTATTTCAGACATCGACGTGTTTAGTCTCGAAGGTTTAAGCACGCTAACATCGCTCTCGCTTGGCTACAACGCGCTGGCGTCTACCGCTCTTGTACAAATCAGAAATTTGTCTTCGCTAGGAACTGTTGATCTCCGAAATAATCATATAAACCATCTGCCAGACCTGGCCTTCGACCAGTGCCCGTCTATTTATTCCCTTACTCTGCGGCACAACCAACTCAGGGTAATTAACGTGAATGTTACATCAGCTCTGTCATCTCTTAGTAGACTTGACATTGGGTACAATCGGTTGGACAGTGCACAGTTAGCAACACTCACGTCATCGCTGCCACCTCTGTATTCCCTGGTGCAAGATGGTAACGCGCTGACGACAATTCCACTCTCGTTTCTTAACAAAAGCATCGACACACTGACTGAACTCGACTTATCTAACAATCATTTGTCATCGGCCGATTTGTTCCACGCAATAGCCAGAGTTTCACGTCTTTCCAGTTTACGGCTTGACAACAATCGTCTTCACAGCTTCCCATCTTCGCTCGGCGGCAGTCGGCTGGCGTCCACTCTTACATTTCTGAGTCTTCGCAACAACAGCTTTAGCGAACAAGTTCTGTCCGTCTTGTCCAACTTCACAAAACTTGAATATTTGTATCTTGATGGAAATGCAATTACTGAAATAAGGTCTACGTTCTTTCGCCAGATGAACAGCCTACAGATACTTTCGCTGAGTAACAACCAAATCACTCGACTGCATAACGATTCGTTTCGCGGCATCGAACGCGTGGTCACCACTCTGAATCTGGCTAGAAATCAAATCGAGCACGTCGACGTCGGCACGTTTACTTCGCTGTACTACATCCGTCACTTGGATCTGTCGTACAATCGCATAGCACAGCTGACGCTGCCGGCTGTTTTGGCGAACGTGAACCATTTGTCTGTTGCGAGAAACCGTCTGACCGAGTTTCCAGCGGGTCTGCGTTCTTGTCAACTGCTGCTGTCGCTCGATCTGTCTCATAACCTGATTGCTCGTCTGCCGCGCTTCGATTTTTTCAGCGACAATCGCATACAGCTATTAAACTTCGCCAACAACAGACTGCAGAACGTCGACGACATGCGCTACCTGGGAACGGTCGACGTGCTGGACTTTAGTCATAACAACTTGTCGGAGATTGGTGGCGACATTCTGAATCGGACGACCACCGTCCAGCTACTGGACTTGTCACACAACAGGTTTGCTCGTGTCCCGCGCGTCATAGCTCGGTCTTCGGACGTGGTGATCGAACTTCATTTAGAGTTCAACCGCATCACGTCACTCGAGGACTGGGTCGGTCCGGCGGTACATCGTTCTGATGTCGAGGGGCTCTCACTGCGCGGTAACGCCATCGACGAACTGCCGCCGAACTTCATCGCAGCAATTCGCGCGTCGCTGACGCAACTCGATCTGCGCGACAATCTTCTCAGAACTCTCGATGAGAGACTGTTTAGCGGCATCCCGTATTTGACACGACTCGCGCTGGTCGGGAACCCTCTGCGCTGCGACTGTGAGCTTAACTGGCTGCGGCAGCTTGCACAGCGGGTCACAGTCGACATGGTCAGGTGCAGCAGCCCCGGTCAACTCGCCGGTTACCTCGCGGTCTTCTACGACGTCAGCTTGTGCGACATCACCGATAACGTCACAGTTGCTGCAACAACTACAACTGTTGAATATACCACAGCTCCACTACCGACGGAGAAAACCACCACCAGGCAGAGTGACAGTCATGCACACAATGTCGTATTGGTCATAGCGTTGGTGGTGGCCGCGGCCGTGCTAGTTGTGGTCATAATCGCCATTTGCTACGTCTGTCGATGGCGACGCAAAAGAAAGACACTGCTAATTATTGAGAGTTCGACAATGACTGAGCAAGTGGCCGATCCACCTCCGTACAGACAGATAAACAACAGCGTCGAAAGTGAGACCAAAACGTGAAACTGATGCACAGCGACGCCAGTCACGATGCTGTTTTGCGTTTACAAACAGATACTATACAGTAACTATTATTTTGGTTTATCGATGCTTTAATTTTTATCGTATAATTGCCGGGAAAAAAATATCCCACCAAACCGTATCAAACGTATCGGCGATGACTAACGGTGCTAATATATTGTCACATTTGTTGTGAGTGATGATTTTTGAAAATTAGAATTATTATTATAAGAATTCTTCGCATATTTAAAATCAACCGAATAGGTTATTAGTTAGACGTCGTCCTCCTGTTGCGTGCCGTCAGTGAATGTCACTGTATGGTGATTGATAGTTTGGTGGCGACATTGTGGCGTATGATACACTTGTAATACTTGTATAAGCTTATGCAATGCACATTCATTCGCCGTTATAATAGCCACTTGCATTTGGTTCAGTTGTCACGCGAGCTGGTCTGAGATGTGCTTCAAAATAACTACGTATTGTTTAGCTTACATGTACGTCCCTACTTTTAATAAGTCGCCAAATTGTTTTATTTGGTATCCATTAACTGTGCTGTGTACATTGCATTGGCGTCATTATGCGGTCGTCCTAATAGGCCACATTGCAGGTCTTGCCTGTCTGTCCTCCTCCGTCCGTCTGTCCCGTGCAAGCTCTTAACTCAAAAAACGCCCAGAAAAAAAAACAAAAAATGGTGTAATCGGTTCCAGGACAAGAGTAACCGGTGTGCCAATTTGTAGTTTAAAAATCAAGGTTCAAAGTTACCGTATGTCAATCTTTTTTTTACAAAAATGATGCATACTTCGCGTACAAATGTTTGCTTATGACTGGCAGATCGCGCGCTGTCTCAAAAGCAAGGCCCGGTTACAGATACATACAAACGTATACGCTTTTATGCAAGCTGCATGCATTTCTAGAGAGGCCTCGGCTTTACACGCGTCAGGAAGCTTTACCCACTACACACCGGGTATGTGACTAAACGGACGGCCTCATACATGTTGCTTGTTATTTTGTTAAAACGTTAGTGATATGAGCATATTATCGAAATGTGCGTGTGAACGTCTACTCGTTGTCGGCAAGGTCAACTGCTGGTGATAATCATAATATAATAATATTATTGTTGTTCGGAGATTCTGGTCATACATTAGACTCTAGATAGACTAGTGTATACTGTTTCGCCTGTATTTCAGTATACGTTCAAGACGTTGTAACGCTGTGTTATTCTGTGTATCCACAAACTGTGCTGTAAGCTTATGACATGTTTTAGCCTATAAGCATCGAATAACTTAGCAGATGGCGTGTTTATTTCTGTAACAGTGAGTGTGACTGCGTAATATGTCTCTTCAGTGTATTAGAATGCCGGACATTTTTCCCCCCGGACATTCTTCCCCCCGGTCACGATTCCCCCTAGGACATTCTTCCCCCCGGTCGCAATTCCCC
>Ga0209367_1006617_pt1 | contig 16015 bp, 5 predicted proteins | sample WorMetLIZISLAND2_FD_187412 | JGI IMG/M metagenome (GOLD analysis project Ga0209367, IMG submission 187412) | Marine gutless worms symbiont microbial communities from Max Planck institute for Marine Microbiology, Germany - Olavius geniculatus... ... | reverse complement strand
CATAACAAGCACTGGTGACAGGCTTTTTAAATTTATCAACATCGATGACCTTGAATGACCTTGAACCATAAAAATATTGATTTAACGTGATTTTTTGGCGATTTTTGGCTGCAAAAGAGTGAATTACGACGAAATGGATGGAGATAGACTAAGATTACCTGCGAACAGGAACTGCTATAGGCTTTCGCGCGTATCGTGAGCTTTGCTCAAATTACTTGTCAGTATTCGAAATACTAAGACAGGCTACAGTGTAGGCCTATACAATGACCATTTGCAGTGAGGTGCGTCTCCATATAAGCCTAAGGACGGGGCGGGACGGAAAATGCAAGTACATATCTGCATGGACAGAAGTTGTAGGTACGGAAAGAGGAAGAGAGGTTTATCTTCAGCAATGAGAAATGATACAAAAACAAGTAAGTCAGAGACGATGCAGAAACAACAAATAATAGTGTAAAGAGTTTTCACAACACTTTTAGACGACTGATTTTACAATTAGACTCAAAACAACTGCAGATTTTGTTCGGCAGTCTCAATGTTGTTTGACAAGCACTGACAGCTTTATTGTAATTTCAACACAAATATTTAAATGCACCACATTTTCCACCCTTGCAGATTTGTACTTGCATTTTTTCGTACTTGTATTTTCCACTACTTGCATTTTCAGCGCCCCCTAAGGACTGCAATGGTCATAACAAATTATTAGGCTTACATAGATTTATACACATTTTAGTTCTAGGTCTATTTAAGTTAAATGTGGTCACGTGACGTTTGTCATTCAGTTCCGTTTTTGGTGTGCATGGTATGGATGTCATATTTATTTTATTAAAGACTACCGGTGTGCGAATGTCGCTGCTTACTGTTCTAAAACATTCAAAAGTTCTTCTGACTACAAACAGTAAGAACGAATAGATAATTACACTGTGAAGTGGTAGACGAAGCCCTTCCAGCCGGTCGGTCGTTCAAGGAAGTTGTAGATCTTGCCTTGAATGATTTTGATCGTGTAAGCACGTCCGCGCCGGATGCCGGTCCGTCCGGCGCTGCAGTACCACGACTGGAAGCTGCGGTCTCTGGGCAGCTTGCCGTCGCATGGAGGCCACGAAGCAGCAGCTACGTTCACGCCGAGGTCGCGATCTGTGACTGTGTTCATAATGGCTGTTTTCGATCAGATCACCCACACTGTCCCACAGTGCGTCCTGACAGCCAGCTGTGTCTCAGTTTTTTTGCGTTTATCAATAACTGTTTAAATTTTACATCAAAAACCTTTCGTTTTAAAGTTAACCATCTTTTTTTCGGCTATCACGTGCAATGATGAGATAAGAATGAACGGCTGCACAGCAGATTACAATCAACTGTGTCACGTTGCTGACTGTCGAGTACAATGCGATCGACGTTGCTGGGTGCTACTATCTTACGAAGTTACGACTGAATACCAGTCTCAGTTCGGCGATGAACGTGTCAACAGTACTTGAAGTACAAACATCCGACTGATGCCTTCATGCAAACGCTACTGATCGTCGCTCGCCTACTGCGGAAGTTCTGCCACAACTGCTACTGATGAATCAGCAATGAACGAGATGCCGTAGCGCGGCGCCGCCGCAGACACGACACCTGTCCGCTGCCGGTCCTGTTATATCAGCTGATGGACGTACACACAACACAACCGACTGTCGCGCATATGGTCCATGGTCGTGGTCGCTACGATCAATGACATGCTTGCTGTTGCTGTCGACTGACTGCACTTAATGCATCAGCGGCGGCCGGTGCATGGTCAGCGTCTGGCGTCGCCGGCGGGCTGAATCACGCGTCCTATACCGACCTACCGACCTGCCTAACAACCGTCATCCCATCGCATCACAACGCACGCGGTTACGACGTCATCCCGTAGTGAGCGCAGCTGCAGCAGCAACCGGAGCTGACGACGTCAACAACTCGGAAGAAAACGTCACCGAGCGAGCGAGCGACCGCCGCGCGTGTGTACGGCGACAACACATACGTGTGATGTGACAACGCTTGGCTTGCCTGCACGGCCCAACCTACTCCGGCTCCGGCGACGCGCGTTACATCCGGCGCTGCACCGGACGCTATACCGCGTCGTCGTCATGGGCGCCCGCAGACAGAAAGCAGGAGGCGGGAAAAAATCAAAATTTAGTAAATTTATCCGAACAAACTACCACACATTGCGTGGAACTATCCACAAGACGACAGTAGATGACAGTTATGACAATGGCTCGAATTTTTCGTTGGCTACGCTCGCTAGGTTAATTTAGTTCTACTTCTAGTCCACTTAAAAAATGTTATCTCTAGCATTTACGATGAAACTTGTCTCCTAAGAAAAAAGGACAAGTGCAATAATATTGTTTGCTGTTCTAGCTAGATCTCGTTTTAGCCCCCACTCAGATTTCAGTGTAGCGAATGTAGCCTAAAAATAAATCTCCTATTACCTCCCAGTTCTTTGATTCAATTCAAATCAGGTGAAATAGCAAAAAAGCAACAAAAAATTCTTGCTTACTATATACACTATAATTCCGCTAAAAGTGAAATGTACCAAATATCTTTGTCCCGAACGCCCATGGAGGAGCTCGAGAGCCCCCCACCCACCTCAGACCTCGTGTCGGGTGGGCCCCACCTCACTCGACACCTGCAGCATCTCGTTCTCGGCGCCTCGACCTTTCCCCCTCGTTGGAAAATGTTCTGAGGGTGCCCCGCACGGTCGTCGTCGTCGTCTGTTGGTCGTATAGCACGACGCTGGCTCGCGGCGTGAGCGTTCTGCCGTGTTAGTCGCTCGTTGTTGACGCTAACGCAAACAAATGTGCGCCGACGTCGACGCTTTTTGCTGCTGCTGCTGCTAAGGCTGACCGTGAATACTAATGCGGACCGTGGAGCAATCTCGGTCTTAACACCATGCGTGGTCGTGTGTCTGCGTTCGCTTTGATTATTGCACGTTTTGCAGTCTAAAACTCAAGACGGTTACCAACCCGGGATGAAAATGCCACTAGTATCATTTTCGTACTATAGATAGACACAACTACAAGTAAAACCTTCAATTCCTTTTTTCTTACCATAGCGTAGCGCTTACGGACTTTTAGACGGCGCGTTGCACTACAGAAATTACGTTATTGTATTGTTTTATTCTATGACAGTATTTTTAGTTGCAGAGTTTGTATTGCGCCAAAGCTTTGAAAAAGCTGCTTGTCGAAATTATAACGATATATACACGCATCATATGCAGCTAGCGAATCTTTATGGACATTACACTACGTCACCAGCTCTAACTCGATGTATCGTCTATAATGCATTAAATGTGGAAAAATGCCTACATCATCTTATATTTATTCTATGGCGTGCCACTGCTAATATTATATGCTAACTGTAATGCAAATTACAGCAATTCAACGTGTATATAGACGAAGTGAACCTATATTACATTTTCCTATCTAAAATACAATGCGTTTACAATTGTTTATTATTTCAAAACCTTATAATGGCAAAGTAGGTAAAAAACTAAAAAAAAACTCAACAGTCAAAATATGTTGTGGGTTAAATTAAGTATTTGAAAAAAAACAAAGTCTTACTGTCAAAAGATAAAAACATTTTTACGTTTCAAAGAATCTTCGTTTTAAACGTTTACCACGTGTGGTGCAAGACAGACAATATGCAGATTAGCAATGCTAACATTTTCAAAATGCATACAAATACATCAACAAAATGGATCTGCGTTAAGTCGACAAACCCTGCTAATTATTATAAACGACAGCATAAAATAAACGCCGTTTACAGATGTACACAATGTATACAACAGCAGCATTACCAGTCTCAGAGATCAATCAAATAAAATGCACGGTTATATATTATACATTTATCAAAACGATCTACACCTGGATAAAACACTGCTTTATTAGTAAAATCATTACGGAATAAAGAAATCATATTAAAAACAACGCACTTACGACGACACCGAAAAACAGACGTATCAAAATATTGCTATAATAACAAATCACTTATTTTTGCTTTCGGTTTTAAAATTATTATTTTAATTGTTTTCCTATAACAAAAGTTATATAATTGTTTTTCAGTGTACTAAAAATTTATAATTAAGATATTAACACAGAATCATCTTAATGACATTTTCTAGGTAAAGTCAAGACGTCACGAAATAAAAATGAATTCGTCGTCATCGTAATTATCACCATCATTAAAAATTTGACCTTTAAGTCTCATACAGCTCTATTGCCTCTCCTGTTGCATAATGAACAATTTTGAAAAAATTGCGTTTGTTTATATAAACAAAAATATAATTATATAAAATGTCATATCCTGAAAAAAACGTGATAAATAGTAGAATAAAAAGAAAAACAATCTATAGATGCATGCGCAGAATAATAAAAGTGCCGAGCACGTATAGCATCAACATGTACACTGTCTAGACTCACGGATAGTAATCAACACTCAAGACTGGACTACTGCACACAGTAACTAACAGGGCAAAACAAATGACATCACATTGCATAAGACGGTGCTAATGACAACATCAGCTGAAAACGTCATTTATACCTAGCCTAAGCTTACACTGCTGATAAGTAATAACCACTGACTGCAACCAAGTCGATGTATGCAACGACAGCATAATAACGACAGCATAGATCCAGACGGTGTCCTGACAAAAACCTGGACCGACAAAACCGGGAACGACAAAACTTGGACACAGTGATATAAACTTGGGTTTAGGAAATAAGGTTAAAAATAGAGTTAGGGTTAGGGTTAAGAATTAGAGTTAGGGATAGGGTTAGGGATTAGGGTGAGGGTTCGTGCAGTGGGCTAGTTTTGACGGTCCAAGTTTTGACAGGGAACCCATCCAGGTATAACATGCGTAATAAAAATGTGCATATATAGTAAATGCATGAGAGTTAATTCCATTAGAGTCAGTAGTGCACAGCCTTTATGAGCCGCATATGCAACATAATATTGAAGTCACCGCAAGACAGCCAGTGCAAAATCCCGACGAAAAACAGCAGAACTCAAGAGCTCGGTGTTTTGTTTTCGCTCAAAATCGGGGGCACTATACACCATTTAAAACAGACGTAAAAAGCAAGTAATACAATAAATCCAAAAAATTGCAAGACGAAATTAATTCCACGTCGACCAATATCACATTTTTAGTGTTTTTTTGGACGTGGCGGCCGGACGTTGAGAATCGTTGCACAATTAGACCGCCGTTTGTTTGGATCGCTCAGTCAGTGGTGGCACCGGCAGAGTTCGTTTGACGCCGTACTTCACAGTGCGTTGTTCCGCGGCCAGTGCTAAAGCGCTGCAAGACGGGCACGCCGGTATAACTGTCCGTGTCTGAGGATCGACGTCCTCGTTGCAATCCGGCGATACAACAGGACTGCCGCCCGACACCGAGCTGCCCAGTCCACTTGAGACGCTCGTCTCATCCGTGCGTGTTGGCGGCAACGGTTCATCACAACACTCGTCCACGCTGAAGCCAAGGAATGCGAACTTGGCGGCCCGCGAGCGCTCGGCGGCCGACAACGTCGACGAGATGCTGTCGGATGATCGCGCTATGGCTTCACACTCACTACCTGACTTGTGATTGTTATTGTGGTTGTACACTGCTGCCGAATTAATTCTCACGTTCTGCGAGCAGTCGCTGCTGTCATCAGACAAAGCCCCATCACACGCGTCAGTCGTAATAGTCTGCTTAGACCCAACGGTCGACGATGTATCAGTGCTAGCGGCAGGCTGAAGCTCAACGCTGGGCTGCAGCAACTGAATTACGCTGCAACAATCTACATCGGAAATGTCTCGTCGACACACTAATGATTGGCTGCACGGTGAACGAACGACATCTTTGCTACTGAGTGCCTCGTTCTTATTTGGAGGAATAACTTCAGGCTGCTTCAGCTTCGCATTTGGCTTCTGCAGTTTTTTGCTGCCTTCAAATGGCAATGAAGGTAGTTGTTGCACGTTGTTTGAAATCAGATGTAACGATAAAGCGTGTTGATATCGACTGTCTTTTAACTGGCCCGTGTTCTTTGGTGGCAAAGTAGAAAATGGTTTAACTAACATTGCAGTTGTCCCGGCCACTTTACCACTGTTTGTCACGTCACGATCAGCTGTCGGACTAATGTCGCTGGTCTGTAAACTTTCTTCTCTTCCGTCTATCCCATATCGTCGTGGACTGTGCAGCATTGTTAGCGGCGCAATAGCATCACTCTGCTGAGCAACATATACTGTGTCACCAGTCAGTTGACTATCACGAAGCATTACACGCTGCTGCTGAAGCTGTACATTTGATCGATCGGCGCTATTTGATCTTCTACATGAACGTTTATCAATACACTCGCTAGCTGTACCACAGAGCATATGCATATTTCTCGGCAGTGTTCTGCTCCACTGGTTTTTGCTAGTATAGCTATTAAATTGTTGCCATTCATCAGGTCGAACGGGTCTGCACACAAGACGCCGATGCGTGTTTTCTATATATGTGGACTGCATTATGACCGGTGAAGAGATGACAATCGCAGCTGAAATGCCGGCATCTGAAGTTGACGGATCCGAGGTTGCTGACGTTTCAACTGCCGAAGTTTCGCCAACTTTATCTTCATTTAGCGCAGCTCCTTCAAACAACGCCTGCTCGCTGAGTAGAGTACAATCATTACTCTGACTCTGCAGCACATTTCTACTATTAGCGTCTTCAACATCAAGCTCTTGCGTCTGGTCACATTCCAATGACGACTTCACCTCGCTGTGCGATTCACTGTTCCCGCAGTTGCATGAAGCTTTTTGGCTGGCACTTACAACTGGACTAAATTTTATAAACTTCTGCAGTTGCTGACATTTTGCACCATCCGATTTGGATTTCAAAATGCCCCGTAGCGAGGACCCATTTCCCGGAACCGGGGAGCAAGGCCACGTCGAGAATTTGCCATCGGCACTAGTTTCAGCGTCGTGAACTTTTGATGCTATTTTTGCCAGAGTGTAAGAATCTAGAAGTGAAGCATCTGCAGACGTATCGTGTTTGGTTGTCGTAGCAACAGGCGGCAGTGGTGTTGAGACAGCGGTACTTGGAGAGAGAACACTGGACCAGTCACAGTCAGTCCTGTCAGAAAGCGCTTCTTCTCCGATGTCCTCGTCATCGCTGCTTGGTGGAGTTACTGTGCAGAACGACGGGAATGCAGCCGCCGCTGACGCAGAACGGAAACAAGTTCTGTCGTTTCCAGCAGCAAACGTTCTGTTAACATTCTCTCCACAAAGTTCAACCAGACTCCTGTCGCCGACGTCGAGTTTGCTGTCAGTCACGGGAAGTGCAAAGGACGAACTAAGCTGCATTGTGAGAGCTGTAACGGACACCACATCAGAATTGCTGCTGTCGTTGTTGTTAGCTAGAGACTGCTGTATTTCAACACTCCTCGTGTCACTGGACGTGTTACTGATACTGCTGTCATTGAAACGTGTCGAGGTGATGGCGGCTGGCCGAGAAGCTGCAGCAGCCAGACCGCTGTCGGTGTGCATTGACGTGAAGAACCCGTCTTGATCGACTGAGAACAGTGACTGTTCGTCGTCTACGATGACGCTGTTTGACTCGCGAGTTACGACCGTTACAACCGTTGAGTCCGAGTCCGTCTTTTCGCTCACGTCCGATGAAAACGTCACTTCAGCCGACAACGACGACCTTCACGCGCCAAGTAAACATATCATTTAGTAACACCTCATAGGAAATAAAATACAGAATAGAAATAGCAAAATAATGCCACGTTCTATTCAATAATGTTTTACTTTGTTATGCTCACAACTTCGACAAGAGATTTTATATTTTTTACAAACATGCACTACTTTAAATATTTTTTAAATTATGACCTATTGTGTAACTGCACTACTCTGTAAAATATCAACTGCAATTTTAACTACATGATAATAAAAGAACATTACCATCTTAACATGACAATATTATTGTCAATTTTCATCAAAATTTTGCAATACTATTAAGTTAAGCAATGCTATATTTATAACAATAAAGTTTTTGCAGACTGCAACAACTAAAAAGCATTTAATGCAAAATTCGTGCTAGTCAGTACGAGTGATGAAATTGTGTTCAGTTTAGCATAACTGTTCAGGCAGAACAGTAAGCCAAAAAACTTTTTTTAGCTGACTTACTGATTGGCAGAATTATTCAGGAGCAACACGGTTGAATCTTGGTCGTTTGGCGCTGACTTGTCATCAAAAGCAGTTGGGTTCCAGCTAGCAGGCTGACACGCAGATTTGCTGTCACCACTCCAGTGCCCTGCAATTATTACTCAACGCATCAACATAGTAGCCCAGCCCATTAGCTTAGCTGTATTAATAAAAACAGTATAATTGACAAACAGTGATAGTAACAACAACTAATAAAAGTTTAGTAACCTCATATGAACTCCAAAAACTAAGAGTTTACTTTCATATACATTAAAGAGCAAAATGCAGTAAAACAGTGGTTAATAGTACTCAAAATGCCAAGACGTTGCAGACAGAAAACAGTAACATGCCGGAAGACGATTGATGGCGGTCGACGTCATCAGGACGAGATGGTCCAAGTCGAATTGCGTCAGGCGGCAGTCTGGCGCACGTCTGACACTGAATGTCGGCGTCGACCTCACGTGCATTTGACATAGACGAAGACTGCAGGCTGGCGGCGTTCTTCCTTAACTGCGATGAACTGTTGTCGCTGCGGTTGTTCAAGAACGTTGTACGTATCGACGATGACTGCTGCTGCAAGTGCGAGTATCTGCTTGAGCGTCGGTCCAGCGACCTCGAGCGCCCAACTAGCGGCACTGCTTCTGAGTCCCTCGTGGTGCTGGGTGGTGGGGGCGGTTCTTGGGACGTCGGGCGCGAATTTGTGCTGTGGCTGGCCGCACGCCGAGCTGCTGCTGTCGCTGGTCGTCGTTCCAGACTGTCGACGCTGTACGCCACGTCTGACGCGAGAGACCGCGAACTGAGCAGTCGACGCAGTGGCACCATCAACGACGAGCGGAACGACCTCGGCAGAGACTGCGATCTCGATGCCGCCTTGTTCCTCCGCGGCAGCTCCACGCTGACCGTCACTGACGACCTCGTCAACGGTGGCTCCGACGCCGCGGTGGTGATCCGCTGCTGGACTGCGTACGGCCTGGAGGACTCGGTCCCCCACAGGTCGCGCTCCACGGCGTCGCACTTTGACGACTTGAAAGCAGCGCACAGCGAGTGGCGCCACGAGCACAGACCGGACTTGTCGCTGCTGCCGGCTGCTGTCAGTAGCGTCGCCGTGGCACGGTTGTTGCGGCGTTTCAACTGTCTCATGGTGATGCGTCCGCGAGTCTGTTGCCCTGCCGCTGCCGCCGCCGCTGCGGGTACAGATACAGTAGAGCCTGATGATGGAGCCCTCGTTGTTTCCTGTCGTCGATGTCGGTACTCGCGGGTCTCTGACGCGGCTCGCCGTTTGTCCGGCGGCGTCTGTGTTGAGGACGTCTCCGCCGTGGCGGCCTGTCGACTGGACGGAGGGACTCTTCGCACGGCAGCGACCGCGACGCCGTAGTCAGACCGATGTGAGGTCGACGGTGGACGAGCGCGCACGACGCCGGCGAACAACCGCACAGAGTACTCATCTTCATTCCACGTGTCACTGTCGACCTCGGTGACTGCACGCTGATGTGAGTCAGCAGGTGCCTGCATCAGACTCTGACGATAGGCAGACTGACGAGTGAACGTCGTGCCCGTCACGTCCACCGCTACCACCGTCGACGACTTGCGTTCATCCTCAGCAGTCGACTGCATCGACGATGTAGACTGGTTGTCATAATCATCATCATCAACAGCAGCAGCAGCAGCAGCAGCGGTGGCGGATGATGAAACATGTCTAGTGACGGCGCGGTGAGCTTTACGTTGAGTCGACGCAAGGCGACCAGCTGAACGCCGCAGACTCAACGCCATCTGTAGAAACGCCACAAAGGACACCAGACATTGCACACACAACATAAGTTCTTATAGCACGTTCGGCTATTCACGCCTATATTCCATCTGAAGTGAAAATAAAACAAACTGATGATGGTATTGATAGTAAAGAAAGTCAAAAGCATCCAGTACAGTATAGGTTTTGTGTTTAAACTGTATAAGCGATAGCGCTTGCACGCGCGGCCAAGTATCAGTCTACTGTCTAGTCACGGATATTTAGTAGATGACCATGGCCTACAACATAGGAGGACCCCATGGGGCAAGCGAAAGGCGCGAGTTTGCCCGGCAAACCTCGGTCACATTGTACCTACGCTGAATTGATGTGACACACATCAAAGCTAATGGTTTGACGGGCCGTATGCCGGCACATCTGTTCTCGCGGCGTCACAATCGATAACGACTTAACGACCCTGGCCATGTCCGGCCATGAGGTGTTCTCCGTGTGAACGACCAATACCGCCAGCAACGCACTTGGTCACACATGATTCATTCTCTATTCGTTAGTGTTCCCTAGGTCTGCTCGGCCGGTGACGTTTCTCAACTTGCCTAATCCATATATTAAACCATTTTCAAACAATACCTGAAGACCTATCTAGGCCTTCTCAGCCTGTCATTTTGAGCACGCGTTAACACCCTATTGTGTGACTGTGTGAGGCGCCCTTGCGACGCTATAAAATTGTCCTTGTAAATTGCACTACACTTACAGCCAAATTATAAACAATGTTGTCGCAAATGCAAGAAGTTATAAATTTAAGTGGGATTTGCCATGCGCGCTATGACTCAAACTCTACTTGCGTCGATCTGTTGTGTATTTAGGGTACAACTTGTACTGCATACTGTAGAACAAATTGGCGCACACAAGACAGGGAGTTGAGGCCTATACACTGACTTGATTGTCGTGCATGGCGGAGGTTGACTCCTGGTAGTCAATGATGCAGCTCGTCGACGTCGGGCACGGTGAGAAGACCTTGGCGCCGGGCAGTGCGTCGTTGCGGTAGACGTCACAGGTTGCAATCACAACGGCAGGGCTACGGTCGGCCGACTCGTACAGGCTGTGAACGGCACCAGGTCGAGTGCAGGTCGTCAACAGTTGACAGTCGTAGTCGCCGTCGTACGAGGTCTGACACTCAGCCGAGCAGTCGACGGCGCAGTTAGCTGACAGCTTGCGTCTCGCTACGTTCACACCGCAACAACATAACAAGATCATCATTATGGTCGTTATTTAACTTTTTGTGCCTGTTTACATAATAGCTGTTACGATGTTATGAGTTTTATGACATAGCATGACTGAAAACGCGACAGATACAAGCGTACGACGAGATTATTGGTGTTTGGTTGGCCAGATCTCGTAAAAGACCCGGGATGCCGGTCATTAAGTCCGGCAGTGCCTTGAGTGCTGGTCACTGCGTATTGACACATAAACGGTAAATTACGGTATAAATCTTTATGAAAAACCTATCGTCACCTGCCATATCGGATCACAGATAAACACGCCCGCCTTGATTCCAACCAGACAGGCCGGTATTCGATTTACCTACCCGAAAAGATAGAAAGCTGAGTTGAAATTAGTGTCTGTTATATACCAAGATGGTTTACCTGTCCGTAGTCACCTATCCCAGTAATAACCACTTGACAGCGACCCGACCGGCAGTCAAACCCATGATCTCTCGATCGTAAGTCCAGCACTTTATACCGTAAACTACAAAGCCACCGGTATATACACTCGGCGTGTTAACACAGTGCGACTTACGGATCAGCGGGATCACAACATTAGCCATCAAGCTAGAATGGTCCAAAAGTTGTCTTCGAGTGGCCGTGAAATATTCAGTCTATCGTCCCGTTTTGCGCTTTCTACGGCTTTTTGCTGTTAGGTTAGGTATAGTCATCCAGGTAGTTTAACAGTCAAAGAAATGGAGAGACGGACTGAAATGTAGCCTCCTTGCACGAAGACCGACATACAACAAAGTGCACCATGGAAGAACTATTGAACTATTACAGTACGAAAAGACCTACAGCAGCGACGACTTTAACGCTGGGTCACTGCTTCCGGAATGAGCTGTGGAAATCGTTTAAATTACGCGTTCACGTGAGAACGGGGTGACGTCAATGCGCGATTGTAAGGACTATGGGCGGTAATATAGGACGCTAGTAGACGATGCATGAAAAGCACTCGATGTTGCGGTCACGCACAGCGTTGTAAGCGAGACGACTCTGTGCTGATGTGGGAGTTATCAGCTTTTGACGACTGCAGTGGGTTCTGGCACAATTGATCAAACAGCTACCGAATGCGTCTCATAATTCAATCGATATAAGTAAGTAAGTAATCTATATGTGACAGTATGTCAAAAGAGAAGTTCGAATAGTGGGCGGATATACACGGTGAAATATTTCACGAAAAACAACGCAGTCAGTTACTTAGTTAATAAAATGCAGAATCAAACAACAATGTATATATCAATAAAATAGGCCCTATTAATTACAGACAGTATTCTACTAAAAACTTAAACACATTAAAAACTTAAATACGTATACACTTCAACACCAGATATGTAAAATAAAATATGTAAAATAAATGTTGTAATTGCGAGTTTCTTAGGCTGAAAATTGCAAGCGACTATAGGGCACACGTAGTTTCAAGTTCAACCGCCGACGTCACTTTGCCACACACTGGTCCCTATATCGTCACAACACAAGCAGTACCACTCAGCCTAGTGGTGCGTCATATTACCTGGCGCTATCGGCTGACAGAACAGCTGCAGACTGGGCGCTGATCAGCAATCGGCAGGAACAGGGCAAACAGACCTACCTGACTAGCCACGAAGCTGCACTACACAGAATCAATGCCAGGCAATGAATGCCGCCGTGTCTCTATGTCTCTGTCAATAAAGAATCGAACGGTCAAGTCCAATATGCTGAGCGTGGCGTGGTGTGGCGCCCATACAGTTCGTGAACAATGAAGTCGTTCAGTACACCTGGCTACCGCTGCAGTATAAAGCCTCCTGCTGTTCCCGCCACTATACGGTCACTCACTCACTCACGTGCCTCCATCAATGGTTCCAGGTACGCTCACATGGTGGCGCAGCGGAACCAAGTGACGGCTCTAGAACAGTGCAGGTCTGAAGCCTGATTTCCTGTCAGGACGACATTAATGAGCGTGCGACGACTGTCCGAGTCCATCGCATGCACAGTGATCGAAAACCGATCAGTACTTCAGTCACTGTTAAAACTTACCCGTGGCTTTTTCAATAACGAGAAGTGTTATTATCCGGCACATTTGTATGCTGATCCCCGCTATAAGTCTTTAACTAGAACTGATACAAAAGGATTAACTGACTGAGTTCAGCGTGCTGACGTGTATCAAATGAAACTTAGGCGTATAGAATGTGATTGCCGGAAGACGGCGAACGGTCCAGAAAAACAAAGCTAAGAGGTAGACCGCAAGAAAACGTCAGTTTAACGTAGACGATGTCGAGAAATCGTCCAACCGTTCAGTTAGCCCTGCGGCCGTCCTCCGTTCCGTAGTCCGTACCGTACATCGTACAGCAAGCAGAGGCGGGGCAGGCCCCCGCTATCATTTCGTTCCAATACGTTACCTATACGTTCCGTTGTTTAGACGATTGCAACCCGCAGGCAAAACGCCGACTGTCACCAATGCACGTATGCATAATAATTTTTATTCACACTTAACTGACAATAACACCATACTGCACAACGAAAAATTCACATTTTAAGCGTCAGATGTCACACACCTAATCAAACGCATGCATAATTTATCAAACAGTCTTACTTTATTTGGTTAGGTAAACTTAAAACGCACAGTCTTACCCGAGCCACAAGACCATAGTTTAGAGCCGATCTCCGTTTCCTTAGCTCTCCACTAGTTTACACATCCAGAAGCCAAACCACGGATACGGGACTAGTATACATATATACATCGCGCGACGGATGTGCCTGCTTGCAAAGAAATGGCCAGGCTAAGTTGATGAGTTTTTACGCGCGAAAGCAGCCACTGCTTTCAGCGCGTCTTAGCCATCGCAATTCTGTCTGTCTCTCCGTCCGTCCGTCTGTCCGTCACACGGGGATCAGTTAAAAACGATGCAAGCTAGGATCATCAAATCTTCACCAGCACGGAATAAAGACTATTGTTTTAGGAACCGTAAAGCTTTTTTTGTAAATTCAAAGGCGGTCACCCCGAACGAAGGCGCTAAATGAGAGGGGGGTGGGAAAAATTTGCGATTTTTGGCTAATAAGTCGCTGTATTTCAATAACGGTGCGAGATAGGGCCTAGGTTACTATTAATCACTAATAGGAAGCTGGCTCTCAATTGCCACCAAATTCAATGACCTTGGATGACCTTGAACGCTAAAATAGGGGTTTTATGGATTTTTTGGTGATTTCGGGCTGCGAGACACATTTCAAGAGCGAATTGCGCCGAAACCAATTGAGATAGACATGGACAAGCTGCGTATGGAATTTTCAGCATTGAACGTAGATTTCAACCGTCGAAGTCTCGATTTTCTAGGTTCAAGAAAACCTGCGCACGAGGGCATCAAAGAACGGTATTTCCGTAAAAGTCGCTATTTTTCCGATTTTGGCCAGTCGTTCGTGAAAAACGGTTGCAGATAAGCATGGGCATGCTATAGGCTTTCGCGCGTCTCGTGAGCATTAACCCAATTTTTTTTGTATTCAGTTACAACTTACAACATAATGTAAATTTACGCATCATATTCCCATTCGGCGACTAATTTGTTCCATCGAAATAACTGTGACGGGTTGAGTCAGGAAGTGCAGCTTACGTGCAACAGCCTGCACTAACCAACACAACGAGCAGTTTTCAGTTAGTCAGTTCGGCTAGCCACTAAACATACTAGATACAGTAACAGTAAGAGCACAATCTCTCCGAAATGCTTTTCACACTCTACAGACTGACATTTGATTATTACCTAACGTGACAGATATAATAACACGCACGCACGTTGATACAAAGACAGACATGCTTCAGCGCGTCCGTGATATACGTGTATTGTCGCCGACCGTTTTCTAGCGGATTGTAAGTTGGTGCAGCGGCGATCGGAGAACAGTGAATAGCGTACAATAAAGTACCCAGTAGAGAACACTAACTGTTTAAAAGTTTATGGACGTAGCGAAAGTCAGTAAATAAAACTGTTGTTTTGATGTTTCACTAAACGTAGAACAGCCGTAGGCCTACACCTGTTATTAAAAATACATGTATTGTAACTAAGGAATAGTTTAAGTGCTGCTTTATTAAGCACGCAATAGCCCTGGTGACGCATGAGCGCAAAGAAAGATGACATTTCTCTGCCTATCTGAAGACGAGTTGCCCGGAGTCCGACGAGCCGTATATGCACAGCGAGCCGTAGAATGCAGCCTAGAATGACATGGTCATTAAGATCACAACAATCAGTGCACTGGGTGACCTCGTCCAGGCCTGACTGACCACATGCACGCACTTCCTGCTTCACACGCCGCCAAAATTCACGCGGCGGGCGCCGCCTTTGAAGCCGGACACCAGACACCAGTGAATGACCATTTAGGCCTAATGTCTTCAGCCAGCCTACATGACGCCTAATAGTGGTTGACGTTAAATAGGCCTACGTCAAGCGTATGCCCGCCACACTGTAGTCACTTCGTTAGTCATCTACTTGCAGTTTGCAATTTGCATGTACGAAACCACTCAATTATAACTTAATAACATCACAGTCATATACGCACGGCACGCCAGCCGCATCACTACACGACGTATTCCGCGCCACAGTCGTCTCGAGGCTTCAGTATGCGGCGCCAGCATGGTCAGGGATGTGTTCGGCTGCCGACCGAGCGCGTCTTGATTCTCTGTTGCGACGCGCCAAACGGCTCGGATACTGCAGCGACGACGTCCCGGCCATCACCGACCTGTTCAATTCCGCCGACGATGACTTTTTTCACCGTGTGAAAACTAACTCTAACCACATCCTCCAGCCATACTTGCCTCACAAGACTGACATACCATATCAGCTTCGAACCCGCTCTCACTCAATGACTCTGATCAATA